>ODAI013079846.1_pt1 | contig 10994 bp, 8 predicted proteins | sample 1539321 | NCBI WGS metagenome assembly ODAI01 (sample SAMN02144231, study PRJEB22623) | gut metagenome | biome: sheep rumen | host: Ovis aries | place: New Zealand | reverse complement strand
GGTCAAGGATATGATGCTGGAGGAAGCCCATAACTACAGTGCGAAATAGACTACTTAAGGTGCCGATCTTACTGGCAGTTTTCTGCATCGGCGTCTTCCTGTTCTCAAAATTAATGAACACACAGGCAACAGAGAGCGCGTCGGATCTTTCAGATTCGACGCTTCCTGTCATGTGCGTTATTTTCAACGGCAACCGGGCGGACCGGATGTATGCCTACACCATGGCGATGGATGCCGAGGACATGCGGGAGGTTCTCATTCCCATGACCACCGACCGCGGCCTGACCGTCTCCTACAAGGCCAACGGTATGAACATCAAGTCCGTCTCCTACGAGGTGACGGCGCCGGACACGGGCAAGGTCATTGAAAATGCCAAGATTGGCAGCTTCAGGACCGACGGCGAGTATATGACCGCCAGCTTCTCCCTGTCCGAGCCCATCCTCATGAACCGGGAGTATCCCATCACCTTCACCATGTCGACCACCGGCGGGGAGACTTACTACTTCTATGCCCGGCTCCTGCAGAGGGCCGACCTGGTGACCAACGAGTACGTCCAGTTCGTCTATGATTTCTATGAGTCCTGCACCAACAAGGGAGGGGCCGCAGAGATCAACACCTATCTGGAGACGGATACTACGGTCACCAACAACTCATTCACGACAGTCAACCTTCAGTCCACCTTTGACCAGGTGACCTGGGGCTCCCTGAGCCCCCAGATCTACCGGAAGGGTATGCCGACGATCCGGGAAATCAACGGGACCACCTGCACCATCACCAACGAGTACATGATCAGCGCGCTGGACTCCAGGGGCGAGAACGAGTACTATCACGTTTACGAGTATTACCGTCTCCGCTACTACAATGACCGGATGATGGTCCTGAACTTTAACCGCTGCGCCCTGGAGGTCTTTGACGGCACCTACGGCGCCATCTCCGCGGACGGCATCTACCTGGGCGTGGCCCAGAGAAACGTCACCTTCGCGGCCAATTCGGGTTCCAATATCATCGCCTTCATCCAGGACGGCGCTCTTTGGGAATTCAACGAGAACTCCCAGAAGCTCTCCCAGGTATTCTCTTTCCATTCACTGGACGAGCAGGCGGACGAGCGCTGGGACCACAGCCAGTACGACATCAAAATCATCCGGGTGGCTGAAGGCGGCGACATTGATTTCGTCGTTTACGGCTACATGAACCGGGGGGAATACGAAGGCTGCTGCGGCGTTTCCGTCTGCCATTACTCCTCGGAGACTTCCATCGTCCAGGAGTCGGCTTTCATCCCTTATCCCATGTCTCCGGAATACCTGATGCGGGACATGGAACGGCTCTGCTACGTCAGCAGCGGCGGAACGGCCTTCCTCTACCTGAACAGAAATGTCTACGCAGTGGATACGAACGACCGATCTGTCCGGGAGATTCTCACGGACATCGATCCTGACTGCCTTACGGCATCGGCTGACCACACGCAGATCGCCTGGCACCAGGAAATGAAGCCAAACGCCTCCACCGGCCTCACGGTCATGGACCTGGATACGGGCGCGACCCGGACCATACATGCCGGGCGCGGCCAGTTCATCAAGGGCATCGGCTTTATCAACGATGATTTCATTTACGGCCTGGCCAATGAGGCGGACATCAGCCGCCTTCCCTCGGGCAGACAGATCTTCGCCATGAAGACCCTGGTGATCGAGGACCAGGAAGGACACGTCCTGAAGACCTACGAGCAGGACAATATCTGGGTAAATGACGTCACCATCAAGGCCGGCCTGGTGGAACTGAGCCGGGTGACGCTGGAGAACGGGAACTATACTCCCGTCAATACCGACAATATCATGAACAACCGGCAGGTCGCCAAGTCGGACGTCAGCACCAGCATCGCCAATACCAACCGCAAGGGCGCCGTGGTGACGCTGAAGCTGTCCGACTCGGTCCGTAACCTGGATCCCCTGGTGGTCAGCTTCAAGGTCCGCAGCACGGACGGCAAGAACATCTGCCGGGCAGAGGTGCCGACCACAGACGAGTACGAACTCTACTACGTATACGGATCGGGCAAGCTCGAGGCCATCGTGCGCGATCCCGGCGAGGCGGTCCTCCTGGCCGACTCCCTGGTCGGCGTGGTCATCGACCGCGAGGGCCAGTACATCTACGAGCGCGGCAACCGGCAGACCGAGAACGACCTCTACAATGAGGACATCCCCGAGGCCTTCGTGACCGGTGATTACGATGCCGAAAGCCTGCAGGGCAAGGTCGATCCGTCCATCACCGTCATGGATCTGAGCGGCTGCACCCTTGAAATGGTCCTCTATCAGGTATCCCAGGGCCGGGCTGTGGCTACCAGGCTCGCGGACGGCACGGCTGCCCTCATCGTAGGCTACGACCGGTATAACACGCTCCTCTACAACTTTGCCGACGGCTCCCATTTCTACATGGGCATGAATGACTCCACCGCCGCCTTCGAGGCGGGCGGGAATGTCTTCGTGAGCTATGTCAAGCCGCAGGCGACGGTGAGAGAGTAAGCGCGGCCTGCGCAAAAAATCCATACAAATGAACCCGGACCTGACAGGAGGCGGATACGCGCCCTGTCAGGTCTTTTTATGTGCGGCGGCAAAAGCACGCCTGACGCAGTTCTGACTGCCATAAGCGGCTGATTCTGCAGGAAAGTGGCTGAAAAATCAATTTTTCAGCAGGCTTTTTTCAAATGAAGCCAATACAGGATTTGACAGAGAAAAAAACTTGGTGTATGATTCAGTATCTGGAAAAATATGGTTTTTCCGGAACAGTTTTTTCATTTCATCATATGAAAGGGAGGAAAATTATGAAAAATGCAAAGAGACTTCTTGCTCTTGCGGCAGCGGGCCTGATGGCAGTCGGTATGCTCGCTGGCTGCGGCGGCTCCTCATCCTCTGGCGCTTCCGCTGAAGGCGCCTCTTCAGATGAGCTCGTCTGGGTCATCGGATGCTCCGGTCCCCTTACCGGCGATGCAGCCGCCTACGGCAACGACGTTGTCCACGGCGCCGAGCTGGCCGCCAAGGAGATCAACGAGGCCGGCGGTATCAACGGCTATCAGATCAAGTACATTTACGGCGATGACGAGCACGACACCGAGAAGGCCATCAACGCCTACAACACGATGAAGGACGATGGCATGCAGATCTTCCTTGGCTGCACCACCACCGCTCCGACAGTCGCTGTCGCCGCTGAGACCCTCAACGACAACATGTTCCAGCTGACGCCCTCCGGCTCCGCGCTGGACTGCATCGCCAACGACAACTGCTTCGCGGTCTGCTTCAACGATCCCCAGCAGGGAGCCAAGTCCGCAGAGTACATTTCCACCCATTTCCCGGATGCTGTGATCGCCACGATCTATGACAGCTCCACAGCTTACTCTGCCGGTATCGAGGCTACTTTCGAGGCTGAAGCCGCGAACCTGGGCCTCAAGGTCGTCTCCACGGAAGCCTTCACCGGCGACACCAAGACCGACCTCTCCGCACAGATCCAGAAGGCCAAGGACGCCGGCGCTGACCTGGTCTTCCTGCCGATCTACTACGATACTGCTGCCACCATCCTGACCCAGGCCAACAACATGGGTTATGCCCCCGCCTTCTTCGGCTGCGACGGCATGGACGGTATCCTGGGCGTCGAGAACTTCGACACCTCTCTGGCCGAAGGCCTCATGCTGCTGACTCCGTTCGCCGCTGACGCCACCGACGACCTGACCGTCAACTTCGTCAAGAACTTCCAGGAAGCCTACGGCAAGATCCCGAACCAGTTCGGCGCTGACGCCTACGACGGCATGTATGCCATCAAGGCTGCCCTTGAGGACGCCAAGATCACTCCGGAAGCTTCCGTCTCCGACATCTGCGAGGCCCTCAAGACTTCCATGTTCAACATCACCATCGAAGGTCTGACCGGCACGGTCACCTGGAAGGCCGACGCCGAAAACCTCGGCGAGCCGGACAAGACCCCCAAGGCCGTCAGGATCGAGAACGGCGCTTACGTTTCCATCGAGGACTGAGCAGCCGCATTTCAGTAAAATGAAAACCGCCGGGAGGCGCCTTCACCAAAGAGGTGAGGGCGCCTCCCTTTTTCTGCGGCAATGTTGGACGCGGGGCTCATTTCTTCTTTACGCTGGCCCGTTAAAGTGATAAAATACTGGAATCACAGGGCAGGGTCTTCGTGCAAGGGCCTGCCGCTTTCGCGTGAATTCCGGGGGCAGCCGTAAACACTGGCCATCCGGGGCGCGGAAAATACAGACAAAGGCCGCCTGCGGCCTGAGAGGGAGTACAATGGTCAGTTTCTTCACCAATCTCATCAATGGGCTGAGCCTTGGCAGCATCTATGCCATCATCGCCATCGGCTATACCATGGTCTACGGCATAGCCAAGATGCTCAACTTCGCCCACGGCGACATTATCATGGTAGGCGCCTTCATTGCCTACACGGTCATCTCCACCTTTAAGCTGCCCGTCTGGCTGGGCATTGTGGCGGCGGTCATTGTCTGCACCTGCCTGGGTGTGGCCATCGAGAAGATCGCCTACAAGCCCCTGCGGAAGGCCTCGTCCCCGCTGGCTGTCCTCATCACGGCCATCGGCGTCAGCTATTTTCTGCAGAACTCCGCCCTTCTGATCTTCGGGTCGGACCCCAAGATGTTCTCCTCCGTGGTGCCCTTCGGCAACCTGACCATCGGTCCGCTCCAAATCCCCGGCACCACTATCGTCAGCATCGTGGTGAGCCTGGTCCTCGTGGGGGCGCTCCAGCTCTTTATCAACAAGACAAAGCCCGGTCAGGCCATGCTGGCCTGCGCCCAGGACCGTGACGCGGCCTCCCTCATGGGCATCTCCGTCAACGGCACCATCACGCTGACCTTCGCCATCGGCTCCGCCATGGCGGCCATCGCCGGCGTTCTCCTGTGCTCGGCCTACCCGACCCTGTCCCCGACCACCGGCGCCATGCCCGGCATCAAAGCCTTCGTGGCTGCGGTCTTCGGCGGCATCGGCTCCATTCCCGGGGCTATGATCGGCGGCCTCCTGCTGGGCATCATCGAGATCCTTTCCAGGTCCTACATTTCCTCCCAGCTCTCGGACGCCATCGTCTTTTCGGTCCTGATCCTTGTTCTGCTGGTGAGGCCCACCGGCATCATGGGCAAGGTCATCCAGGAAAAGGTATAAGGAGGAGCGGTCATGGGCAGAATCAAAACCTATTTCAGTACAATGGACCGGACCTCCCGGGATGACTTCATCACCTACGGCGGTCTTCTGGTCGTCTTTATCGTCATGCAGGGCCTGCTCTCCGCGGGTATGCTCTCGAACCAGATGAGAGGCCTTCTGGTGCCGCTCTGCGTCTACGCCATCATGGCCATCGCCCTCAATCTGGTCGTCGGCACGCTGGGCGAGCTTTCCATCGGGCACGCGGGATTTATGTGCGTGGGTGCATTTTCCAGCGCCTTCTTCTCGAAAATTAACCCCGACATGCCTGACCTTCCCCGGTTCATCATCGCCATCATCATCGGCGGCGTGGTCGCCGGCATCTTCGGCTTCCTCATCGGCATCCCGGTCCTCCGCCTGAACGGCGACTACCTGGCCATCGTGACGCTGGCCTTCGGCGAGATCATCAAGAACATCATCAACGCCCTTTACGTGGGCGTGGACGAGAAGGGGTATCATTTCTCCCTCTCCTCGGTCAACGACATGGGCATGGATCCCCTGAACGGGAATATCATCATCAACGGACCGCAGGGCGTAACAGGAACCCCCAGGTCAGCCACCTTCGCCATCAGCATGGTGGTGCTCTTCATTTCCCTGATCGTCATCCTGAACCTGACCCATTCCAGGGACGGGCGGGCCATCATGGCGGTCCGCGACAACTACATCGCGGCCGAGTCTGTGGGCATCAACATCACCCGCTACAAGCTGACGGCCTTCACCATCAGCGCGGTCATCTCCGGCTTCGCGGGAGCGCTCTACGCCCACAACCTGGCCACGCTGGTCGCCACCCCGGCAAGATTCGGCTATAACATGTCCATCATGTTCCTGGTCTTCGTGGTCCTTGGCGGCATCGGCAGCACCCGCGGCGCCATCGTCGCATCCGTTGTTCTGACGCTGATCCCCGAGCTTCTGAGACCGATCCAGAGCTACCGCATGCTGATCTACGCCATCGTCCTGATCGTCATCATGCTGGTCAACTGGTCGCCCAAATCCAGGGCCTTCATGGAGACCCACTCCCTGAAGCGCTTCCTCTTCAAAAAAGGCGGAAAGGAGGACAAATAATGGCACTCCTTGAGATAAATAATCTGGCCATCCACTTCGGCGGTCTTAGGGCTGTCGACGAGTTCGACCTGACCATCGAGAAGGGCGAGCTCTACGGCCTCATCGGACCCAACGGCGCCGGCAAGACCACCGTTTTCAACCTGCTTACCGGCGTCTACAAGCCAAATGAAGGCATCATCCGCCTTGACGGCAAGGACATCACCGGCAAAAAGCCCATCCAGATCAACCGAGAGGGCATCGCCCGTACCTTCCAGAACATTCGGCTCTTCAAGCAGCTCTCCGTCCTCGACAACGTCAAGGTCGGCCTCCACAACCGCTATGGCTACTCCACAGCCGCCTCCATCCTCCGCCTGCCCTCCTACTTCAGGACCGAGAAGGAGATGACGGAGGAGGCCTATGAGCTGCTCAAGGTCTTCGATCTGGACAAAAATGCAGCCACCACCCTGGCCTCTAACCTTCCCTACGGCGCCCAGCGCAAGCTGGAGATCGCCCGGGCCCTGGCCACCGGCCCCAAGCTTCTCCTCCTGGATGAGCCGGCCGCCGGCATGAACCCCAACGAGACCCAGGAGCTCATGGATACCATCAAGTATATTCAGAAGAACTTCAATATGACCATTCTCCTCATTGAGCACGACATGAAGCTGGTCTCCGGCATCTGCGAGAAGCTGACCGTCCTCAATTTCGGCAGGATCCTGGCCCAGGGCGAGACCAAGGCGGTCCTGGCGGATCCGGAGGTCATCAAGGCCTACCTGGGCGAGTAAGGAGAAGAGAAGATGGCAATGTTAAAGGTTACGGACTTAAAGGTCAATTACGGTATCATTCCGGCCCTGAAGGGCATCTCCTTCGAGGTCAACGAGGGGGAGGTCATCGCCCTCATCGGCGCGAACGGCGCTGGTAAAACGACGACACTCCACACGGTCACCGGCCTCATCCCTTCCGCCGGCGGCAAAATCGAATTTCTGGGGAAGGATATCACCCTCACCCCGCCCCACCAGATCGTAAAGATGGGGATGGCCCACGTTCCGGAAGGCCGCCGGGTCTTCCCGGACATGACCGTCTACCAGAACCTGATGCTGGGGGCCTACACGAGAAAGAACGCGGCCGAGAAAGAGGCCTCCCTGGAGCTCGTCTACAGCCGCTTTCCCCGGCTCAAGGAGCGGACAAAGCAGCTGGCGGGAACCCTCTCCGGCGGCGAGCAGCAGATGTTGGCCATGGGCAGGGCCCTCATGTCCCACCCGAGAATCATCCTGATGGACGAGCCCTCCATGGGACTCTCCCCCATCTATGTAAATGAGATCTTCGACATCATCGAGAAGGTCTCCTCCGAGGGAACAACGGTCCTGCTGGTCGAGCAGAACGCCAGAAAAGCCCTGTCCATAGCGGATCGGGCCTACGTCCTGGAGACCGGCAGCATCACGACCATCGGGCAGGCGGATGCGCTGCTTCACGATGACGCAATCCGAAAGGCTTATCTGGGAGAATAAGGCGTTAGACTCATAAAGGAGGCGTTTATGAACCAGAAGATTGTAGTCACCATCAACCGTGAGTACGGCAGCGGCGGTCGGAACATCGGAAGACTCCTGGCGGCCAGTCTGGGCATCGAGTACTATGACCGGGACCTCTTAAGGCTTGCGTCGGAGAGCTCCGGCATCAACCAGGCTCTTTTCGAGAATGCCGACGAGGCCTTCCGCAGGACCAGCCTCTTCAAGGCGGCCAGCGCCGTCTACAGGGGAGAGCTCCTGCCGCCGGACAGCGACGATTTCACCTCCACCGACAATCTCTTCAACTACCAGGCCAAGGTGATCAAGGAGCTGGCGGCCAACGAGTCCTGCATCATCATCGGCCGCTGCGCGGATTTCATTCTCGAGGACCAGCCGAACCTGGTCAGGGTCTTCATCGAGGCGCCCAGCTACTACCTGCTCTACCAGGCTTCCCTCCGGAAGAGCCTGCCGCCCAGGGAGCTTCAGCGCTACGTGGAGAAGATCAACCGCAACCGCGCCGACTATTACCGCTACCACACCGGCCGCGAGTGGACGGACGTCCACCACTACGACCTCTGCCTGGACTCCTCCAAGATCAGCCCCGAGAAGGCTGTGGAGATCATCCGGTCCTACATGAAGGTCCGCTTCGACGGCCTCGAGCTGTGATTCATATCTGAAAATGAAAACACGGGACTGCCGCGCCACCCTGCGCGGAAGTCCCGTATGTGTTCCCGGGCGCAGGCGGCCGGGAGAACGGCGGACATGCATGTGTGAGATCCACTGAATTGAGTCCTGCGGGTCTGAAGCGGTAGATGCAGTACGGCGGACTCGTATGTGCGAAGTTCATCCGCCGGATCTTCGGCAGGGAAACCGGATCCAACAGCAAAAGGAGGCAGCATGGCAAGGGAGAAGAGCAGGGGAAAAATCATATTTCACGTGGACGTCAACTCCGCCTTCCTCTCCTGGAGCGCAGTGAAGAGGCTTCGGGAGGACCCGGAGGCAGTGGACCTGCGGACCATCCCCTCCGCCGTAGGTGGGGATGTGAAGACCCGGCACGGCATCATCACAGCCAAGTCCATCCCGGCCAAGGCTTTCGGCGTGACCACGGGAGAGCCGGTGGTCACGGCTCTGCGCAAGTGCCCGAACCTGGTCCTGGTCCCCCCGGATTTTGAATTTTACAGGTCCTGCTCCCACGCCTTCATCGATATTTTGAAGGATTTCAGCGACCAGGTGGAGCAGGTATCCATCGATGAAGCCTACATGGACATGACCGGTGCGGAGGCTCTCTTCTCCAGGAAAATCGCCGCCGGGGAGTCTTTTCCGGCCTGCGCTGCGGCCAGGATCCGGCAGGAAATCCGGGAGAAGCTGGGGTTTACGGTAAATGTAGGCATTTCCTCAAACAAGCTTCTGGCCAAGATGGCCAGCGACTTTGCCAAGCCGGACAGGACTCACACGCTGTTCCCGGAGGAGGTGCCGGCGAAAATGTGGCCTCTCCCCATCCGGGAACTCTATGGATGCGGCCGGCAGACTGCCGACAGGCTGACTACCATGGGAATCCGCACCATCGGGGACGCGGCTGCCGCCGACCCGGTGATTTTAAAGAGCATACTCGGGGACAGGGCGGGGGAGTCCATTCACCGCAAGGCCAACGGACTGGGATCCTCCACAGTCCGTGTGGAGCGGGATAAGGCGAAGAGCTACTCCCATGAGACCACCACGAGCGAGGACATCACCGGCGAGAACTTTGACCGGCTGGGGCCGCCCATGATCGCCCATATGGCTGAAAAGGTGGCGGCGAGAATGCAGCGTGACGGAGTGCGCGCGGGCACCATATTTGTCGTAGTCAAGACAGGCGCTTTCAAACGTCACACGCGGCAGCGGAGCCTTGCGGTGCCGACGAGCGAGGCGGACGTCCTTTCGGAGGAGGGACTTTCCCTATTGCGGGAGCTGCTCATGGGAGATGACGGCCTTTTCGTCCGCGGTGAGACCGTCCGGCTTCTGGGCGTGGGCGGCTCCAACCTGGAGGAAGGCGGGTACCGGCAGCTGGATCTCTTCTCCTGGGCCAGCCAAAAAGAGACTCTGGAGAGGGAAGAGCGCGAGAGGCGTGCGGCTGAGGAACGGGCCGCCGAGGAAGAACGCCTGAAGCAGGAGGCCGAGCACCGTGCGCAGGAGGCAAAAAGGCTCGAGGAAATGCAGGAAAGGGAAGCCAGGCTGAAAGCGGAGGAAAAACGCCGCCGTCTGGAGGCGATGATGGCAAGCGTTCAAAAACGTTTTGGCGGGGAGGCCCTGCAGAAAGGTATGGTCCGCGGGGAAGAGGATCCCGAGGAAGGATGAAGCAGCTGTGTCAGGATGCAAGAAAAAGTGGGAATCAGGGACGGTTCCTTTTCCCAGTTTTCAGAGAAAACTGGGAAAAGGAACCGTCCCTGATTCCCACTTTTAGAGCAAACTGGAAACAGTAAGCGTCCCTGAGTTCCACTTTTTCAGGATTTGCAGTATCTGAGGTCGATCCAGCCTGTGATGCCTTCGACATCAACCTTTCCCCAGTTGCCCTGCTGTGCCAGGAGCGCAACCTTTTGGCTCTTATTCAGGGCATAAATGGGATCGTGCCGTGTACTCGGGTCGCGGCGGACAAACAGAGTTTCCGTGTCTACCATCAGTATCTGGCCGTCAGGATAGAGCGGGACGGAGAAGATGAAATTGTGGACGTCGTCGAGCAGCTGATCAGAGGCGGTGCTGAGGTAGCTGAGCAGGGAATCGGAACGATTGCTTTCCTCTTCATCGGCATTTTCAGATATCTTGTTGCTGCTTGATTTTTCCCCATCCGTTTCACTGTCAACCTTATTGTCGTCGGCAGCTACTTCATCACTCGATGTCTCTTCCGGGGGGATGGGTGCATTTTCCTCAGAATCCTCTGCGACACGGGTGAGATACATCATATTGACGTAGCCGTTCGTCCCATACACTGTGACGTGGCCCCAGACGCCGGTGAGTCCGGTCACGGTGATCCGGTCGCCTGTGAGCAGGTATTCCACGGCGGGGGTGTCTGTGCCGGGGCCTTCCCGGACATAGAGAGAACTGGAGACCACCTCGAAGGTGGCGGGCAGGGACGTATCCGAATTTTCCGAAGAAGAAGCGGCTTCGATTGGTGTCTGGCCGGAAGAGGGATCCGTCTGTCCGGCTTCATCCCGGGAGGAAGGGGGTCGAACGGGGGGCTGGGCGGGGCGGGGGTCGCGGGGTTGTGTTCTGCTCG
>ODAI013695823.1_pt1 | contig 10995 bp, 12 predicted proteins | sample 1539321 | NCBI WGS metagenome assembly ODAI01 (sample SAMN02144231, study PRJEB22623) | gut metagenome | biome: sheep rumen | host: Ovis aries | place: New Zealand | reverse complement strand
CGGATACTACTTTATTAAACACGATGTTGATTCGTCATATTATAAGGGTTCTGCGAATGTAAGAACATTTCATCAGGAAGAACTTGTGGCAACAAAGATTAGAGCTTTGTATCAAAGGTCTAAGGGCAGAGATTTGTATGATATATGGCTTGCTTTATCAGAGATGAATCTGTCGCCGGAAAAGATATTGGAAGCATTTCCGATATATAGGCCGGAAGATATTACTGCAAAAAGCAGTATAGACAATTTGCATGCAAAACTTTCCGATAGGCAATTTACAACAGATATGAGCATGTTAATCGAATTGTTAATTCACTGCTATAACCATCTTGTCATTTTTGACAAGAATCTCACAAAATGTTATTATAACTAACAGAAAAGGATGCCACCGGCAACGGTCAGGCTTCCCCAAAACAGTTACGATAGTAGCCGCTCAGTTTAGCAGACCGGGGCGGCTATTTTCGTGTAATATTGTTGCGTCCGATGGCGTAGCCCAGACCGAACGCTGTCAGCACAAGGCTGATCACTGCGATTAATCCTTCTAACGTCAACATCTGCATTGCCCTCCTTTCTGGTGAAGACTAGGTGCATGCACCAGTACAACAGTTCCAGTCCGGAGGGAAAATATTCACTTAAATATTCGACCTCCGAACAAAATGGGAGGTCTGACCGTCCACCACGCTTTCGCGCCAAAGGGTGACATCCTATGCGAGAAAGCTTATCACAGACTATTTGGTATTGTGAATCGAACAAAATATAAAAAATCTAAACTGTTTAACTGGACCAAATACGGACCAAATAAAAAAGACGCCTTCCAAATGCCCTATTTTACTGGGTTTCTAAATTACGGTCGAGTTCGAATCTTCTCGCGCACGCTTCAAAAAAGCAGAATCGGCATGAAGCCGATTCTGTTTTTTTATGAGCCTGCGGCTTATCTTCGAACGAGTTCGGTCTCCGCTCCGCTTCGGTCCGCGCAATTCTGACGTCCACTGGACGTAAGCAATAAGCGAAGCGTTTGCCAGCGCCTCTCTCGCGCACGCTGCTTAAAATGGTCTCGAGGCCTTGTGAATACAGGGTTTCGGGATTATTTTTTTCGTGGCGAAATCGTGTCTCCTCGTGTCTTTCCGCATTATAGCGCGTTTTTGAATGCTTCCATGACATTGTCTGCACAGCAAGGCTGTATATAATCCATCGTCTGTTTTATGCTGGAATGTCCCAAAATCATCATGAGCGTCTTTAAATCGGTCCCGTTTCGATAGAGTATTGTCGCTACAGTACGTCTCATATCATGTGCCGATCTGGCAACTTCATAATCCAGATTATCGGGATTCTGAAGTGTTTTGATGCGGGCCTCGAAATAGCGGTTAGTAGCTTTGATGATCTTATTCTTTTTCTTTTCGAGAAAAATGTAGTCATCGTCAGATACAGGTAAACCTTTTATCTCATTCAGATGTTTGATTTTCTCCAAAACGGAAAAGCTTGCTTCGACGATTTTGAAATATGAACGGAGTGAGAATATGTGACACTCCCTCGTCGCTCATCTGTGTAATCATATGATAGACTTCGCATAAAGAAGGACGGAGGTGTTGGTGTATGGTTTACAAGAGATACAGGGTTTTGGTTGATGGAGATGAAAAAACAATCACAAAATCTCTCAGCGATAATAGTCGATATACAGACAATCTGACTCGAGAGGAAATAATTAATCATTATCTGAACGATGAAAATGCCAGTGAGGTTTTAATTGCTGAGGCTGTTGATAAGGAGGAATCAGGATGGATTATCACTTGATGTATAACGACATAATTAAAAAAGTAAATGCACTGTTTAAAGAAGACAGTACTCTTCGAAAAAAGATATATCAGAGAATAAATTATTCTCCTTTACAGATTAGTGAACAGAAGGATACTCACGAAAATCTTGTACGTGAGACTAGTAAGAAATTTCATGTCACCATCAGATTTTTTAGGGATTTTATTGAGAGGACATTTATGTCTCGTATGGTGCCTTTTCATAGTTACACAGGATTGATTGAAGCGCATGATCTTATAGAGCGATTTATGGGAACGGAACTTGCTCCTATAACTTTGGAGGCAATACTGGCAATCGCTATCCCTTGGGAAAAGATCATGATAAGAAACTTGTTTAGGATGTTCATTTATGATCAAGTAGACAGACCGGATGTCGAACTACAGAAACTTGTAATACTGATCAATGGTCTTGAAGAGGCAAAGCGTTTTCGAGAATCAAAAGGAAGTTGGAGCAGCGATATCGAATCACTTTCAAAGTTCTACGAAGAGGAATTTTTGGTTGACGAGCTATCTGACATGGATGAAACGGAAAGCATTCTTGATGCAATAAGGGATGAGGAAAACTACAAGTGGTATCTTAATTCGGTGGTTTTTCCCATAATGCTGCAGAAGTACGAGAATCATATTTTTAACTTCGAGGATAAAAGGGCTAACAGCTGGAAAGAGATTTGGGAGCGTCTTAATAACCTTCCACGCATTGATGGGGTGGAAAGACCAAAACACACGCTAGAAAATCCCGACACCTTACGGTTCATCATTAAAGATGCTTTGATGCAGTATCACACCAAATCTCTTCACTTGTATCATCCCATGTGGTTATTTGGAAGCAAGCATTATTGGATGGTACTTCACGATTATCTTCACGATTTTCAGCAGGAGTTTGAATTGTATCAGATGAAGGCAATGGTGGAGGAAGTATAGATGAAACGGAAAGAATACAAAAATGCAGCTGAGTATTGGGAAGATATTTACAGACGTCAGCGAGAGGAAATACCGCAAAACGATTACGAGAAAGAATTCCTTTTTCTGTTGGGGGAAGGGGAGAGCATTACCGGATGCATATTAAAGCTTGAAGAAAAGTATGGCGTATCTGTGGAGGTCGGCACAACTATATTTGAGGAACTTAGGGCGAGATGTAATGAATGGGAAGTGAAGAATGTAATTCGTTAACGTGGTTACAATACTGTTGTCGTCGGGCAATTATAGGCTGTAAAAAAGATGAAAGGACGGAGGCTATATGAATAAACGAACTAAGATAGAATTACATTGTCATACAAAGATGTCTACGGGTAAGGGACTGATAGAACCTGATGAATTGGTTAGATATGCCTGGGATAACGGGTATAAAGCGATTGCGATAACCGATTGTGGGAGTGTCCAGGCTTTCCCAGAGGTTTATCGTACATGGAAAGAACTCTGGGAAAAGTATGTTCTCAAATGTAAAAAGGTCGGAGAAGAAGCGGTACAAAAAGATTTTTTAAAGATTATATACGGATTGGAAGGATATCTGTCTGTTGAGTCTTCCTGCTCAGAAGTACAGGTTTATTATCCTATATTGCTTTATGCAAAAAATGAAATGGGCATTAGAAATCTGTATAAAATTGTAACAAAGTCTCAACTGCAGAAGCGCAACGAGACGCCGATTATTACTAAGAAAATATTAGACAAATATCGTGATGGTCTTCTGGTTGGTGCAGTATGTGACGGTGGTGAAGCCATGACGGCTATTCATACTGAATTGGGTTCTCGGACGGATGAGGAATACAGACAAAGTTTTCAAAACATCTTGTCTTATTACGATTTTATAGAGCTTTCTCCCTTTGAACCAGATAAGGGTATTGATGCCAGATATATGTATCACGTGGTAAAAAACGGTGGAATGCTCGTTGCTGCATCGGATGCATATTACCTGAATGAGGGAGATAAAATCTACTGGGATATTCTTACGAATGGAAGAACAGAAGATTTCACTGATCGTCCAAGGCACCTGATGAAATGGGATGAGATGGCGAATCCCTTTAGATGTTGGACATCAGGATGTCCAAATATATTTAAGGAAATCCCTGAGATGGTGATTGATAATCAGGCGCTTATTGCTGATCAAATAGAATATGTTTCACCATTGAGGGAAGGTGTATTCAGACCTGTGTATCCAGACGCTGAGAAAAAACTTCGTCATATTTGTGAAGAAAAGTTACATGAGTTGTTTGGAAAGAATCCTGCTTTGGAAGCAAAGGACCGCTTATCTAGGGAATTAGATGGAATTTGCAAGAATGGCCACGCCGGACTGTTCATGATGTGGAGAGATATTGCATTGAAATCCACGGAGAAAGGCTACCCGTTTTCATCGAGAGGATGCGTAGCCTCCTCATTTGTGGCGTTTCTATGCGGAATAACAGAAATTAATCCACTTTCTGCAGAATGCGGCGGATATGATATTCCCGTGGAAACTTTTCTTGGTATCAATCTTGACAAGGAACCAGACATAGATTTGAATTTTGCACCGGATATTCAAGAATTGCTTCAGGAATCTGTCAAGGAAATACCTGGCGTTGGAGACACGTGTCATGGTGGAACCGTTGGAAGCTTGATGAAGAAAACAGCTAAAATGCATGTGGAGGAATACTATTATCATAATGATCTTCTGCTTCCGGATGAAAGCATTATAAGAGAACAGACAGAGGCTATTATTGGTATTAAGAGAAGTGATGGTTTTCATCCCGGAGGCATTGTCGTTGTTCCAATTGGTGAGGAACTCGTTTCATTTACACCACTACAGCACCCATGGAACAGTAATTGTATTACTACACATTTTGATTATCATGCGATTACCGATAACCTTTTGAAACTTGATATTCTTGGATACGAACCTTTGAATCTGCTACATGAATTGCAGGAGGTGACAGGCTTGGCAGCGGACGCCATTCCTATGGATAACAAAGGAACCATTGATATGCTGTGTGACCCGGAGATTGGGGAGATCAAGGATCTTCCTGAGTTTGGAAGTGAATATGCGAGATGGATGATAAAACTAACACGTCCTGAAAACTTTAATGATCTTATAAAGGTTTCCGGACTGATGCATGGAACCGATGTATGGCAGGATAACCAGGATGAGCTCATTAAGAACAGGAAAATATCTCTGAAGGAGTGTGTGGCATCGAGGGATGATATCTTCTTTGCCTTGGTCGATAAGGGAATGTCAAAAGAAGAAGCATATAATATTATGAATTCCGTTAGAAAAGGCAAAGGACTTACGGAGGAAATGATGCATGGAGTAAAACGGGTTGGTATGCCGGAATGGTTTATAGGGGTTTGCAATAAAATCAGATATATGTTTCCGAAAGCCCACGCGGTTTCATATACACTTGTAGCTTGGAGGTTGGCATATTATATGGTTTATTATCCGGAGGCATATAAAGAAGCACTAGCAGCGTGTAGCTGATTTATGATTAGTCGCCGATAGAATAGTTGTATTCAAATATAAATGATTTATATTTTCTGCTGTAATATATTTTGAATCCGGCATGGTTCATCTCCTCGAAGTCCCGTTGCCGGGTTCTTTCGTTACTATCAGGAAATAAGGCATAGTATTCAGCTTTAAGGTCGTAGAATTCAAAATCTTGCGGAATATAGAATTCCCGCATGGATTCAATGTCTTCAGGGGAATTGTTTTCTGGATCTTCTTTTGCGTCCTCAAGATATTCTTCGAATTCTTTTACGCCATATTCGTATTTTTCAAGTGAATCAGAATCTGTACGAGTTAGGCTGTGTATTAGTGTACCGATTCTATAAAGTCTTAGAAGATGCTGCTTTCGACGAGGAGATGTATTTTCATCAAATTCAGTATCTTTTACAAGAACATACTGATCTTTTACCTTGTCATATTTTACATTTATCAGACCGCAATCACGTAAATCCTTCAGATCGCGCTGAAGCATTCTTCTGGAGATTCCAAATGATGACATTATTTCTGTAGGGCTATATACAGCACCGTTTCGAACGCCGGCTATAATATCATATATCTGTAATTGCCTGGCCATCTTAAGGCCGTTGCTTCTTGCCATATAACTCCTTCGTGGCTTTGACAAAGCCGCATGAATACTGTATGATTATTATACGACAACCCCTTGACGCAAATCAAGTTGTTTTATGATATTATTCAGTCATAACAAGCTGATTACAGGAGGATAAGGGTATGGAAAGAAAAGATAAAATTGAATTTGCAGTCGATTATATCAGATTTCTTATTGAAACTCAGGCTGGTGTTGATGAACTATATGCCAGTATCTGTTATGGGGGCGTTGTTTATGATGACACAAGGATCGATCTTTATGAGGTGTTTTATAAGGACAATCTGTTGTCTCAGGATCTCTACAAAGTGGTAGATGAATGTTCATCTGAAATCGGAGACATCAATGAATATCTTGCAGAGAGATATGAAGAGGATTGCCTCCGGGATGGAGAAGAACTGGTTTGTTACATTCAGATTGCTGCCGATATATGGGATGCATTGTATGGGGAGTCGGATGGAGAAACCGCGGAATATCTGATAGAACGGTTCGAAGAGTTTCTTGATAACCATGATATGGAGTATGAACTCACAACCTACGGTAGAAATGCGGTTTTGATATACAGAAAAGGAAAATAAAAAAATGGATTTGTCGTGGCTCTCACTGGGTGGGAGCTAGCGACAGATGGAGATTAACATGTCGGAAATAAGGATTATTCAAGGAAACCAAATAGGTGGATGCGTGACAGTAATCTCAACTGAGGTTGATGGTGCTGCGCACAGGATATTAATTGACTATGGTTCTTCTTTACCGGGGAGCGACACTATAGAAGACTTTGAGTATCCCTGGGAGGATGAGCCTGTGGATGCCGTGTTTATTACTCATTATCACGGAGATCATGTGGGCAGGCTTATGGATATTCCACAGGAAATTCCGTTATATATGGGTGAGACTGCCAGACAGGTGATGATTAATATTCAGGCAGCATTGACAACCGTACAGGAAGAAGGAGAGAGACATAAACAGGAGCTGGAAGTCCTGCAAGATAATAACAGGATACATACGTTTCATTTTAACGGAACATATTATGATCATGTGACGGATATTCCTGGATTTAGAATCGAACCTTACAGCGTGGATCACTCTGCTTACGATGCTTATATGTTCCTGATAGAGGTTGATGATTCTGAATACGAAAATGGGAAGAGAGTCATTCTTCATACTGGAGACTTCAGAGGGCACGGTAGGCGTGGAAAAGCCATGCTGCCAGTAATCAAGAGCTATGTCCATAGGAATGGACGCAAAGTGAATGCATTGATTACTGAGGGAACCATGATGAGCCGTATGAATGAGGAAGTGAAAACCGAGACGGCTATGATGTATGAAGCGGCTGAATATCTTAGGGAACATAAATATGCATTCCTAATTTGCTCATCAACTAATTTGGATTCCCTCGCAAGTTTTTACCAGGCAGCGCAGATGGCTGCATCACCTTTTAGAAGATATTTATATACATATAATGAGTATTATCGAGAGCAGCTTCGGACGTTTTCGGATACTGCAGGGGGCTTCTCAGAAGTCTATCAATTTGAAAATGTTCATAGATTGCTTCTTGATAAAGAATTGAAATCCGATAAATGGAAAAATTCCATGACTCAGAAAGCGTTAATGGAAAAGACCGGTTTCCTTGCAATCATAAAGCCGGAAGAGTGGTGTGAGAAATTCCTAGATCCTTTTATTGATGATTTCAAGTCCGGTAAGAGCGAGATGAACCAGATGCCGGTAATTATATACTCCATGTGGGATGGATATGTCCAAGAATACAGGAAAGATGCCGATGGAAATATCGTTGAAAATACGGCCAAGAACCAGGCGTGGATTGATTTCCTAAAGAAGCAGGAGGCGAAGGGTGTTGAGGTCAAACATCTACACACAAGCGGGCATGCGTCACCACAGATGCTTGCAGATGTGATCAAAGCGGTAGCTCCGACTGATGAGATCTATCCGATGCACACGGAGCATCCGGAGATGTTTAAGGAATTGGATATTGGGGAGTATGCAGGTATAGTGAAGTAGTGAAAAAGGGAACGCAGTCTAAGAAGTCTAGACTTTGATTTAGATAAACGACATATTTGATCGAAAATTTAAAGGGAGGCAGTTAATATGAATCTAGATGAAAAAAGAAGGAAAGTAATAGATTTCCTGCGACATTATAATCACGAAAATGATGATTATAAAAAATGGGTTGTTTTAGCTGCTCCAGCGCGTGATAAGCCTAACAAAATACGCGTTTATATGAATGGTGGAGATGTGGGGAAAATAGCAATAAACGAGGATGGCGTTACAATAGGAATTAATAGTAAAAAGTATTCAAATAAGTATAAGGGAAAAGTGCCTGAGGTTGTTCATATTCTTGAGGAAAAAAGTAAATCTATTGAGGTGAATAGATTAGATGCACTGATTAATGCGGAGTATCTTAAGTATGCAGAAGATGCCACGATTGCATATTCTGCCAATAGCAATGCTGCGGACAAGGAAAGAACAATAGAAACCTTGATTATGGATTATAGAAATCAAAAATGTGGAAATGCAGCTATTGATATGGAAATGCAATACTCTGTAGAGGATTTGGGTTGGGTTAAAGAAAAACAAAAACAGAGCGGTCATGTATATCCAATTAATATGAAATATAAGGGATGTGAATGGTATAACGAAGAACCCTTCAATGATTTGACCAAAGCAGAAACAAAGAGCCCAAGAGTGGACTTGATGGTTTTAAATGATAATGGAATTGGATTTGTAGAATTAAAAGTTGATAATAAGAGTTGCAAAAACCTTTCAAGTCACATCGTCCATATGAATTATATCATGTCGCATCAAGACGTCTTTATTAAGGACGTTGATAGAAGATTATCTGTATTGAAAGAGTATGAATTACTTGAACCGGAAATGAATAACAACATTGAAAAGTGGAAAGATAATCCTCAGATATGGTGTGGCATTCTTTTTGTTGGAAAAGCAGATAAGTTAGATGGTGCAAAGCAAATGATAAAGAAACAGTCGAATGTCCAAAACATAAGGTTTTGTTTTGTTGATACAAGTGTTGTCATGGAACGAAGACTAAATATGAGTAGTGAAGTCTTTGTCAGTAAAGAGACATTTATTTCTTCAAGTTATCATGGAGAAAAATGATAATTCGCAATACTGTTGTCGCCATAGATTGCTATTATGAAACAAATTAATAAGCCAATATGGCAATTGGAGGCGCTAATTATGGAGAGTAGTATGATTATTGGAGCATTTGGCCTTTCGGCTGAGCAGATATATACAGTAGAAACAAATCTTCCGGTAAAGAATTGCGAGATTATGGCTACAGATTGCTTCTCAGATATCGTAGCAATTAGTGAAATGGCAATCATTGTTATCAGTATTATATTGTGAGTGATTTTCCGTCACGGTTTTCCCGTCATGTTTTTTCCGTGGCGGATTATCCGTGGCGGGTTTTCTTTCACGGGTATCGCATTCGGAATCCATAGAAATGGTTCTTTTCTCGGTGAAGATCTCTATCATACTGGTAAAATGACCTTCAGAATCTCTGGTTTTGGTTCTGACGAGATATCCGAGTTTTTCTAAATTCTCAATTGACGCTCTTATAGAGCTCGTACCGTCCGGTACAATAGCACTTAGACCGTTAATGCTGAAATCCCATCCGTCCGGGAAACTACAGAGAGTGCATAATACACCTCTGTCTTTCATGGATAACTCTTTACCCTTGAGTATATTATTGCTGATCATAGTAAAGTTACTCTGAGTTTTATTCTTTAAAATTGACATAATTACCTTTCTTTCTGAGAACTTCTAAATGGCATAAAAAAACAGACCCTAAGGTCTGTGCAAATAAATCGAGACATGATTTTATGTAAACCAAATCGTGTCTCAATCGTGTCTTTTGGAATAGAGGCTCTCCCAAACTATTGAATTTACTGGGTTTCAAAAAATGAAATCGATTCGAATCTTCTCGCGCACGCTCTCTTTGACATGCTCCGAAGCCTGATAGATACTGGTTCCGGAGTTTTTTTGTGCGTTTCACATCAAAAAAGGTGCGATTCACGTAAACGAAATTATAAAATACTATCAGGTGCCGATAAAATATATGTAGTATGCCTATCTGAGGGGACATCATATGAAACTGGCTATATGTGATGATGAAAAAAGAATACGGGATATAATTGCTGAATCAGTAAAAGAGGTGTCAGAAAAGATTGAGATAGAATTCTATGCGGATGCAAAAGGAATCGTTTCTGCAAGCTTTGATTGCGACATTTTGTTCCTGGATATACAGATGCCCGGTATAGATGGGATGGGCGCTGCCAGGATGCTGAGATCATCCGGAAAGAAAACAGTAATAGTGTTTGTGACAGCTTTGGAAGATCAGGTATTTAATGCATTTGATGTAGGAGCATTTAACTATATTGTAAAGCCTTTTACGAAGGCAAAGATAATAGAAGTGTTTAAAAGGGCGGTCAAACAGGCGGAGGATCAAAGACTGGTTGAAGCTGCAATTTCCGAACAGGAGGAAGCCGGTCGCACGATTACTGTAAAAAGCGGTGGAACTAATACCAGGGTTATCCTTTCTGAAGTTCAATACGCTGAAATATATGACAGAAGAATAATCCTTCACATGGAAAGCAGTGATGATATTGAATATTACGGAAGAATTTCAGACCTTGAGAATATAGCCGGAAAAGATTTTTTCAGAGTACACAGAGCTTATCTGGTTAATCTTGGGGCAGTGAAGTCGTATGATTCGAAATATGTTCATATGTCTGATGCGGATATACCGGTAGCAAGAGGAAAATATCAGGAACTGATAAGAGCGTATATGTCCTATCATACCAGGAGGGAAGGGTTATGATGGACTATCTTATAAATAATTTTCAATCATTTGCGGAAAACTATAGTCTGGTAATGATAGAACTATATTTGTTCCTTGTTGCTGGATTATTTGCATATTGGTTAAAGCCATTTACGACAAACAGCAAATCTCCTTATCTCACAGCATTCATTTATTGGATCTTAACTACAGTCAACAACCATACCGGAACCAGCAAGGAAGTTGACCGTATTATTGCGATTGGAATTGTTGCACTGTCTGTGTTCATCTTATGGTT
>ODAI012310863.1_pt1 | contig 10995 bp, 11 predicted proteins | sample 1539321 | NCBI WGS metagenome assembly ODAI01 (sample SAMN02144231, study PRJEB22623) | gut metagenome | biome: sheep rumen | host: Ovis aries | place: New Zealand | reverse complement strand
TCTATATTATTAACACAGCAAAGAGCCAGATTATATCCGGCTTTAGCCAGAACCTCTGCGATTCCTTTGCCGATTCCTCTGGATGCACCGCTTATAAATGCACATTTGCTCATTGAGTTTCCTCCAACAAATTCGTTTTTTTTATTTTAACATAATCAAATTGGTTATGTTATAATAAATATTAACAAGAACTAACAAGGAGGACTAGCTATGAATATTAGTATTACAGGAAGAAATATAGAGTTGACGGACGGCCTTAAGGCGGCAGTAGAAGATAAGCTGTCTAAGCTGGACAAGTATTTCGTTAAGGATACTGAAGTCAATGTAACCATGTCTGTTGAGAAGGAGCGTCAGAAGGTGGAGGTGACTGTCCCTATGAAAGGTCACATCATTCGTGCCGAGCAGGTGAGCAACGACATGTATGTATCAATTGATCTTGCAGAAGAGATTATTGAGCGTCAGCTTAAGAAGTATCGTAACAAGCTTGTTACCAAAAAGCAGACAGCAGCATATTTTAATGATGATTTCTCAGATGTAGACAGTGACGAGGATGAGGATGAGATTAAGATTATCAAGACTAAGAGGTTTGGAATTAAGCCCATGTATCCGGAGGATGCTTGCATTCAGATGGAGCTTTTAGGCCACGATTTTTATGTTTTCATGAATGCTGAGACAGATGAGGTTAACGTGGTTTATAAGAGAAACGGCAATACTTATGGATTAATTGAGCCGGAATTTTAAAATTTCTTAAAATTTCAACAAAACACACCTGTGGATTATGTAACAAATGCCCATATACAAGAGAGTAATTCTTGCTTTATGAGAATTACAGGCATATAATTTCCGGGGTAACAAGAATTTATACGGAAACTTGTCTGAGAGGATAAGTTTCCGTTTTTTTACATATTGTTCTTATATTGCTACAATTACCGAAATAACTAAGATGGGAGAATGTTATGAAAGAAGTAATTGTAGGTGAAGTATTGCGTAAATGCAGACTTGATAGGGGCATAACGCAAAAGGAACTCTGCGAAGGAATCTGTTCTATCAGTACCTTGTCAAGAATTGAAAACGGGGAACAGCATCCAACAAGAACCGTATTTAATATGCTTGTCTCAAGAATGGGTGAAGATATCGAATATGACGAATATACGGGAGATTATGACTATGAGGTCTACAATCTGGCTCGTATGGCGATGGTATATCTTGAGAGAAATGAGAAGGGCAAGGCCAACATCTGTATCAAGAAGCTTAAGTACATTATCAGCCGCGAAGAAGAGGGCGGTGTGAAGGAGAAATGTATATGCAAATTCATAGAGCTTCTGTCTGTAACTATAGACTACAAGCCACAGGGAATATGGACAGAATTTATAGAGATTAACCAATATGGCTATCATTTGTACGAAGAGCTAAAGGCTTTGCTTAAGATGTCGGGAGGTACCCTTAGCGATAACTCGAAGCTCGACCGCATTGAGGTACGCATGGTCAATCTGATGGGATACGGTCTGTATCTGTCGAAGGACTATCGAGGGGCAATAGATATCTGGATTAAGCTGATTAACGGTTATAGAGACAGGTGCGAAGATGATATAATCTGTGCCAAGGAAGTGGCGGCACTTTACTGTAACATCAGTGCAGGGCTTTGTGGCCTTGGAATGTATGATGAAGCGGAGATTTTCGCAGGAAAGGGAATAAGGTACTCTTTCGAAGGAGGAGGTCTTCGCCTCGTGAATAAATTACTGATTAACAGGATGTATATTTTAAGTCAAAAAGGAGACTTAGATAAAGCGTACAAAGATCTGGCTCTTTCTAAAGCCATCTGTACGTGTTGTCAAAGCGATATTCTTAGGGAGGAAATGATAAAAAAGCTTCCCAAAACCCCATATTTGATACAAATATTCTAGCGAGACATCTTCCAAATTAATGGACTTTGTTACTAGACACTCCCTCGCAAATGTTATAAACTATAAACGCGTGAATAATAAGGAGTGAATTGAATGAATATTATTGTTTTGGCTGGAGGATTAAGCACGGAGAGAGATGTTTCCTTCAAATCAGGGGAGATGATTGCTTCAGCGCTAAGACAAAATGGACATAATGTAATACTTTTAGATGTATTCATGGGATATTCGGATAAGGAAGAGAATCTGGACGGGATATTCCAAAGAGGCAGAGAGGTAAGCGTCAAAGTAGGAAGTATTCCTGTGGAAGCGCCTGATATACTCGCGGTTAAGAGAAGCAGGGCGGATAAATCCGACAATTTCTTTGGGCCTAATGTAATTAGAATGTGTCAGATGGCTGACATTGTATTTCTTGCTCTTCATGGTGAGAATGGTGAGGACGGCAGAATTCAGGCGGCTTTTGACCTTCTTGGTGTGAAATACACCGGTAACGGATATATCAGTAGTGCTATCGCTATGGATAAGGGAATGACCAAGGAATTCTTAAGGGGCTATGATGTGCCTTTTCCGGGGGGATTTTCCATTAAGAAGCAAGAGCGCTATTCTGAGGCAATGAATGACGCTCCCAGATTTCCCTGTGTCGTCAAACCAAGCTGCGGTGGTTCATCCATCGGTGTGTCTATTGTCAACAATGTTATGGAGTATGACTATGCACTGGATGAGGCATTTCGTTGGGAAGACGAAGTAATTGTTGAAGACTACATTGAAGGACGAGAGTTTTCTGTTGGAGTTATAGAGGGAGTGGCACTTCCTGTTATTGAGATTGCTCCGAAGGAAGGCTTCTACGATTATAAGAATAAATATGAAAAAGGAGCCGCAGAAGAGACATGCCCTGCGAATATTCCGGATGAAATATCATCGCAGATGCAGCTGTATGCGGAACGTGTTGCGGCAGGACTTGGAATCGAGACGTATTCGAGAATGGATTTCATTGTCGATAAGGATGGCAGAATCTTCTGTCTGGAAGCCAATACTTTGCCGGGAATGACACCTACGAGTCTGCTTCCCCAGGAGGCTTCCTGTATAGGGATTGATTATCCGGAGCTTTGCGAGGAGATTATTAATATTTCTCTTAAAAGGTTTAAAAGAAGATAGATTGAAATAAGGCTGCATGCAAGGAGAATAGATATGAAGAATATGAGCCTTGACAAGATTGCTGATGCGTTGCATGGCAAGCTATATAACTGTGATGACAAGATGACAGATGCGAAAGGTGTTGTCTTTGATAATCGGCTGATTGAGAAGGACTATATATTTATCGCAATTGTCGGCGAGAGAGTTGATGGTCATGCTTTCGTAAGTAAGGCACACGCAGATGGGGCATTGGGCAGTATTGTCGAAAAAGAAGGAGATTATGACGGACCTTATATCCTTGTGGATTCTACTAAGAAGGCGCTGATTGATTTGGCAACGTATTATAGAAGTCAGCTGACAATTCCTATTGTCGGGATTATTGGCTCTGTCGGAAAGACCAGCACCAAGGAGATGGTGGCGTCTGTTTTGTCAAAGAAGTTTAATGTTCAAAAGACCAAGGGTAACTTCAATAACGATATGGGGCTTCCTATTACGATTCTTTCTATCAAGGAGGAGCATGAGGCGGCTGTTGTTGAAATGGGTATATCAGACTTTGGAGAAATGGACATCCTTGGGGAAATTGCCCGTCCTGACGTTGTAGCATTTACGAATATCGGACAATGCCATCTTGAGAATCTAGGTACGAGAGACGGAATATTAAAAGCAAAGACAGAAGTGTTGTCTCACCTTAACAAGAATGCAACTGTTGTAATTAATAAGGATGATGACAAGCTTGTTACGATTGATGCGTCGATGCTGCCTGAGGATGCTAAGCTTGTAACCTATAGTGGCATTGAGCCTTCTGATATGGAAGATACGGCCATGTATCAGGCAACCCGGGTTCAGAGCATGGGTCTGGAAGGAATGAAGGCAAGGATAACAGGTGAGATTGAGGCTGATGTTACAATTCCTCTTCCCGGGGAGCATAATGTCAGCAATGCAATGTGTGCGGCTGCAGTAGGTCATATATTAGGAGAATCGGTAGACAGTATCGTGAAGGGTATTGCTGATGCATCGACTATAGCCGGAAGAAGCAATTTCATCAAGGTTAATGATGTAACAATTATTGATGATTGCTATAACGCTAATCCTGCATCGGTTCGCGCAGGGCTACAGGTGCTCGGAATGGCTGACGGTCGTAAGATTGCCATTCTTGGAGATATGGGAGAATTAGGTGAGGATGAATTGGCTCTTCACAGGGATTTATACAAGAGCGTATTGGACAATAATGTAGATATACTCTTAACTGTTGGCGAATTATCATCATCTATAGCTAAGGCTCTTGATGGTGAAAATGTTATAACCAAATCCTTCTTTGGTGATGAGGGCAAAAAACAATTATTGGAATATATAACCCCCGATATCAAACCGGGGGATACAATTCTGGTTAAAGCCTCTCATTTTATGAATTTTCCTGAGATAGTTGATGGGTTGAAAGCATATCTTCCATAATCTTATGGGTGTAATCGCTGATATGCTTCTTCTCGTCTTTGTCTAAACTGTTAATATCTATTGGGTCTCCAATTGTAATACGGACATGTCCGCTTTTGATAAAGGGCAGATGGTTCTCGAAAATGTCCGCAGTTCCACTCATTACAACAGGTATAATAGGACATCCCGTCTTTGTCGCAATCTTGAAGGCGCCGGCTTTGAATTCGGCCATTTTACCGTCCTTCGATCTTGTTCCTTCAGGGAATACAAATATGGATATTCCCTGCTTTACGTATTCTATCGCTTTAAGTATTGTCTGTAGTCCCTGTCTTGTATCTTTTCTGTCAAGAAAGAGGCAGTATAGCATCATCATCCACAGGTTGAGAATAGGAACCTTCTTGAATGACTTCTTGGCAATAAATCCTGTCCTTTCAGGGAACAATGTATACATAATCATAACGTCATAGAAGCTGTTATGGTTGCCGACTAAAAGTGCAGGCTTCTCTGGGTCATTAGGAAGATTCTCAAGACCTTTTATATCGGTTTTTACTCCGCTTAAGAAAAGGCATACCTTGAAAGCCCATTGAACGGTGCGAAGTGCAGCCATATCTCCTGCGTGCTTATTGAATTTGGTCACAATCCATTCTATGCCCATAACCGGAAGTCCGAGAATAAGGAACAGAATAACGAATAATAGTGTAATAATCAGTCTAATCATATTGCCTCCAATCTAATGAGGAATTATAACATATTATATTGAAAAATCAAAACTGAATAACTTGTTATTATACAAGCCTTTATGATATAATATACGAGTTAATTTATAAGCTGTTAAGGAGAGTTTATGATTGATACAAGACGTGCCCATCAGATGACGAAGATGGCCATGTTCGAGAGAGAACAGTCGGATAGTATCAGAATTGTTCAGAATCATAATAAGAAAGGCTATATAGGATTCTGGACAATGATTTATTCTGTTTCGTCGGTGCTTGTATATCTGTTATATACATTTGTAGGGATAGCTATAATGATTGCATTTTTTGAGAACGGTGTTCCCAGTATTGCATGGATAGTGTTTACTGTTGTATTCACAAGTGGCTTTGTGTTTCACACGTACTTTTGTGTCAAGAATGGCAGGAAGAGAGCTGCCGAAAGATACGATAAGAGCCATGAGAAGAATGAATATATTATGCAGCAGTATAAGATATTAGACGAATTATATAAGAACAGTGCTCCTGCCACCAAAAAAGTCGAGGTGGTTGATGACAGTGGCGCTGACGAAACCTCTAGGAAGATATATGAATAGAACAGTTAAGATAAGAGACGCCATCAGGAACTATTGCTTTTCCAACAGCAGGTGGCTCAAGATTATGGGCAAGGGAGTGTTGTCCCTATGCAGTTTTTTGATAATTAATCATTTCTTTGGTTACATTTCTTTCCTTAGGAATCCGATAATTGCAATTATTATAGCGGTTGCTTGTGCATTCATTCCTTTGAATGCGGGAGGGCTGATTGTAATGATATATGTCTTTGTTCAATTGACCGGACTCTCGGGACAGGTTGCGTTTATTGCGCTGGCGCTAATGGTTATATCTTATGGGCTGAGTCTCTTTTACGGTGCGAAGCATACATACAATATCAGTTACATGCCTGTTATGCTATTGGTGCAGGCACCCTATCCGATACCTGTATGTTCTGCGCTGCTAGGCGAGATGAATGAGGTGGCAGCTATAATAAGTGGCGGCATTCTTTCATTTTATCTTAAGACAATAAGAGAGAACGCAACAGTGTTTGTTGATGAAGGAAGTAATGTATCGGTAATTGATGTTATATCACAGAAGATGCTTGCCAATCCTATGCTTTATGTTTTTATAGCTAGTCTGGTTGCCATGTTTATTGTAATAATGCTTCTTAAGAATACCCAGGTGAAGCGCTCGTATCTGGTGGCGACTGTGTCGGGTATTTTCGTGGAAATGGCATTTATGCTCACAGGTTATGTAATAACAGGCAATATCGGCAAGGTGCCGATGCTTATTCTGGCAAATGCAATTGCATTTATTGTAGGCTTTGCCATTACGTATATATTCAGAGACCTTGACTATGAAAGAGTGGAAAGGGTTCAATTTGAGGATGATGATTATGTCTATTACGTAACTGCAATTCCCAAGATAGAATTGTCGAAGGAAGAAAAGAGAGTTACACGAATCACAAATCCCCGAAGCAAGTTCTATAATTCGGGCAAGATTAAGAGCGATTCAAAGACGGAGGATGTAGATGAATCTGGCTGATTACTATACAAAATTTAAAGAAGGTGTGGATTCATGGACCGGTGATTATTTTGGGCTTTATATACCGGATGTAACGTGGATAGACGTGCTAGAAGTAATCATTCTTGCATTTTTTATCTATCGTTTGCTTGTATGGACCAAGAATTCAAGAGCATGGACATTGCTTAAGGGCATTCTTATTATTGTAGTGTTCTTCCTTGTTGCCGCACTTCTTCAAATGAGCACAATATTGTGGTTAGGCGAGAAATTGCTAAGCGTAGCACTGGTTGCAGTCGTTATACTGTTTCAGCCTGAGCTTCGTAAGGCACTTGATGGATTGGGAAGCAGAAGTCTCTCTAACGTATTTCGCAATATTGGATTGGGTAAGACAGGAGAGAAGAGATTTTCCGATAGAACATTGAACGATATGGTTAAGGCTTGTTACGAAATGGGAGCGGTTAAGACAGGTGCTCTTATTGTAATAGAGAACAAAGTCAATCTCAGTGAATATGAGAGAACAGGAATCAAGCTTGACTCCCTGTTGTCAAGACAGCTGTTGATTAATATATTTGAGAAGAATACACCGCTTCATGATGGAGCAGTAGTTGTAAGAGGAGATAGAATTGTGGCTGCCACGTGCTATCTGCCCATATCTGACAGCAGGAATATCAGCAAAGACTTGGGGACTCGTCATAGAGCCGCGCTGGGTGCCAGTGAGGCAACAGATGCAACAACCATTATTGTCTCAGAGGAGACCGGCAAGGTATCTGTATGTAATGAGGGCAGGCTGATTCATGATATTTCCATGGAAGATCTTACAAAGCTTCTTAAGAGAATTCAGTTGCCGGATGAGGTAATAGAAGATAATAAGGGTAAGACCCTCTTGAAAAGGAGGGCAAGCCATGATGAATAGAATTAAGAATATCCTGCTTAACAATATAGGGCTGAAGCTGCTGGCAGTGCTTTTTGCACTGGGTCTATGGTTTGTGGTTATTAATTTCAATGATCCCACACAGACCAGGACATACACAACCTCGGTTGAAGTAATCAATCAGGAGGTTATTCTTGAGCAGGGCAAATATTATGAAGTAGTAGCGGGAGATCCTGTAACATTCAGAGTTACGGCTAAAAGGTCTGTGTTAGAGCAGATGAGCGGAAGCGATTTTGAAGCTACTGCTGACATGCAATATATTGAGAACAATCAGTATGTACCAATTACAATTACACCTCTTAAGAATGCTGACAGAGTATCAATACCGTCCAAGAATTATTCCATGGAGGTTAATATCGGCAAGGCGGTGTCTAATCAGTTTACCGTAGTACCGAAGACATCCGGTACGCCGGCTGAAGGATACGGGGTGGAAAATGTTGTTTCCGATACCAAGACTGTTACAGTATACGGACCGGAGGATGTGGTATCGTCAATTACTTCTGTTGAAGCGACAATTTCTGTTGACGGAACAGACAGGGATGTTACGCAGGATGTTGCCCTTAAAGCGGTTGACAGCAGCGGTAAGCAGGTCGATACATCCAAGCTTGACTTTAGCAAGGACAAGGTCAAGGTAACGGCACAAATCTGTATGGTTAAGACAGTTCCGATTAAGGTTGAGACATCAGGAGGTCTGCCGGAAGGATTGGAATTAGCGTCCATAACAACTAATCCGAACGCTGTAGTGATTAAGGGAGAATCGAGAGACCTTAACAGAGTAACTGAGATTGTTGTACCGGGTTCGGTTATTAATCTTAGCCTGATTAACAGTGATTTTGAGACGACTGTTGATATCAATCAATATTTACCTAACAAGGTAAATGTGCTTAATACTGCCGATGCAACTGTAAGGATTAAGGTTGATGTCAGCAATAAGGTATCTAAAGTATTCAAGATACCGACGGATAATCTTACAATCAACAATCTCGCAGCTGGCTTAAAGGGCGAATTCGACGACGATTATGTCAGTGTCGAGATAGTTGCTATGAAAGAGCAGTTAGATAAACTGGACGAAGCTAAGATTAGTGGTTATGTCGATGCCAGTGGATTATCAAAAGGAACACACGCTGTAGCTGTTACACTGAAGCTCGACAGTGAGTATCAGACCAAGACGACTACAACGGTACTAATAATAGAATAGAGGCGAGGACAAAATGGTAAGCAAAAAAGTAAGCATTACTAATCTATCAGGACTACATATGGGAGCAGCCGGCAAGCTATGTGACGAGGCTATAAAGTATACAGATACTTCTGTCAAATTCTTATATCGCGGAAGTCACGAAGCAAATGCCAAATCAATGCTAAGCGTCTTAGGCGCCAGCGTTAAGGCAGGAGATGAGATTGAGATTATATGTGACGGCCCTCAAGAGGAGGAGGCGCTATATTCTCTCGTAGTTCTTATAGAGAATAATTTTGATGAGTTTTAGAATTAATAGTAAATAAATATTAGGAAGGTAGAATATGTTAAATTATAAGAGATATAAAAGGAATCCGGTCGTGGATTTTCCTGAGAGAACATGGCCGAACAAGCAAATAGAGAAGGCACCTATATGGTGTAGTGTGGATCTTAGGGACGGTAATCAGGCGTTAATAGAGCCTATGAATGTTGATGAGAAGATGGAGATGTTCGAGCTTCTCTTAAGACTTGGCTTTAAGGAGATTGAAATAGGATTTCCTGCCGCAAGTCAGATTGAATATGATTTCTTAAGAAAGCTTGTTGCAGAGAACAAAATACCTGATGATGTTAAGGTTCAGGTTCTTTGTCAATGCAGACAGGAGCTTATAGACAGAACATTTGAGGCAATTCAGGGAATACCAAATGTAATATTTCACATTTACAACTCAACATCTACATTACAAAGAGATGTTGTGTTCAATAAGTCCCGGGAAGAGATAATTGATATAGCTGTAGCCGGAACCAATATGGTTAAAGAAGGAATGAAGAATTTCGACGGCGATATTCAGCTTGAGTATTCGCCCGAGTCGTTTACGGGAACTGAGCTTGATTTTTCATTAGAGATATGTACGGCAGTTCAGGATGCATGGGCAAAAGCCAATGATAATCCGATTATCTTTAATCTGCCGGCGACTGTTGAGATGAATACACCTAATGTATACGCTGACCAGATTGAGTGGATGAGTACACATTTTAAGGATAGAGATAATGTAGTATTATCAGTACATCCTCACAACGATCGTGGAACGGGTGTGGCAATAACGGAGCTTGCGCTTCTTGCCGGTGCAGACAGAGTTGAGGGAACACTTCTTGGTAACGGAGAGAGAACCGGTAATGTGGATATTCTGACTGTTGCTTACAATATGTTCAGTCAGGGGATTAATCCCAACCTTAATATTGAAAATGTCAAAGAGATAGTGGATATATATGAACGCTGCTGTAAGATGGAAGTGGATATGAGGCATCCCTATGCCGGTAAGCTTGTTTTCACCGCCTTTTCCGGCTCACATCAGGATGCCATTAACAAGGGTGTCAAGGCGTTAAAAGAAAGAGGCGGAGAACACTGGGAGGTTCCTTACCTTCCCATTGACCCTGCTGATATAGGAAGAGAGTATGAACCGGTAGTCAGAATCAATTCTCAGTCCGGTAAAGGCGGAGTTGCATTCGTTATGGATACAGTTTATGGCTACAAGCTTCCTAAGGATATGCAGAAGGAATTCGCCAAGGTTATTCAGAAGATTTCGGAAGAGGAAGGCGGAGAGGTCAAGCCGGAAGCTGTTATGTCTGCATTTAAGGCAGAATACTTTGAGAAAAAGAATCCCTTCGAGCTTATCTTCGTAGACGTATATGATAATTCGAGCAATGATGATACAAAGGTGTCCCTTGACTTTAAGTATAGAGGAGAGGAGCTCCATTCAGAGGCAGAGGGCAACGGACCTATTGATGCTCTTAAGACAGCAATCAGACAATGCGTTCCTGATGTTGATTTTACCGTAGAGGATTATTCCGAGCATTCGCTCTCACAAGGCTCTCATGCCAAGGCTGCGGCATATATGAAGCTTAAGAATCCTATAACGGGTAAGATTACTTATGGTGTCGGTGTTAGCTCTAATATAACCAGAGCCGGAATAAGAGGCATATTCTCAGCGCTTAATCGTTTGTTTTAAGGATAAGAGATTGACCACAATCTCTTGCATATAGTTAGCGAACTAGTGAGTGGAATCTGCGTGGAATAGCTGAACAGTATACCACATAGATTGGCTCGAGCTTAGTATATGTTAGAGATTGAATAAGCGAGGTAAATTTTCGGCAGGGATG
>ODAI011423134.1_pt1 | contig 10995 bp, 7 predicted proteins | sample 1539321 | NCBI WGS metagenome assembly ODAI01 (sample SAMN02144231, study PRJEB22623) | gut metagenome | biome: sheep rumen | host: Ovis aries | place: New Zealand | reverse complement strand
GGCCTGCGCAATCAGCCTGGTTCCAGCGCGGCAGGTCGCGATGCGGAAGAGCCCATTCCCGTAGTTCTTCAGGTAGTAGTCGGCGCCAAGCCGTATGCGCCCCCCGGGATTGACGGGGGATTTGCGGCTCCACTTTCCGTAGGCAGACGAAAACAGCGCGGCCAGCTCCTTCGCAAGCGGCCGCCCAAGCCTGTCGCCCGGCGTCACGGAATAGTCGTACTTCGAAACCATTTTGGACTATTATATCAAAAATCCAGCGCGAGCGCGGCTGCTTCAAGTCTCGACAACGAAATTAGAGTTGGAGTGAAGAGTTGGAGTGGGAGTGGGGTGGTTATAGCCGTGTAGAAAATGTAGAACGTGTAGAAAATGCGGAGCCGCGGCAGATTCGCCTTCGCGAGGTTCCCGCCAATTCCGCCGATTTCCTTGCCCGCTTGCGCGTATTGCACGAATGTGCTATAATGCTCGCAGTTGGCAAACAAACGATGAGGTTTGTATATGAATTCAGCAACAATAGCATTCCGCGTCAAGCCTGAAATCAAGAAACGTGCAGATGCCCTTTTCGCGCGTCTCGGCATGACAACGTCAACTGGCATGAACATTCTCCTCATGCAGACCTTGGAGCATCGCGGCTTCGCGGCGCCAGTAATGCTTGGCCCTGAAGAAGAGATTCCCAATGAGACCACGCTTTCGGCGATCCGCGATCTTGACGCCAACAGGAATCTTTCGAGATATGATTCAGTCGACGCCATGCTCAAGGACGTTCTATGAAAACGCTTGTTGTCACGGCACAGTTCAAGCGCGACCTCAAGCTTTGCAATCGACGGCATTACGACATTGCCAAATTGCAGGGTGTGCTTGACCTTCTGACGCAAGGCATCGCCCTGCCGCATCAATACCGCGATCATGCGCTCGTCGGCAACTGGCTTCCAAAGAGGGAATGCCACATTGCTCCCGATTGGCTTCTCATTTACGAGACCAGCAAAACGGAAGTGCGGCTCGCGAGAACCGGCACACACAGCGACCTGTTCGGCCGCTGACGTTTCTGCCGAACGAAAGGCGTTTCAGAGCATTCTGTGGTCAAAATTTCCACTAAAATTTCGAAGTGCCAAATAGTTGGAGTGATGAGTGGGAGTGGGGTATAGCCGTGTAGAAAATGTAGAACGTGTAGAAAATGCGGAGCCGCGGCAGATTTGCCGCGGCTCGTGATTGGCGCAGTTATCTGCAGAGCGCCAATCAGTAGACCAGGAACATGACGCCATTGGGAGTTGGGGCCGCGCCAACACGCAAAACACCCGGGCCAACGAAGAGATCGTCTCGGACGACCTCCGCCGCCGACTCCGACGAGCCGTATGTGCCCGAAGGCAACGTCGTCCACTCGTCCGACTCGTACACGTCACGAACGGCGAGCGAAGCGCAAGTCTGGTTGACGGGGAGTATGACCTTCGCAGAATTTTTCCCGGCGCCATCGAGCTTGATCGAACTGGCCGCGACGGCGTTCGTCACCGTGGGGAGCAGGAGCTTTGCGCCCGTGCACACGCGAATCGGGATGCCTACAGCAAGCGAGCAATCCGCATCGGCCGTGCCGATTGCGAGCGTGCCGCCGTTCACCGCGATCTCATCCGCGATCCCCGTCTGGTCTCCCACGAGGCAGAGGTTGCCGGGATAGGCCGAGACGAAACCGCCCGCCGCCGTCACGGCCGCGCCGAGGTAGTTCGTATCCGCGTTGAAGCCCTTCGCCCAAACATAGGCCGGATGCGTTGCGTCGCCAAGGATGAGCGCACCGTTGTCCGTGCGCCCCGGAAGGCCGATCGCGGACTTGCCTTGCAGGATGAGGCCGCCCGACTTGATTCGCAGTGTGCGCCCCTCGCCGAGCCAACGGTTTTTGTCACCATTGGAGATGTAGAGCGAGTTAATCGTGTAATCCCCGCCAGCCGACCCGTAGTTCAGGTTTTTGCCGGTCATGTAGAGGTTCGCGTCCTCGCTTGGCGCTTGCGTGATCTGGCAATTGTCGCGCGTCTCGTAGAGGAGTTGGCCGTCCTCGTCGAACGAAGCGAAAGCCACATTGCTCCAGTCGCCGTTCATTGGGGAGATCATCCAAGGAATGACCGGGTGGATGGAGCTCGTGAAACTGTTTCCATCCGCACCAATGGCGAGATCCGCCCAATTGTCGACGAAGAACAGGCTGTTCGTCACTGCCGGGGGAGTATTGTTTTGACGGGTGGCTTCATTCACCGCGAACGTTCCCCGCTCGGTCTGTCGGAGGGACCTTGCCGTGATGACGTTGATCGGATACCCGTTGTTGTTTCCGTTGGCTCCCTGCATCGAGATGAAGGAGCAGCCCGCACCAACATGGAGTTCGTCAAGCACCTTGTTGTCGCACACGCCGACGCCCCACGAGTTGTTGTCGATACGGCCGGCGTACCAAGAGCCGCCGAAGAGCGACAGGCCCTTGGCGGGAGCGTCGGGACCGCGACCCGGCGGCGCGGCTTTTACCTGCGCGCTCGTGCCGAAGAGGCCGACAGCGTTTCCGGTCGTGAGCGAGCCGTTGCTCGTATTGATGGAGACAACGCCGTAGACGGTCGCCGAGACATTCGTCGCACCGCCTCCGCGGATCGAGAGCTGTGTAGCTTGCTTGGCAATGCCGCCAGGCGTCTTTGCACCCCGAAGCACGAAGGAGCCCGAGAATCCGCCAATGTCGCCATTGAAGGCAATGCCGCCCTGTCCTTTCCTCACGATAGTGCCGGTTCCCTTCAACGCCCCTTTAAACTCCCGTGTGCAAGCGGTTCCCTCGATATAACGTCCCGGAAGCCCTTGGATCGTGAGCGTGACATTCTGCAGTGTATGATTGTCCTCCGCGTTTTTGGCCATGAAGGTTCCGACCGGGCCTGAAGTGTGGTCCGTTTCGGACGAGCCGCAGTCGATCACCGCATCGCTCGCCCAGACGACATCAATCCTGTAGCCACCGAACCGCAACTGGGACTGGTAGTCGCTGTTGAATCCGTTAGGGCAGACCTGGACGCGGACCGGCTGGCCGTCCGTTCGCCGGAACGTGACGGTGTGAGGCGCCGTCGCCTCGGTCTGGTTCGATGCGTCCGTGTATTTGTAGCGCTCGACTATGCACTCCCCAACGACGTCCGGACGGATCATGCCGGCGTAGAGCCCGCCGATCGTGATGTCCGTGAAGTGGCGGATGTATTGGCTTCCCGTCCTGGTGTAGAACGGAAGGACCGCGATGTCGTCGGTATTTGTCGGACAGTCGACACTTGTGCGGTCGGCTGCATTGACCCAACAAGTCGGGTTGGACCAGTTGTAGGCGTTTTCGTTGTTGGCGCCTTGGACTTTTGTCTCGTCGTAGACATAGACCTTGCCGCTGCCGATCGCATCGGGCAGGACCACGACGCCCATGATATTGGTGACGGCGCAGGCGTCCACGCAGCGAACGCCGACGATGCCGGGCTCGAGCGCCGTGAGCGTGTTCCCCTCGACAGTCGCGAAGCGTGGGTTCAAGACCTGGTAGAAGCCGACGCCCGCCACGGGGGGCAGGAGCACGACCTCGCCGGGTCGCATCCACAATGCGTCCACAGCGGAAGCATGGGCCGCCACATTCGCGACGACGGAAACCGAGGAGCCGGGTGCGACGGACACCGTCCACGTCTTCTCGATCGTCTCGCCGCCGGGAAGCGTGGCGGTAGCGACAACGGTCGCAGTCGCCGTTTCGGCTGCTGCGGCGACACCGCTCCACGAAAGCGTGGCGGGCGCGGCGTTGGTCGATTCCGTCCCGATTTCGGTGCCGGCGTAGGAGAGTGTCGCGGCGACGGTCGCCCCGTCGTAGAGGGCCGTCACGGGGAAGGAGAAGTCAACCGTGTCGCCCGCACCGGCGGAGAAGGCGAGGCCGCTCGACGCAAACGGGAAGGATCGCGTGGCGGTATCCACCAAAGGCAGGTAGGTGACCCGGCCCCACCAGTTGCTGAAGCAGACGCGAGCGTGGTAGGTCGTGTCCGGGACGAGCCCGGTGGCCGTGAGCGTCTCCTGCCGGCCGACCGTCGCGTCCAGCCACGGCGTGAGCGAGTCGAACGTCGCGAAGTCCGCGGCCGTCGAAACCTCCAGCCGCATCGCCATGCTGCCGGAACCGACGCCGAAATCGGTCGTCGTGGCGAGTGCGGAAAACGTGGTATAGCCCGGGTCGCCGTTCGACACCGTCCCTTGGGGAGACCCAGGAACGAGCGTCTCGAAAGCGATGGGATCCGTCTCGTAGACCTGGTGGATATCGTTCGAGACCACGGAGCGCGCATAGTAGGTCGTGTTGGTGTCCAGCCCCCAGGCGGACGCCGCGGCGGCGCCGACAGCCGTGACCGTCGTCTGGTTCGGGAACGAAAGGACGTCACTCGTGAAGGCGAGATCGCGGGCAACCTGGATCGAGACCGTCGCGTTCGTGGCGTCCTGGCCGAGGCTCGTCACGTCGACCGTGAAGACCGCATTCGTGCAGACAGCGGATGCGAGCGAGACCGTCGCCTCCGGGGCGCACGGGTTGTAGAGTTCAATCGAAAGAATTTCCGGCGAGATACCGGTGTAGTTGCCGGCATTCTTCGCAAGAAGCCGGATGTAGACGGTCTTCTTGCTCAAGGGGGGGAGTTCAAAAGGATTCGAACCATTGCCAATCATCGCGTTCGCGACGTGGTTCGTCTGGTCGAGGTTTTCCGGATCGAAGCCCCAGATTGCGTAGACGTCCGCATCCTCGTGGCCCTTGCCCGCCCAGACGACGCGATAGGTTGCGGTCGCGTTGCCTGACAATCCGTCATAAGCCAGGTGGGCGAGCGAAATCATCGGATTCACGATGTCGTCACCGTCGCCCTGCGCGACATAGCGGATAATCACGATGCCGTCGCCGCCGTCGCCGCCTTGATAATAAGCTTCGACGTCGCCATTTCCGCCGCCGCCGCCGCCACCAAGTCCGTCAACGCCTTTCTCCGCTTCGTAAGAGACTCCATCCGCGTCCCGACGACTTCCCGTTCCGCCGCCGCCATTTCCGCCCGGGCCAGGCGTGCCTGGCTTGTCGACAAACTGATCGCCGCCACCACCGCCACCACCGGCATAGAAAGTGGCAACACCGGAGATGTCGCATTCAAAGCCACCGCCGCCACTTCCACAATTGCGAAAGTCTCCGCTGTCCAAAGCACTGCCGCCCTCCGAAAGCGCTCCTCCGCCTCCTCCAGCAAGCCAATTGGAATTCCCCTTTCCGCCGCTGGACCCCTGACCTTCGGAATCGGAAGCGGCACCGCCAGAATAGTCCTTATGCGAAGAACCGCCCCCGCTGCCGCCCGCACGGCCAGACCGGACGCCAGCCGCCGAGGCCGACGTTCCATTGCCGCCCGCACCGCCGCCGACGGTCTCCACTTTTTTTGTTTCAGCTAGATAAATCGACGAGTTGCCGCCATTCGAACCATAGGCGGAGCTACTCGCGGAAGCGACACCGCCCGTTCCAACGTTGATCGTGTATGCGGCTCCGGGCGTCACGCCGAGCGCCGCGTTGTAGTAGAGGCCGCCCGCGCCGCCGCCGCCGCCGGCCCGGTAGCCGCCAGGGCCGCCGCCGGCGACCACAAGCGCTTGCACGGTGCTCGCATAGGACGGAGGCGTAAAGACGTAGGCATTCGTGAGTCCGCCCTCCTCGTCGAATCCGACACGGAAGTAGTGGATCCAATCGTCGCCGACATGCGTAATGTCGCCGCCCGTGCCGCTAATGGCGACGCCGCTCGTGGTGAAAGAGCCCGACGCCTCGTCCGAATCGACGTCCTCGTCATTCGTGACTTTGAGCTTGTAGGAGTAAGCCGTCGCCGGGTCGAGGCCCTTGGCAAGTCCGGACAAAGCACCGCCGGTCAGACCGGAAGCGAATGTCGTCCATTCGGAAGGCTCGTTTCCCGACGTCTTCCAAACCTTGCCGTAAAAGGTACATTCGGTAGCATCGTCGGATCCGAGTGAGGAGAGCGTTCCGCCAAATTGGATATGGCTGGCGCCGGTGTCGGCAACGGTAAAATTCACGACAGGACGCTCCGTGATCTGGTTCGTGACAACCATGTCGGCGATCAAAAACGAGGCCGTATTGACCGTGTCGAAGTCCGCCTTCACGCGGGCTGCGGATGGGACGTTGTAGCAGAGGCGCACTTCGTCCATGATGCCGCCGAAGGGCCGGCAGTCGCCACCGCTGCCGCCGCCGATGTAGAAATCCACGGAACCATTGGCCGCCTTTCCGGTGTTGAGATTGCCCCCGCCCGAGTTTTTCAGGCCGCCATTCACATAGAAGTACGCCTTGCCCGTTGTTCCTTCGTCCGTATAGACGACATCGATCTTCGTCCAAGCGTTCTGCGCGGCGTTGACGTTGCCAATGCCGAGGTTTTTGTCGGAGGCTGTCCCCCTCGAGAAGATGCGGAACGCATTGGCCTTGTCGGCCTTGTTGTCATTTGACTGGACGGCCCATGCGGGATAGGTGTCCGCGTTCTTTCGGCTCACATAGTAGGGATAGCGGACCTTCATCTCCGGGTAGATCCAGAACGAGGTGGAGAAAGCGGGGGCCGGGGAAGCCAGCCTGTCCACAGCGGCGCGCTTGGGTGAATCCGACGCGCCCAGGCCGACGTCAATGCCGCCGGTCCCTTTGTTGCCATCTGCGATGTTGTCGCCCATCCTGCGGCCGCGGCCAACCCTGCCGCCCGAAACCGACGCACCCTTGGTGGTCGCGTTGTAGAGCGTCGAGCCCGTAAGACCGTTGGTCGTAGAATCGTAGACGTCGACGGAACCTGTCTCGGTTCCGTAGTCTTCCCGAAAGTGCCAGACGCCGGCGTAGTTGGTCCAGACATTGTCGGGATTGAGCGCCTTCCCCGTCTTGGAGGAACGGTACCACATGGCGAACTCGGTGCCGTTCGTCATACGCGGGAGGTTTACCCAGACGAGCGACTCGTCGTTGGTGTTCCACGTGTCTATGTCATACGCAAGGCCATTGCCTTCCGCATCGACAAAGCCGACATCGACGAGTCGCAAGGCATCGGGGTCGGTGGGGTTTGCGTTGGCGTTGTAGAAGTCGCCGTAGTCGAAGCCTGTGATCGCCGTCGAAAGCCGCACGAGGACGGGGAAGTTCGTCTGCACTTCCGCTCCACCGTTGTAGCCGTTAACGGTGAACTTCACGCCACGCGCGAACTCGGCGACGGCGGGGTCGGGGGAGGGAATGGTCGGTTGTTGCGCTTCGCCTCCACCTTCGCCATCCGCCCATGCAAACGGCGCGATGACAAAAGCCACAAGACCAAAGATACTCCAGATTTTCGTTTTCATGCAATATCCCCTTTCCAAGTTATGTAGTATTATATCAAATTTCGCGCGAAGATGGGCAACCGCAGAAAAATAGTTGGAGTTGGAGAGCGGTGGTTATAGCCGTGTAAAACATGTAGAACGTGTAGAAAATGCGGAGCCGCGGCAGATTTGCCGCGGTGGAATTCATTCACTCACACCGCCATGCCAAAATCTGGTATAATATTCAGCGTTGAACACGAGGAGACAAACATGCCTTACGCTATTGTAGAGGACAAGATTGCCGAGATCTCTCCGCAGTATCGTGGAGAGTTGTTGGCGTTCATCGATTTTCTGCTGTATCGACAGAACAACTCCATTCCCGCAGATGGCGCAGTTCAGGAGGCGAAACCCTTAGCACCAAGGCGCAAGCAAATCGGACGAGCCCTTGGTGGTTTTGAAGAGGGATTCTACATGGCACCTGATTTCGATGCGCCGCTGGAATGCTTCAAGGAATACATGTGAAATACCTTCTTGATACAAGCGCATTGCTGTATGTTTTCAGCGCACCGTCAAAACTGTCCGCAAGGGCGCGGCGGATTGTTCGCGGGGAAAAAGATCTGTCTGTCAGCATTGTTTCTTTTTGGGAAATCGCCATCAAGCAAAGCATCGGCAAACTCCAATTTAGCATGACCATTCCGGAACTGGAATCCCTGTGCCAGGAAAGAAACATAAAGGTCATAGGTCTTGAATCTTCCGCAATTGAGCTGATTAAGATGCTACCGACTATCCATGGCGACCCGTTTGACCGTCTTATCATCGCGCAGGCACGGATGAAAGACATGATCATAGTAACGTCGGACAAGGTTATGCCACAGTACCCCGTAAAGACCGTTTGGTAGCATAAGGCTCCGGCTCCGCGATTTCCAACCATCGTTCGGCTCGCCTACTTATATTATGCGGACGCAGTTGCGGAAGTGGGGATGAGTTGGAGTGGGGAGGTTATAGCCGTGTAGAACATGTAGAACGTGTAGAAAATGCGGAGCCGCGGCGGATTCGCCGCGGCTCTGAGCGAGTGGCTGGCGCAGGGGATCAGACAGTAGCCATCTGAGAATCAGAAATGCGCACAGCCTCATCCCACACATCATCCGCGCCAATATCAATGTCGCCAGGCCAATTAAGCCAGCCGAATGAAACGCGGACGCATTTAAAAACCGCCGGGTCTTTCAGTGGCTTATAGTAGCCCATCCCAAAATATGGCTTGCAGTCAAACACACCCTTTGTGCCATCTTCAAACGTCACGGCAACGCGATGGTCATCAAGTGCAATCGCATCTTTCAGCATTTCGTAGCCACCATGTTTCATAATCCATCTCCCCTTACACATTAATCTTAAAAAATGTGCCGTTTTCACTGTTGATAGATTCCCAGTTAGCCAGCAATTCTGCTTCGTGTGCGGCGATAAACCCTTGTACGATAAGCATTTGATCACGAGGCAACTCTCCTTTGATCTTCCTTCGTGCGAGAATGTCGAAGACAGCCTCCTTGCCCGAATACCAGGCGTGAATGTGCGCTCGATGGTGCCTACCATTCTTTTCAGGTTTCATCCTTATCAAGATGCCGTTGATCATTGCAAGTGTTGCCATTTTACTTCCCTTTCATGGCCACTATTATACCACATACAGGCAACAACATGGAAGCCCCGCGAAGTTTTATTCATGTTAGGGTGCGCACGACTTTATAAAATTATGGTGCGGACGAGGTGATGACGGGAGCGAGTAGCCGTGTAGCCACATTCGCCATAGCTTCCGCCTTCGCTGAAGCCATGGCGGTCAAGTCGGCAGCCGAGGAACGGGTAGAAAATGCGGAGCCGCGGCGGATTCGCCGCGGCTCGTGATGGCGCAATTCTCAGCGCCCACCGATCAGTAGGTCAGGAACATGATGCTGGCGGGAGGCGCGGGAGGAGGCTCACTCTCTGTTGTGTAGGGGCCGACAACCGTGGAGTAGGCGACCACGCGGCCGTTGTTCTCCATGCGCAGGCGGAGGTAGTACGCCGTCCCGGGCTGAAGTCCGGTCAGATTGAACGGGGCGCATTCCCCCGCGGTCAGGCCGTTCGTCGTGGCCGAAGTGGCAGCGATGGAGGCAAAGTCGGACGTGATCGACGCCTCCAGGCAAAGGTCCGCGTGGGTCGCGCCGTTGTCGCCGGGCGTGGTGAGCTGGCCCCAGGCGTCGATCGTCGTCGTCGTGACCGCCGGAACAGCGGCACCTGCCGGAGGATTGGCCGTGATAACCGAACCGCTCGGCGCACCGGGAATCCCCGTGCGGAATGCTACCGGATCAGTCTCGAAGACCGCCGGCACGTCGTTCGTGGCCGACACGCGCACGTAGTAGGGCGTGTTGGGAGCGAGGCCCGTCGCCGTCGCGGTGAGCGAACCGGCGGCCGAAAGCGCCGCGTCAACGGGGAACGAGAGAATCGTCCCTTCGAATTCGTCGTCCGTGCAGACTTGGAATACGCCGTTGACGCTTGTCGCGCCTTCGCCAAGCCCGAGCACAACGGCCGAGAATGACGCGCCCGTGCCCGTGATTCCAGATACCACGGGCAGCGCAACCTCGGGCGCCTCGGGATCAACGAATGGAATCTTCACGATCTTGGGCGACACGGAGGAAAGGCCGCCTGCGTTCGTCGCGAGGGCGCGCACATAGACGGTCTTCGTCTGGTCGGGCAGCGTGAAGGTGCCGGTTCCACGCCCGATCATGGCCGAGGCGATGTCATTGGTGTTCGAAAGCTCGTCCTTGCGGAAACCCCACACGATCGCGACATCCGCGTCCTGATAGCCCGCGCCCGCCCACGCGACGCGGTAGCCGACGGTCGTGAGACCGTTCGCGGCGCGGTCGAGGCTTTCAAGCGCGATGGCCGGCGCGGCCACATCCGTGCCGTCGCCCTGCGCGGCGTAGCGGATGATCACGATGCCGTTGCCGCCGTCGCCGCCTTGTTCGGATTTTCCCTTGTACCCCGACCCGCCGCCGCCGCCGCCGCCGAAGCCGTCCTCGCCGGCCGAGGCGTACTGGCTGCCTTCCGTCTTGTCGTACTGGCCGCCCTTGCCGCCGCCGCCGTTGCCGCCCGCGCCGGCGGTTCCGGTGCCATTTTGGTTTGAATACAGACGCGCGCCTCCGCTGCCGCCGCCAGCGTAGTAGAGAGTTTTCCCCGTGATGCCACATTGCAGCCCGTTGCCGCCGGCACCCGACCCCTTGGCCGTGTCGTTGCTGCTATATTCGACTGAACCGCCGACGCCTCCTGCACCGCCGCCGCCCGCCGCGAGATTCTGCTGGAATTGTCCATCCGGGACGGTCCCGCCGGCGTTGCCTTGCCCGGAAGTGCCGGAACCGGCATCATAGCCAGTCCATGTCGAGCCACCGCCGCTACCGCCGTTCTGACCGGCGCGCGTCGCGGTTTGGTTGTTCAGCTTGCCGTTACCGCCCGCGCCGCCGCCCAGCATCACGATGTTCACGGCGCCTCCGACGATCGAGGAATCGCCGCCGTTCGAGCCGTAGGCGGTCGCCGACGTGGCGGCGACGCCGCCCGCACCGACGTGGACGGAGTATCCGGTTCCTGGCGTCACGCCGAGCGCCGCATTGTAGTAGTAGCCGCCCGCGCCGCCGCCGCCGCCGGCATAGTAGCCGCCGGGGCCGCCGCCGCCGACCACGAGCGCGCGGACCGCCGTCG
>ODAI014150987.1_pt1 | contig 10996 bp, 13 predicted proteins | sample 1539321 | NCBI WGS metagenome assembly ODAI01 (sample SAMN02144231, study PRJEB22623) | gut metagenome | biome: sheep rumen | host: Ovis aries | place: New Zealand | reverse complement strand
TATCTTGATAAATTTTTATCAGCACCTACAATTCTATCTGACTTTTGCCCATAAATCAAGTGAGAATATTAAATTTATGGTGGATAATATAATAAAAAATTAGTAAACTGTCGATATGAATTAATCGGTCCTTTTATACAACAAAAACGGAGATAAAAAATGTCAATTTCAGCAGATTATCATATGCATACACATAATTCAGGAGACAGCACAGCTCCCATGGAGGACATGATCAAAAGTGCCATGGACAAAGGCCTTGAGCAGATATGCTTCACCGAACACGAGGATCTTGACTATCCCACCTGCTACGACCTTCCGGAGTTTCCCTTTATTCTCGATGTGGATGCCTACAGAAATGAATTTCTTCACTATAAAGAGATCTACGGCGATAAGATAAACATGCAGTTCGGCGTAGAAATCGGAATGCAGACTCATATCGCAAAAGAGAATATGGATTTCGTCAAAAAAGGCGACTTCGATTTTGTCATCGCATCCATTCACCTTGTCGACAAAAAAGACCCCTACTACCCAGAGTTCTGGGAGGGCGACACTCCGGAGAACATATACATAAAGACCTTTGAGCAGACCCTGGAAAACATAAAGCTCTTTTCAGACTTTGATGTACTCGGACACCTTGACTATGTATCAAGATACGCTCCAAAAGGCGATACCACCTACAGCTACAAGCGCTTTGCCGATAAGATCGACGAGATACTTCTTTATCTTATCAGGAACGACAAGGGACTTGATTTTAACTCCAAGCTCCTTGGCAATGATATATCTCTTTTGCCAAATCCTGTTCCCGATGTATTAAAGAGATACAAAGAGCTCGGCGGTAAGATCATAACGATCGGATCAGACGCCCACACCCCGGAAAAGATAGCCTGCGGTTTTGAGAAAATGCGCGATATTGCGATAACATGCGGTTTCACAGAGTATTATACTTTTGAAAATAGAACACCTACTCCCCATGCACTTTAAGAGTGCGTTTTTCACTTATTTATAGTACAATTATTCTATATGGAGGAAATCACATGAAGCCCGATTTCTATGACAGGAGTAAACGTACTAACGTATATAATACCATCTATATATATAAGGTGCTCTCCCTTATCATTCTGGGTGTGCTCACCATCATTCTGTCTTTTTTGTATCACAGGGACAAAGAAGTCTTTCACAAGATCTCAGATGCAGCTACCCCCGCCTTCTTTGTGGTGGGCGGTATATGCCTGATATTCTTTGTATTTTCCACTCTTATTGATTTTTATATCCTCAGCAGAACCGCCTCGATAGGAAGGCATCTGAACAAGCTGGCCTATCTCGATCACCTGACCGGACTTCCCAACAGATACAGCTGCGACCTTCTTATTGAGAGCTTCAACAATCAGTACCGTCTGCCGAAGGCAGGATTTATGCTCATGAAGCTCAGCAACCTCGACTCCATCAACGACTCAAACGGCCATGATAACGGCAACTGGCTCATATCGGAATTCTCATCAATTCTGGAAGATGTCAGCGAACAGTACGGGTATGTAGGCCGAAACGGCGGTAATGAATTCATCATTCTGATAGAGAACTGTGACAGCACCGCCATCGATATGTTTTTACTTGATCTCACCAAGAGGATCCACGGCTACAACGAAATGAATGTCGGAACCCCAATAGAAGTTGCTTACTCAAAGGTACTCAACTGCGATGAAAACGTTGAGAATATCTCCGACCTTATTTCACTTGGCTACAAGAAGATCCGCGAAATGCCTCTTAAACTATCTTAAACGTATGGACATTTTTCTTAGTAAAAAGAAAAATCTAATATCCTGTCTTTTAATCTCAACACTGGGTATTGCCACCTTCCTTTCAGGATGCGGGGGATCAGATGACCCCATCTCTGATTTTTCAAAGACTTTATCAGAACCAGACACTCCGGCGCCTGATGTAGAAGTCCCCGAAGCAGAGCGAGTAAAGGGAAGTCGTGACAACACTCCTGTTTGTCTTGTGCCCGAAGCACCGGGCGATGTTGTCTATGAAAATGAATATGCAAAGGTCGATGCCTCCAATACTTCCGAGGGCTACATCGTTGTAACATACCTCGGAGAATCTCCAAAGGTCAAGCTTCAGATAACCGGTCCTGCAGGTGTCACCTACACCTACAACATCTCCAGCATTCCGAAGGAAGAGGTGTTCCCTCTTCAGCAGGGCAACGGCGAGTATATGGTAAATGTGTTCGAGAACATCGAAGGGACCCAGTATTCCCAGGCCTACAGCCAGATGCTGGAGGTCGAGATCACCAACGAATTTTCACCATTTCTCTACCCCAATCAGTATGTGACCTTTGACAGCTCAAACGAAGCCGTGAAAAAGAGTGAGTACCTGGCCTATACCTGCAACTCTGACCTCGAGGTGGTTTCTGAAGTCTACAACTACATCATCGGCCACATCACCTACGACCACGAGGAGGCGGAAACTGTTCAGAGCGGATACCTTCCGGATGTGGATGAAGTTCTTTCCACCAAAAAAGGAATCTGTCTTGACTACGCAGCTCTCATGGTAACAATGCTCCGAAGCCAGAGGATCCCGACAAGGATGGAGATCGGCTACGCGGGAACAGCATATCACGCATGGCTCTCCACTTATATAGAAGATGTGGGCTGGGTAAACGGAATGATCGAATTTGACGGCACCGACTGGTCCCTGATGGATCCCACATTTGCATCTAACACAAAAGAAAAATCCCTACGCGAGTTTATCGGAGACGGCTCCAATTATTCCGTAAAGTACATATATTAACAAGGTTCATAATGGAGGAACTTATGAGCAAAGCAGTTAATTTCAGTAAACTAAAAAGCTATGAGATCTCAAGCTTTTGCAAGCAGATGTCTCTGATGCTGAAGGCCGGGATCACTCCTGCCGACGGCATAGATATCCTGGAGCAGGACACAAACAGTGCCTCTGCCAAAAAGCTTCTGGGGTCGATCAGCAACGTTCTCCACAGCGGTGAAAAATTCCATGTCGCTCTGAGTATGACCGAGGCTTTTCCCGATTATATGATCCACATGGTCACGATCGGAGAGGAATCCGGAAATATGGATACCGTAATGGAATCTCTTGCCGACTACTACGAGAGGGAGGAAAATATCGAGTCAAACATCAGAAGTGCCGTGAGTTATCCGCTTATCATGGTCTTCATGATGCTCATTGTCGTGCTCGTACTTATCACAAAGGTACTGCCGATATTTGAACAGGTATTCGCCCAGCTCGGCACAAGCATGAGCGGCTTTGCGCAATCTCTTTTGTCCCTGGGAAGCACCCTCAACAAATACTCCATTATACTTATAGTCATACTTGTTTTATTTGCTGCAGCATTTCTCTACTTCTCCTCTTCTGCGGGAAAAGAGAATTTCAAGAAGCTTATAAGAAAGTTCGGACCCACACGAAAACTCATGCACGACATCGAGCTTGAGAGATTTGCCAGCGGAATGGTGCTCACACTCTCAAGCGGTATGGATACCTATGAGGGACTTGGTCTTGTAAAAAAGCTCTCCAACGATGAGGACATGAAGAAAAGAATAGATCAGTGCAAAGAACTCCTTCTGGATGGAGACTCTTTCCCGGAAGCCATGGAAAAGACAAATATCTTCACATCCTTCTATGCACAGATGATCTCAGTTGGTTTTAAGTCAGGCTCAATGGATCAGGCCATGAAGCAGGTTTCCGAAAGACTGCAAAAAGATACCGAGAGGCGCATCTACTCTCTCATCTCGGTACTTGAGCCCACCCTTGTAATAGTACTTTCTCTTATTGTAGGAATGATCCTTTTGTCAGTAATACTGCCTCTTATGGGCATAATGTCAACCATAGGATAAAGAGGTCAAAATGGCTAACAGATTTGATAATGAAAAACACATATTTACACCATCACCCATGTTTTACAGGATCGTATCCATTACGATCTTTGCTCTGATCGTGGTCTTCTTTTTGATGGCTGTTGAATATGCCGGAAGAAGCACCATTGAAAAGCAGCAGGAATCTCTTGAGAATGCCATTTCAAGAGATATAGTCCAGTGCTATGCCATCGAGGGAATGTATCCGCCAAGCCTGGAGTACATGGAACAGCACTACGGACTTACCTATGACAAAAACACATTCTTTGTGGATTACCAGCCCATTGCAGCAAACCTTTATCCCGATTACACAGTTATTCTGAGGTAACAAGTACTTATGGATCAGACGACACTTAATCCCAACAAAAAAGACAAACACATGATAGACTTCGTCTTCGTCATTTGTCTCATGCTGCTCTTTGTGTTGTGCGCGCTGTCTGTTATAGCCATCGGTGCAAGCATCTATCAGAAGAATGTCTCCCAGATGGCAAGTAACAACTCTCGAAGGATAGCCAGCGCCTACATAACCGAGAAGATCAGACAGTCCGATGTAAACGGAAGCATCAGGACAAAAGAGCTTTTTGATGAAAATGTTCTTGTAATGAGCAAGGAAGTAAACGGAGAGCTATACAACACCTACATCTACGACTACGACGGAAACCTCATGGAACTGATGGCAAGGGATTCTATGGATGTCATCTATCCTCAGGCAGGGCAAAAGATACTTAAGGTAAAGTCTTTTGATATAGAAGAAGTAACTGATAGATTATTCAGGATTGAGATCGTCCTCGATGACGGAACAGAGGACTTTTTATACATCACAAAAAGAAGTACGGAAGGTAACTAATGGATCAGAGAAGTAATTCGCGCTTAAGCCTGTTCCTTATGGAACTAATAGTGGCAATTATGTTTTTCTCCCTTTCAGCAGCAGTCTGCGTAAGGCTTTTTGCTTCTGCCCATATAATGGCAGAGGATACCCAGGGAGAAGCCGGTGCCATCATGTGGTCCCAGGATATGGCAGAAAGTTTCGAAGGAGCAAACGGAGATCTGAAAGAAATAGAAAAGCTCTATCCGAATGCGTATGTATCCTACAACGCAAATGATCCGACCAAGAGAAGCGGCTATATAATTCTTTTCTTTGATGAAAACTGGCAAAGGATCGACTCTCTCTCGGGAGCTTCCTTCTTTGTCAGCTGTAATGTTGCCATTAAACAGGCCGACGAAGTCTATTCAGATGTCACCGAATACAATGTGCCTCTTGTCGGAAAGGCTGCTGTAGGCTATATTGCCATCCTCGATGTAAGGGGACTGGAAGGAGACTTTTTACCGGAATCGGTCGGCGCTGACAGAGCCATCGTAAACTTTATGGTAGATAAATATCTCGGAAAGGAGGAGGAATAATATGCATAAAGCTCAAGGCGGCTCCCATATAGGAAGCGCCTCTATCCTTTTGATATTCACAGTGCTCAGCATAATCTCTTTTGCCACACTGACACTTGTAAATTCAAAAGCAGACTACAATTTAAGCAATAATCTTGCCGAAAGGCAGCAGGCATACTATAAGGCCTGTCATATAGGAAATGCCTTTATTGCAGCTGTAAATTCAGGCTATTCCTCCGGCGAAGAGGATGGTATAATGAAAGAAAGTATACCAATAACCGATAATCAATCTCTTGACATCACTCTTGAGAAAAATAGTGCAAACAACTCGGCCAATTCAGACAATAATTACGCTATAACCCAGTGGCAGATTGTAAATCACGGCGATTTCAATTATGACAGCACTCTTCCGGTCCTGAAATAATGAGCGTGATTTTCAAACAATTTTCTCAGAGACTTTATCAAATTTTAATTATTTGCATAACGATTTAACGCGCATAACTTAAATTACGTGGTACAATAGATTATGTACCAATAATAATTATCAAAAGATAATATTTGCTTTAAAAGCCTACGCAACTAAAAATACTTATTGGAGGTTCAATATGGGAAAAAGAATACTCATTACTGATGACGCCGCTTTCATGCGCATGATGCTCAAGGATATCCTCTCCAAGAATGGATATGAGATTGCCGGCGAAGCAGAGAACGGAAAAGTCGCAATCGAGAAGTATAATGAGTTGAAACCCGACCTTGTAACTCTGGATATCACAATGCCCGAGCTTGATGGTATCGGAGCCTTGAAGGGAATCAAGGCTGCAGATCCTAATGCGGTTTGCATCATGTGTTCTGCTATGGGTCAGCAGGCAATGGTTATTGAATCTATTCAGGCCGGAGCCAAGGACTTTATCGTTAAACCCTTCCAGGCTGACCGTGTTCTTGAGGCGGTTAAAAAAGCTATCGGCTGACCGGTGTATATTGATCATGGCAAATTTAAAGACTGCTGCACTCTTACGTGCAGCAGTCTTTTTATAGTCAGATCAGAAAGTATACGTAGCTATGTAATCCATTCCCTCTGGAACCGTGATATCGGGTGCATCCGGTGTAAGCTCGGGCTTTCTGCCCTCTGAAAGCATCTGGGTTTCAAAGTTGTACATTGCAATTCCCATATCTATCCTCTGAAGATCGTAGTCAGGTGTGATAAAGCCCTTGTCGTGCTTCTCAAAGAACATGGCACTGTGCTCATCAATAACGATCCTCCAGGGCTGCTTGTTTACAGCGGAGGGAGCAAATCTTACAGCCTCAAGATCTTCAAAAAGTCCGTTCTCCTTGGCATATCTCTCATCCATGGGTTTTCCGAAATTGCCGATGCAGAAAAGATCTTCAAACTTCATTCTCCAGTCAGCCTTAACTCCCTTTCTCATCAGGTTCTCCTTGATGGAGCTCCTGGCTGTTATTCCAAGAGGGCTTACGCAGGGCATAACCTCACCCTCCTGAAGATCTGAAGCCTTCTCGAATTTATCCCTGGGCATCGTTCCGCCGATCCATACAGTACCAAGTCCCAGCTCATGGGCCTTCATAAGTAGTTTCTGGAAGCTGTAGCCGTAGGCCTCTTCCATATGCTCACCCTTTGATACAACAGCGCTTACATAGCACTTTTCCCCTGACAGTACAGGGCTTGAAAGACCATTCTTTTCAGCATCAAGAAATACAAATCTCACCTTGATACCGTAGGGATTTGTGATATCCCCGGCAAACGCCTTAAGCTCCTCAAGTACCTTGGGATCAACGCCCTTGCCGTCAAAGGTTCTTACACTTCTTCTTGTCTTAACAAGTTCTATAAAATTAGCCATTTTGATCATCCTCTTCTTATGGAGAAATCTCCATTAGTTTTCTTTTGCATCATTAAATTGCTTGCAATCTTATTATATATGCTTTTTTGCAAAAATCAACCCTGATGACATTCTGATACAGCTTTCAGTTTGTCAGCCGGCTGACCGGAATCATCACTTCTTTTTTCTCCTGTCCCTTAGCATCTTCAGTGTTTCAAAAATGGCATCTATAAGCAGCAGGTATCCGCAGGAAAGCATATACCAGCTGTTCTCGATATCAGGGGTGACAAGAATATATGCTCCGAGGATCAGGGTCACGATACCCTCAAAGGAGTACCTGAACCTCTCAAATACCTTGTTATTGTAGATCCTGAAATTGATAAGATTCTGATAAGCCAGAGTAAGGAACGCCACTCCCAGAAGCATGCTTGATACTATGAAAAGAGCTCCATCCTTGACCACTACAGCCGATGACAGAACCCACAGTACAATACACATGATAACCCTGGGTCTTTCCTTCTTAAAATTCCACCCCGAGTTTCTAAGGTACTTAACCGTAAGCACCACTTCATATATGCAGATAAAAAGAAGCAGCGAAAATACCACAGATTCCATGGCAAAATCAGGGAAGCCAAAGCACAGCGCGCAAAGAAGCAGTGACAATCCGATCCTTAATATCTGCTTCCTGTTGATAAGCCCCCACAGACGGACAAATATCCTTCTGTTATCGTCATCCTTCTTCTTGATCTTCCTGGCCTTGTTCCTGATATCAAGAGCATCATTCCCGGCCATATTCATCAGGAGATTCTCAAACACCGAAGGCCCCTGAGCCGCAAATTCCCTGATAGTCTCAGCTCCCGTCTCCGACATTGAACCAAAGAGACTGTCTATGAAATTCTCCCGGGCAGGAAGGTCCATCCCCTCCACAAACCTGTCAATAAGATCGGTTATAAGATGGCTCTCCGGAGCGTGATCCGCGCAGGTAACAGGCCCCTTGGGTCCGATCAGCCAGCTCTGCATATTATGCTGCAAAAGAGCCTTCGCGGAACTGCGCACGATTATGCTCTCTCCTGCAGGCGGTTCGAATATCCTTCCTATTATGGAGTACTCCGGAGTGATCTTGGTGACGCGGCTCAGTATGCTGTAGATATATGATTTATCCAGCACCTCATCGCAAAAGCCCGGTCCATCGTTGACGTATACTCTTACCAGTTTATCTTTTCCCCGGTCATCAAGATGAGCTGCGGCGTAAAGTGCCAGGTGAGCCCCCTTTGAATGCCCGCAGATAAAGACCTTGCCTTCCGCTTCCTTAACGTGCTTTTTTGCATACTCATAAGCAAGATCCTGTGAAGGCACTCTGGTGTAGCTGATCATGAAGTCCTCCTTCCACCCTATTATGGTGGAATCCGTCCCCCTGAAAGCTATCACCGTAGTCCCATCGTCAAGAATATATGTGACAGCCGCAAACTGCCTGTCCTGGCTGTCATAGATATCCTTGAAATCCTTAAGGATCACATCTCCGAACCTCCCGGATTCCGCGCAGGCCCTGGCAAATTCTTCATCCTCTCTGCCGGATCCGGCCCGGGTGTTCTTCAGTTTATTTACTTCATCAAGGCGCGTTATGGCCTCTCTTAATGGCATACTCTGCCCATCGGAAAGAACCGGCTTATAATCCACATACACCAGCTCCGACAGAACCAGATTATCTTCAATTTTGAATGCTCTGTCCGTGAAGGTCAGGTCTCCCCTCCACCTTACATAATCCGTCAAATGAGACTGTGCCATTTTTCTTTTCCTCAAGTATATGTTTTCCTGCGAATTTCGCTATTGCATTTTGTATATCATGAGGGGCGCATCCATACCTTGACTTATGTGCTGCCTGAATGTTATTTTGCGATTTTTTGTACCCCGAAGATGAGACCAATCAATATCAAGCGGCTCTCCGCGCAGATATTGATGCTCTGGGCTCATCGCAGCGCCCGGTACAACATGAGCAAAAAACATGCAGCAGCACATACTATCAAAGTATAGTTGCGCCCCGGATCATATCAGGCAGTTTCGGATTTCATGCCGGTATAGAGCTGGTAGTACTTCTGCTTTTTGGCGATGAGTTCATCGTGGGTACCCTGCTCAATAATGCGACCCTGCTCAAGAACAATGATACAGTCACTGTTTCTTACCGTTGAAAGCCTGTGTGCAATAACGAAGGTAGTCCTGCCCTTCATGAGCTTGTCCATACCATCCTGAACGATCTTCTCGGTTCTCGTATCAATGGAGGAGGTCGCCTCATCAAGGATAAGCACCGGCGGATCCGCAATGGCAGCTCTTGCTATGGCAAGGAGCTGTCTCTGTCCCTGGGACAGATTGGAGCCATCACCTGTCAGCATGGTGTTGTACCCTTCCGGAAGCCTCTTGATAAAGCTGTGAGCATTGGCCAGCTTTGCTGCCGCCTTAACCTCTTCGTCCGTGGCATCAAGCTTACCGTAGCGGATATTCTCCATAACCGTTCCGGTGAAAAGATGTGTATCCTGAAGAACAATTCCAAGAGAACGCCTAAGATCCGCCTTCTTGATCTTATTGATATTGATATTGTCATACCTGATCTTACCGTCCTGAATATCATAGAAACGGTTGATAAGATTAGTGATGGTTGTCTTACCTGCACCGGTGGAGCCTACAAAGGCAATCTTCTGACCGGGCTTAGCGTGAAGCACGATGTCATGAAGGACCATCTTGTCATCGGTATATCCAAAGTCTACGCCGTTAAAGGTAACATCACCTTCCATGGGCTGGTAGGTAGTGGTATCGGTAGCCTTGTGATAATGCTTCCAGGCCCAGTGTCCCGTGTGATGATCCGCCTCAACAATCTCGCCGTCCTTCTTTTCACTGTTCACCAGCATTACATATCCCTCATCGGTCTCGGGCTTCTCGTCAAGAAGCTTGAAGATACGTTCCGCTCCCGCAAGTGCCATGATGATGGAATTAAACTGCATGCTGACCTGGTTGATGGGCATGGAAAAGCTTCTGTTGAAGGTAAGGAAGCTTGCAAGAGCACCTACCGTGATGGCGATCATGGGATTTCCCGAAAGAGCCATGGCGCCGCCTATGATGGCGCAGATAACATAGCTGGTATTACCAAGCTGTGCATTGATGGGGCCGAGAGCGCCGGAGTATGCGTTTGCCTTAAAGGCACTCTGGAACAGTTCCTCGTTAAGCTCATCAAATCTTGCTATATTCTCATCTTCATGGTTGAATACCTTTACCACTTTCTGTCCGGTCATCATCTCCTCAATGAAACCGTTGATGGCACCAAGGTTCTTCTGCTGAGCCACAAAGTTTTTTCCTGAAGAGGCTGTAGCCTTGGCCGAACAGAACAGCATCACCGCTACCATGAAAAGCGTAACTCCCGTAAGGGGAAGGCTGAGAGCAATCATGGATGCCAAAACGGAAACTATGGTGATGGCACTGTTTAAAAGCTGAGGAATACTCTGACTTATCATCTGACGGAGCGTGTCGACATCATTTGTATAGATGGACATGATATCACCATGAGTGTGCGTATCAAAATATTTGATCGGAAGTGACTGCATGTGATCAAAAAGACCATCTCTTATCTTACGAAGACTGCCCTGCGATACCTCAACCATTATCCTGTTATAAGCATAGGTCGAAGCAATACCAATTCCATAAAATGCAGCAGTACGAAGTATAGCCTTGATCAGCGGTCCGAAATCATGACTATGATGCTCCACGATTGGCTCGATATAATCATCAATAAGTGACTTCATGAACATAGTTCCCTGAAGATTCGCTAAAACACCTACTAAAATAAGAATCAGTACAAGGACTATCTGGAAGCCATAATATTTAAAAACATAGCCCATAAGGCGACTAAATATTTTT
>ODAI014090938.1_pt1 | contig 10997 bp, 6 predicted proteins | sample 1539321 | NCBI WGS metagenome assembly ODAI01 (sample SAMN02144231, study PRJEB22623) | gut metagenome | biome: sheep rumen | host: Ovis aries | place: New Zealand | reverse complement strand
GTCCGCTGCGGTGTTCCGCCAGGTCATGCAGTGCGTCGGCATGAATCCTGTTGAAGCGATGGAGAAGATCATTAACTCCGAGAGATATGAGGCGATCGCGATTGCCTGAGACGAAAAAGACAAAAAGATACCGCTTTCCTGAAAAGGGAAGCGGTTTTTTATGCGGAGAAACAGCATACGTATGGTATTATATCCATATAAAGAGACGAAAAAGCGCAAAAAAAAGAGGTATCCGACTTTCTCGTCATCGGATACCTCTATTCTGAAAATACCTGCAATTTCATTTACGTGACCTCCTTTTGTTTATTCAGCTGGCTTTTAGTTCTATAATTAAGTAGAAGGCTTGTCAGCCGATATGTCTTTTCTTTTGTTAAGTCTATTATAACAAAGTTCTGACAATAAGCAAGAAGAAAATTAAATTATCTGAAAATACAGACTTTCCAATACAATTATCTGTTTAGTGTATAGGAATATTATAATGAAAGAGGAGCTTTATATGTATGATGTGATCATTGTCGGAGCCGGGCCCGGCGGTATCTTTACAGCCTACGAACTGGCGGAGAAAAAACCGGAACTTAAGATAGCGGTGTTTGAGATGGGGCACGAGCTGAAAAAGCGCAAATGTCCGATCGACGGGGACAAGGTCAAATCCTGTATTCACTGCAAGAGCTGTTCCATAATGAGCGGCTTCGGAGGGGCGGGAGCTTTTTCCGACGGAAAATATAATATCACCAACGATTTCGGCGGGACGCTGCACGAATATATAGGAAAGAAAACGGCGATCGAACTGATGCAGTACGTGGACAAGATCAATCTGCGCTTTGGCGGAGAAGGGACCAGACTCTATTCCACTGCAGGCACCTCGATCAAGAAGAAGTGCCTCCAGAATGATCTGCACCTTTTGGACGCTTCCGTCCGTCACCTTGGAACGGACATCAACTACATTGTCCTGGAGCACCTGTATGATTATTTAAAGGACAGGGTGGATTTCTATTTTGACAAAGCAGTGAAAGACGTCGAAAAGACGGAAAACGGATTTGTGATCCACTGCGCAGACGAGATGTATGAGAGCCGCAAGTGCGTGATCTCCGCCGGTCGAAGCGGCAGTAAATGGATGGAATCGGTATGCCGCTCGCTCGACATCGGGACCAAGTCCAACCGCGTTGACATCGGAGTGCGTGTGGAGCTGCCGGCCGAAGTTTTCTCCCATCTGACAGATGAGCTGTATGAGAGCAAGATCGTCTACCGCACGAAGGAGTACGGCGACCTTGTCCGCACGTTCTGCATGAATCCCAAAGGTGTGGTGGTCAATGAGAACACCAACGGCATTGTCACAGTAAACGGACACAGTTATGAGGACCCTGAGCGCCAGACGGGCAACACCAATTTCGCTTTGCTTGTGGCCAAGCACTTTTCTGAGCCTTTTAAAGACTCTAACGGATACGGCGAGAGCATTGCCAGGCTGAGCAATATGCTCGGAGGCGGCGTGATCGTTCAGCGCTTCGGAGACCTGATCCGCGGTCGCAGGAGCACAAAGAGCCGGATCGAGGAATCCTTCACCGTACCGACGCTGAACGCGTCGCCGGGAGACCTGAGCCTGGTACTGCCTTAGCGCATCCTGGGCGGCATCATCGAGATGATCTACGCGCTGGACAAGATCGCGCCCGGAACTGCCAACGAGGACACGCTTCTGTACGGCGTGGAAGTCAAGTTCTACAACATGGAAGTGAAAGTGGATGAGCGGCTCATGACGAGCCACGAGGGCCTGTATGTGATCGGAGACGGCAGCGGGATCACGCACTCACTGTCCCATGCGTCGGCGAGCGGCGTCTATGTGGCGAGGCAGATCGCGGGGTGAAGGGCGACGCTGCCGGAGGATGAGGTGCGCGGTTGTGTGGCGCGGCGCGCCTGCGGGCGGGCGGCGGTTGTGCTGCGCGGACAGCGGTCCGCTGCACCTTGGCGGCGCGGCTGTGGCGCGGCGGCTGTGCTGTGCGGACAGCGCTGAACGACCTAATTCTAAGAAACCTTCTTTTTAGGGCGTCGTTGAATTTCGCTTTTACGCCCTAAATGGAAGATTTCTTAATTTTAAGGAGTGCAGTAAGCTCTCTGATCTCAAGAAATCTCGGGTTTGGGAGCTTAGGAAACTCCTCAAAATCAAATAATTCTAAAATTGGGGAGTCGTTTGTTTCTGAATTTGAGAATATTTTTCAATTTCATACGTAATCCTCGCGCCTCAGATAACAGAATTTGTTAATCTGGGGCGTTCTAAGGCTGGTTTGATGACGCCCCAAATCAAGACAACTTTGTGTATAGGGAGTCGGGCGCCAATTCGCCTCTGGAGATGTCATAATAGATTGGAATATCGACGCCACATACAAAGGTAGCTTTGTATATAAGGAGTCGAGAGCCAATTTCACTTCATAAAAGGAAATGGTTAATTATTCTGTCAATTTCACGGTTATCGAGAGGAAGACTCTTGGTCTCAAAAGTCAGGATCAGGTTATCACCAAGGAAGTACCCCGATTTCTCATAAGCTCGAAGTTTAGACAGATTATCCTGCACGTATGCGGGATCATCCATTTTTCCAAGATGTTCCCAGATATATACTTTGCGAAGCCGGATATTTAAGATCATAAAATCCGGATAGACCCACCCGCGTCCTATCAGATAAACCGGAAATTCGAATATAAAAGGAAGTAAGTAATCGTCTAAGCGATCTGCGATGAAGACCTCTGATTTTGAACGGACTCGCAGGTTCTTTTTCGTAAATATTTCGGGAAAATCTTTGTCAAAGCCTAATGCAGGGTGTTCCGGTTCCCGGTTAAGCCACCACTCGATGTATTCTTCATCAGTCATGAGAAGCGGATCGACGAGTTCTCTGCGGGAAGGACTATACTTCTGATAGATACTGTCTAAAGGATGTTCTGATCTGTATTTTTCCAAAGCGCAGAGCCGCTTGTATTCTTCTTCCGCGAAGCCCAGAGTTTTCAGGTCGTAAGCCTTTTGCGCAAGAGTCTTAACAAGATCTTTCTGATCAGCCAAAAGATAGCGCCCGATCGTATTTTCGCGATCAGAGACCCAATAGTATTCCTGCCGTTCGTGGTTTTTCTTGCAGCGCAGCCGCCCTTCAGGAGCGTCTTCAAGCGCTTTTCTTTTTTCTTCTATGATTTTGTGAAGGTAGATCCGCTGTTCTTTGAGCTGTTCTCCAAAAATATCCTGCATAAAGGCTCCTTTCCGGAAGTTTGACATGGTTACATGGGAATGGGGTTTTCTGTGAAGCTGATGCAATCCCGTGGTTTGATGATATAGCCGGGTCAGGGGATGGCTAAAGAGTACCGGCAAATTTCCGGATTTGATATTGGGATTATCTCATTTTTACAAATATTGAAAACAGATTATTATGTTCAGATTCCGGGTTTCTTGAGAATTAATGTTATTACAAATGAAATATGTACGATAAATCGAGTTTTTGGAGATTCTGAAGAAGTTTCACTGAGCGGGTCCGGTGGAATTTCCACCGAACACTTTGAATTAGTATCTTGGGATGACGCTGAACTCATGAATGGTGATACATTGTGGCGCGGGGTGGCTGGCGCTGGAGGTTTGAGAAGCGGCAGTCTACGGAGCTGTGGCGGTGGATTTCTCCAAGGTGCTGTGCCGGAGAGGGTGGCCGGACGCCCCGAATCAAAGATATTTTCTTTTTGGGGCGTTGGCAATTTTCGTTTTTACGCCCCATTTGAAAGATTTCTTATATTTGAGGAGTGCAGTAAGCTCCCTGATCTCAAGAAATCTCGGGTTTGGGAGCTTGAGAAACTCCTCAAAATCAAATAATTCTCAAAATGAGGAGTCGTTTGTTTCTGAAATTGAGAATTAATTCTCAATTTCATGCTTTATCCTCACGCCTCAAATAACAAAATTTGTTAATCTGGGGCGTTCTAAGGCTGATTTGATGACGCCCCAAACAATGGCAACTTAGCGTATAGGGCGTCGAGAGCCAATTACATCTCATAATAACGTAGAAGGCAATGTCCCAGACAGGGAAGACTTCTCTTTTTGCAATCTCAGACACTACGCCTGCAGCACCTTGTTTGCAACACACAGGATTGAAAAACATGTTAAACTGATTTTAAGCACTTTTATATAGGACCTTTAATCAGAGCATATTTGTAACCATACTTTCAGATTCGAGGCGGCATCATGCAGATCAGAATAAACGTCAAGGGGGCGTCCCGCAAAAAAGCTTCGATCATACAGCAGGTCCGCGAGTATCCGGACAGCCGTATGACGGTGGAGGAGTTTCTTGCGGAGACGGTCAGACAAAATGTAGAAGAATACAATGCGCGGAAAGACGCGGGAGCAGAGAAGCTGCTGGCAGGACTGCTGGGAGAACAGGATTCTGTGCCAGCCGGTATTGCGGCGACCCCAAAAGCTGTTCCGCCAGGACCCGAGGCGTCCCAAAATGCAGAAACCCTGGAAAAGCAGCTGGAGGACAGGATCCAAGCCGGCGCGCAGGCAGGAAAGGTTACTTACGGAGATCCCATGGATGACAGGAAGGCTGACGCGGAAAAGGCAGTCCTTAACGCGCTTCAGTGTTTTGATGACGGGATCGTGGCGCTGTTCGCGGACGGAGTCCGGTACACGCGCAGGGAGGAACAGATCCCGCTGAAGGATCAGAGCGAGGTGACCTTTGTAAGGCTCACCTTCCTTGCCGGACGTATGTGGTGACAGGCGGCTGCCCGGGCGCATCACGGAAATCGGAAGTCCGGATGAACAATGGCAGGCAGGCGGCGGCGCGTTATGCAGCAGGAGGATCACACGCTATGGCATTTGATTACAATTCAAGGACGAAGTGGGAAAAAGAGCGGGTCGACCGCTGGAACAAAGAGCATGAGAAGCAGGTCAAAAAGCTCAGTCCGGCGCAGCAGGAGCTGTTCGGCGAGGTGCGTGATTTCAGCAGTTATCCGCACTGCGGATTTCCCGTGATCAATAAATGGAGCAGGGAGAAGGTCAAAAAGGATGCCGGCGGGCGGAGCCTGAAGGAGATCCTTTATGCGGAGTGCGCAGGTCTCATCGATATCCTGGTGCCGAAGCAGTATAAAGACGACTTCGACTACATGCTGGATCAGTTCGCGAACTACCAGTATTCCAGGTCCCTGTTCAGGCCTACCGTGAGGACATCGGATCCGGCCGCGCATGTGCTCGACGCGTTCGGCCTCATGCAGGCGTACAAAATTCTGGGGATCTACGGTGTGACGCCGCTCGAATACCTGACGGAGAGAAGTGAGTCTGCCGGCAGCGCGGCAACAGGCGGCAGCGCGGAGGCAGGTGACAGCGCAGCAGCAGTGAAAGCCGGCAGCGCTGCGGCCACCGGCATCAACGACGAATTCCTCGATTTCAAGCACAGCGACTCCTTCGCCCGCGACCTGCACATGGTGCAGTTCGACGATGTGCTCGCGGCCCGGATCGACCGCGGCGATGCGGCGGTGGTCGAAGCCGTGAAGGAAGCGATCCTGAGTGATAACAACACGGTGATCGTCACGGTCCCTCTGATCAGGGGCATCGTGAAGTCACGCAATACGGAGCTGCACGAGCTTCTGGCAAAGTTCCTGGTCGCCGCAAGGCTGCAGGAAGGTGTGAGGCAGGCGGTCTGCGAGAACGCGGACTGCGGAAGGGCGGAGGCTTTCCTGACGATCCTGAAGGCGATCGAGGACAACGACCTGCTCAGGTTCTCGGCAGTCAAGCGCGCGATCGCCACCTGGACCGGCATCTGCAATCTCGACTCGATGGACAGGGTCTCGGCGAAGCTCCTTGCTTACATCGGCGAAGCGGTCCGCGACCGGGGCAGGGCTCTGGAGATGACGAAGACCGACGACAGCGTGCAGATCGTCACGGGCCTGTGGGCCATCGGCTTCTACGAGGCGCGGGACGCCATCGCGCGCATGCTGGAGATCGTGGAGAGCGGCACGAAGAACCAGAGGCTGACCATCTCCTATTACAACCACTATATGCAGTTCTCGGAATACAGCGGGAAGGCTGCGGGGAAGATCCTGGAGACCTATCCGGACGATCCGCAGATGGCGGCCGCTTTCATGCCCACTTACCTGGAGGCCGTCGACACGATCATCAGGAACTGCATCCGCGACGAGAAGAACCAGCCGGTCTACAGCGTCAAAGACGAGAGTAAGCTGCACTATGACCCGCTGGATGTCAGCGAGTTCTGGGACAGCGAGGAACAGGCGCGGCTGCACTACGGGATCCTGAAGGGCCTCGCGGACAGCATGAAGAAGCGCAAAATAGAGTACAGCCCCATGATCTTCCCCTGGTACGGCGCGGCACTCGACAAGAGCGATCTCACCCAGAGAATGGTACTGATCGCCTATGCGCTGCAGGATCAGGCGCTGATCGACGAGACCTGCGTCCGCCTGCCCGACATCATGGATTCCTACTACAACACCCGCTACTATTACCTGCGGGTACTTCTCCATGCCCCCAGGACGGAGATACAGCGCAGCGCGCTGATCGGCTATGTGGCGGACAAGGAGAGCTTCACAAGGCAGGCTGCCTTCCAGATCCTTAAAAAGATGCAGAATACGTCAGGTGAGGGGCTTACAGACGACGAGTACCGGCAGCTGGAGGGATACCTGCGCCTGAAGAACGAGGAGACCCGCCGCAATGTGATAGAGCTCCTGGAGGGACAGGAGAAGCCGAAGGTCGACGAGAGCATCCGAAGGCTTCTCGCCGCAGGGCAGGACCAGGCAGGCGCGGCCGCCGGCAAAGCGGGTCAGGCTGCCGGCAAAGCGAGTCAGGACGCCGGCAAAGGCCGTAAGTCCCCTAAGGCGCTCTCCGCGGCGGACAAAGAGCAGATGCGGCTCGCCGGCCTCGACATGTTAAAGCGCCGGAGCGAATCGGGCGAAGACGCCAAAAGAGAGAGCGCGGCGCTTCTTCGTGAGGTCCTGCCGGATGATGCCGGTCTGACAGACAAGGAAAAGGTCCTGTACGGGGAGATCGCGGGAAGCGAGGGGGCAGGCAGCATCCTGAATACGGAAGGGTACGGGCTCTACGACCCGAAAGCGTCGTATGAGCCGGTCCTCGATGCGCGGGCGAGCGCTGCGAAAGAGAGCGCTGTGAAAAAGGGCGCGAAACTGCTCAGCGGCATCTTTGGCTCAGGGAAGGATCAGAACGCGAAGATTCTGAGTGACTTCTTCAGCCTGCGGGCGAAGGAGATGGATCAGTATTTTGACAGGATCAGGGCGTTCGTGATCGAACACGGCAAGCTCGAGTACACCAGCGTGAACGGGGACAGGCAGCTCCTGGAGAACGGGCTGTACCTGATCAACTATGACTACAGCGGGGCGATCGAGACGCGCTACCCCTTCCCGGAGCTCTGGATCGAGGTCTACGAGACGATCATTAAGGATCCGAAGGTGTTCTTCAACCTGTATTTCGCGATCCGGGACGGATTTACCGAGAAAGACGTGAAAGATGTGGAGGCCTACCGGAAGGCGGAGAAGACGATCTTCGGGGAGGCTTATTCGGGGTACGATTACAGGGATCCCAAGTATAAGAGCAGCTACGGCGGGCACAGCATCTACCAGACGATCCTGGACATCATTTCGAGCCAGCAGCATCTGGTCCTGCCGGCGGAGATCGCGCGCGCGGCGGTCCTTGAGGCGACAAGGCTCCCGGAGGAGATCCGCTGGATGGAGAAAGCGCCGTCCAAATACCAGACCTATTATACGCAGCAGAGGCCGACCATCTGCTTCGTCCGCACGAACAAGTTCCGGTCCATGCTGTCCCGCGCGTGCCACTATGAGAACGACGAGGAGTTCCGCGCGGTGTTCCCGCTCCTTCATGAGGTGGACAGGGTCTACCAATTCAATGCGCATGAGCCGAAGACGTCCTACGGAAGCAGCTCGCGCAATATTTTGTCAATGTTCTCTTATGTGAAGGCCCATGAGCTCGGCCTGATCACGAGGGATTACCTGTTCAAGGCGGCATTTGAGATCATCGGCCTGCCCTATGCGGTGGGAGAGCTGGGCGAGCTGTTCCGCCCCAATGTCACCATCTATACGCTGCGGAACATCAAAGAATACATGGCGGTGGACCTGGAAAAGCGGACGATGGACACGGAGTGCCGCTTCTATCAGCTGTGCGAAGAGGTCTACAGGAAACTGGTCGACCTGATCCTGAATGTGGAACTGAAGCGCGGCGACACGCCCACGGTCTTCTCGGATGCGGTTTCCCGGATCTCCCGGATCGAGGGCATTCCGCGTCTCATGGAGATCCTGCGCGCGCTCGGGAACGATACGCTGGACAGGAACACCTATTATTCCTTCAACAGCGGCACGAGCAAAAAAGAGTGCATGAGCCACCTGCTCAAGGTGTGCTGGCCTGCTGCCGCAAGACCGCAGGCCCGGGCTGCGGTCGCAGCGGGAACGGCCACGGCGAGATCACAGGCCCGGGCTGTGATCGCGGCAGCCGGCGAGACGGCAGCGGACCTGAAAAAAGCGGTGAAGGAGAACAAAGTGAGCGCCGACCGGCTGATCGAAGTCGCCATGTACGCCCCGCAGTGGCTGGACCTTGCGGAAGAGGTGCTCGGGATCGACGGATTTAAGAGCGGCTGCTACTACTTCATGGCGCACATGAACGAGCGCTTCGACGACCGCAAGAAAGCAGTTATTGCGAGATATACGCCGCTGTCGCCGGAAGAGCTCAACAACGGGTGCTTTGACACGAACTGGTTCTTTGAAGTCTATGAGAAACTGGGCGAGAAGAACTTCGCCAAGCTCTACAAAGCGGCAAAATACATCGCGGACGGCAGCAAGCACACGCGCGCGAGAAAGTACGCGGACGCCGCGACCGGCAAAGTCGACCGGGACGAACTGGAGAAGATGATCGCGGACAAGCGCAACAAGGACCTCCTCATGAGCTACGGCCTGATCCCTCTGAAGGATGTGCAGGACGAGCTGCACCGCTACGAGTTCCTGCAGAAGTTCCTTAAGGAGAGCAGACAGTTCGGCGCGCAGCGAAGGGCAAGCGAAGCGCAGTGCGTGCAGTACGCGATGAAAAATATGGCGACGACGGCGGGATACGCCGACGAGCTGCGGCTGACGCTGGCCATGGAGACGGAGCTGGTGTCGTCGAATCAGCAGTATTTTGACGGAATGGAGATCGGGGAGTACACGGCGCGGATCCTGGTGGACGCGGACGGAAAGTCGGAGCTCGCGCTGTACAAAGGCGCGGGCGGCAAAGCGCTTAAGTCCGTGCCCGCGGCGCTCAAGAAGGACGAGGCGTTCCTCGAAGTGAAGGAATTCGCGGCGAAGCTGAAGGACCAGTACTCGCGGTGCGCGGCGATGTTCGAGCGCGCGATGGAAGAGGAGGACGCGTACAGCTACGAGGAGCTGTGCGGGCTGTGCCGGAATCCGGTCACGGCGGGGATCCTCGGCAGGCTGGTCTTCGTCGGTGAAGGCGACGCGCAGGCAGCGCAGACCGCCGGCAGCGCGCAGGCGGCAAAAGGCGGCGACGCGCAGGCGGCAGGAGCCGGAACAGATGGCCGCGCGACAGGCATCGTCGGGACCCTGGAGGAACTGAAAGCTGCGGAGCCCGCCCTGAGTCCTGAGACCAGGCTCCTTGTCGCGCACCCGATCACACTGAACAGGCTGGGCGCGCTTGCGAAGTACCAGCGGCTGTTCTTTGAAAAGCAGCGGGCGGACGGCACCAGGCAGCCCTTCAAGCAGGTATTCAGGGAATTCTACCCCAAGCTGGAGGAAGAGAAAGACGCATCCGATTCCAGGCTCTTCGCGGGCTATCAGATCCAGCCGAAGAAGACAGTCGCGGCGCTGAGGGGCCGCAGATGGGTGGCCGATTACGACGAGGGCCTGCAGAAGATCTTCTTCAGGCAGGACATCGCGGCGACGATCTACGCGCTCGCCGACTGGTTCTCGCCCGCGGACACCGAGAGCCCGACGCTCGAATACGTCTCGTTCTACGATCGGAAGACAGGTAAGCAGAAGAAGCTCTCGGAAGTACCTGATATACTGTATTCTGAGGTCATGCGCGATGTGGACCTGGCGGTCAGCGTGGCCCACGTGGGCGGCGTGGATCCCGAGACCAGCCATTCGACCATCGAGATGCGCCGCGTGATCTTCGAGTTCAACATGGAGCTGTTCGGCCTCACGAATGTGACTTTCGAGGGTACGCACGCATTCATAAAGGGGACCCTGAACAGCTATAACATCCAACTCGGGAGCGGCGTGATCCATAAGGAGAGCGGCGGCATGATCAACATCCTGCCCGTCCACTCCCAGCAGAGGGGGAAGATCTTCCTGCCGTTCATCGACGAGGACCCCAAGACGGCGGAGATCCTGTCCAAGGTGCTGATGCTGGCGGAGGATGGGAAAATCAAAGACCCTTATATCCTGGACCAGATCCGGAGGGGATGACCTTCCGGTGATATGACAAAAAGAAGCTGCCCTGCCAGGTATATTACCGCATAAACAATCCTCGGAGACGCGCTCTCGCTCATCAGAAACGTAGCGGTACTAACATTTTTCCATCGCTTATAGCTCGGAAAAATGAAGTACCGGCGTTTCTGAAAGGTCTCCGAGGATTGTTTATGCAGGTATAATTAAAACCGCGCAGCTCTTTCATACACCGGAAACTCATGGATGTGACGAGCTGGTTTTCTTATTCCGGCTCCGATCCAGGGCTTTCTGAACGCGGGAGAAGTCGATAGCGCATTGATCTCCTGTGATGTGGATGGGGATGAGGGCGTTGAAATCGTAGCGGTCGGGGTAGTAGTTTCCGCTCTGCAGGTCGTAGACCAGGACGGCTGACTTATCCGGGACGACGATCCAGTATTCCTTCACGCCCGCGTTCTGGTATTTGTGGAGTTTCAACAGCATATCCTTAGCTCTGGTCGAGGGGGAGAGGATCTCCAGTGTGAGTTCAGGCGCTCCCTCGATCCGTTGCGCTGCTGTTTCATATTCCTCGCATAT
>ODAI012754693.1_pt1 | contig 10997 bp, 8 predicted proteins | sample 1539321 | NCBI WGS metagenome assembly ODAI01 (sample SAMN02144231, study PRJEB22623) | gut metagenome | biome: sheep rumen | host: Ovis aries | place: New Zealand | reverse complement strand
TCGTCGTAGAAGGGCTCTCCCTCGGGGAGAAGATCGAAGAGGCTCTTCAGAAGATCATCCGTCCCGTATCCGGAGCGGGCGCTCACAGGGATGATCCCTTTGAGATTTGACTCGCGCGTTTTCAGACCGGCAGTCTCGTCTTTACCGTCGCCTTTTCCCTGCTGCCCCTGCTGCACCTTGAACGCCTCATCATACGCATGCTGGTACACCGCAATGACCGGCAGGATCTGCGCCTTCTTCACGGAATCGATCTTGTTGATGAGGATAAGAACAGGAGTCCTGATCTCCGTCAGGAGCTGAAGGATCTGCTTGTCTTCTTCGCTCAGCTTCTCTTTGGGTTCCACGAGCCACAGGACCGCGTCCACTTCCTTGAGTGTGCTGGCGGCAGCTTTCACCATGAATTCCCCCATTTTGGTCTTCGTGTGGTGAATGCCGGGTGTGTCGAGAAAGACGATCTGTCCTCTCTCCTCTGTCAGGATCGTCCGGACCTGTGTCCTCGTCGTCTGAGGCTTGTAGGAGGTGATCGCGATCTTCTGTCCGATCAGGCGGTTCATGAGCGTTGATTTGCCGACATTCGGCTTTCCGATGATCGTGGCGAAGCCGGCTTTCTTAGCCGTTGTTTCTCTGCTATTTTTATTACCCTTCGTTGTCAGTTCCGTGTTCTGTGTCATGCAGTATTTCCTTTTCTTGTATTAATGCTGACAGCATCCGATCACTTCAGATTCTCGATCCTGTCGAATCTCTCCGCTTCGCTCTTTATCTTCTCATCGTTGCCGACGACGCACAGGCAGTCTTCCGCGAGGAATGCCTCGATGTGTCCGGCAAGTCCTCGGATCTCGTCCGGCCCGCAGTCAAGGACTTCCATCCTCTCTTTGCGGACAGATTCCTCTGTAAGGCCGGTCATGTAAGCCGTCAGTGAATACTTGCCGTAGGTCGGCGGCGTCATCGGATGGTCCATGGCGCTGACAGCGCCGATAATGTATTTGGTCATCGCGCGCTCGTCCGCTTCGAAGCCGCGCACGTAGTCCGGCGCCTCTTCGAAGGCCTTGATCGTACGCGCCAGATGCGGGTCCCTGTAAGAGACAAAGTAGGCGTTCCCGTCCTTGGTAAAGCTGCTCATACAGCCGTAGGCGCCGCCCGTCACGCGTACACGGTTCCACAGATAATCGTAGCCGAGGATCACGCGCAGAACGCGCAGCGCGCCTGTGTAAGGCAGGCCTCTTTTGCCGAAGCTTCCCGCGCGGCAGACGAACTGTACCTGTCCGGCCGTCGTGAAGGCTTCCTTCACCTTGACGGGTGTAATGCTGAACGCGGGGCCGTATGCTTTCAGATCGCTTTCAGGCGAGCATGCGGCAGGAAGATTCCCTGCAAGCTCCGCCGCCTTATCCGCAATGAGAGGAAGGCACTCTTCGTCTGCTGTGCAGTCGGTCATCATGTGATCCACGCGGAATATATACGCAGCCATCTCCGCAAGCGTTGTCAAAATACCGCCCGCCTCGTCCTTCTCCAGAAGTCCGCAGACTTCATCGAGCTTGTGGTACGCGTTCACGCCGTTTATGCTGTCCATGATCAGCGACGTCTCCGAGAAGCATGCGGTTGCCCTGACCGCCGCTGTGGTATGGCCGGACGCGGGCAGATCCGCGCGCATTGCGGCGCGTTCTTCCTCGAGGACTTCGAGGATCCTGTCCTTGGAATCCCATTTCGTCGTCGTGAGGATCTCCGTGACGAGCCTTACGGCTTCCGCGAGGTTCTCGTGAAGGACTTTGCAGTTCACTTCCATCATCAACCGGTACTTGTCCGTGTCGTCGTACTGCGTGTAGACGCTGACCGCGCTGCCCATGCCTCCGGTCAGGATGTTGATCTCCCGGTCCAGCTCCGCATAGCTGTAATGCTCCGTATCGAGGACGCCCAGAAGAGTCTTGAATACGCCCAGATACGGGAAGAACTTCTGCGGGATCTGCGAGATATCGAACATATAGGTCAGGTAATCGATTCCCGACGTGTTCAGAGGATGTGCCACGACGAGCGTCTCGGGCACTGCTGCTCCGCATACTGCGCCGGTCCCTGCGGGCGCCGATACTCTGTCTGACGAGGCGGCTCCATCCGGTACTGCCTCTCCGCGGACTTCAGCTTTCATAAAGCGGTTGACGAACGGCTTGACTTCCCTGCTCAGGTCTTCCCTGCGCAGCATAGGGATCTTCTCCAAGTCCTCTTTGGCGCTGGGCGTTTCCTGCCACTTGCGGAGCGCCGCCAGGTCATCGACGATCTGCTGTCTTTCCTCTTTGGTGAGGCTCTTTGCGAATGAATCGAGCTTCTGTCTGAGCTCTTCCGCCATCTTCTCTGTCAGTCCCGGCTCCGGCGTCATCACGACGACCGCTTTGTGAGTATTCTCCAGGAAGTGTTTGCGCAATAACTCTTCAAAATAGCCCTGGTCCATCTTCTCGCGAAGGAATGCAAAAGCTTCTCCCAGCTCCAGATTGATAAATGGAGCGTCCTCGTTGTAGAGCCAGGTGTCCAGCGCGTTCAGACCATAAATCAGTCCCTTGGGATAGAAGCCGTAATTGGCTTCCCTGTACTTGAATTCAAAGCGGTTGATGCCTGCCAGAAGAGCGCGCTGGTCCAGCCCCTTTTCCACGATCTCCCTGAGCGTGTCCTCGATGGTCTTTACGAACTCCTCTTTTTTGTCGGGATCCGTGTACTTGGAGACCACCGAGTAGGTAGGCTGCCTGACGCCGAGCTCCAGCATGGAAAAGACGTCTTCGCCGATCCCCTTGTCTCTGAGCGCTTTTTTGACAGGGGCGCCCTCGGCGTCGCACAGCATGTAGTCAAGGATCTTAAAGGCAAGGCAGATCGTAGTGTCCTGCCCGTCCGGCGCGAGCGATACGTTCCAGGACAGGAAGCTCCTTCCGGGCACCTCGTCTTCGGAAAGGACAGAGTAATGCTGCTCCGCCTCCACAGGCTTATCAAAAGCGGGCTCCGCCGGGATCTCCGAGTCGATCACGAGCCTGTCAAATGTCGACAGATACGCCTCGTCGAGATAAGCGAGGCGCTCCTCCATGTCCATGTCTCCGTACAGGAAGATATAGCTGTTGGACGGATGATAGTATCTCGTGTGGAAGTTAAGGAAAGCCTCGTAGGTCAGGTCCGGAATATTGACCGGATCTCCGCCTGACTCCACAGCGTAAGGGGTGTGCGGGTAGAGCGCTTCGTAGATGCTGCGGGCGAGCACGTCGTCCGGCGATGACAGGGCACCCTTCATCTCGTTGTAGACGACGCCGTTCACTGTGATCGGGCTCTCAGCGTCCTCCGCCTCGTAATGCCACCCCTCCTGGCGGAAGATATCCCGCACCTTGTAGATATTGGGATGGAACACCGCGTCGAGATACACGTGCATCAGGTTCTTGAAGTCCGTGTCGTTGCAGCTGGCAACAGGATACACGGTCTTGTCGGGATAGGTCATCGCGTTCAGGAATGTATTGAGCGAGCCCTTGGCCAGCTCGATAAAGGGGTCTTTTACAGGGAAGTCCCTTGACCCGCAGAGAACGGAATGCTCGAGGATATGCGCCACGCCGGTCGAATCCTCCGGCGGTGTCCGGAAACCGATATAGAATACCTTGTTGTCATCTTCCGAGGGCATAAGGGCCACTCTCGCGCCGGTCTTCCTGTGGCGCAGAAGAAGGCTGTCACAGCCCGTGTCTTTCAGGTACTGGTGCTGGATAAGGTCATATTTTTCCAAAATACTGTTCGAAACTTCCATAAGATCCTCACTGTTCTTCTGATTTCTTACTCAATATTTAATTCGATATCCGTCTTGATCGATAATATTGCAGATCTGTTTCCGTAAAAGTGCTATACCTGCTATTATAATGAGAATTCTCCAAAAAGATAGACATCCGCGCAAAAAAAGGGCCGCGTCCGTGAACGCGGCCCTTTCATCCGATCCATTATAACCCGGTGAACTGATCGGCGGACATCCCGTTTGTCAGGGACGCCGGCACGACCTTTTTCTGCCAGAGCATGTCGAACACTTCCATCAGTACAGTGTCCGTCCTGTCGGAAAGCTGGCTTCTCTCCGTGTCAAAATAGTAATTGATACTGTAGTCATACGTACCGGACTCCTTGTTCTCACCAACTGCGTTCTCCAAGGCGATCGTCAGCAGCTCTGCCAGCAGGTCGCTGTCCTGCGTGCGGTAGACCGACGTGATCACGACGTTGTCCTTCGCGTTCCCGCCGTACGGGAACAGGTCAATAAAAGCCCCTATTACTCGCACCCCTTGCGCTGCCTTTGCAGACCTCAGGACTTCTTTGGCACATAGCGGAGACGCCGTATACAGGATGTCGCACCCTTCCGCGATCAGCTGCTTAGCTGTCATCTCGTTATCCGATACCGGTACCTTGACGGAAGTGCCGAGATTCTTGTTGGCGTAGTTGACTCCGCATAAGAAACCGAGTTTGGCGTTGGCGGCGACTGAGCCGTTGTCTTTCGCAGTGACAGCCGCTACTTTACCGCTCTTGGATTCAATAGCAGCCGCAATACCGGCGAGGAAACCGCTCTCTTCATCGCGGTATTTGAAAGACGTGACATTGTCCAGCACCACAGGGTTCCCTTTCCCGTCCAACGGAACAGCGTCGAATAAAATAAACTTCGTATCCTTGCATTTATTCGCCACATCACTGATCCCGGAGAACATCTCTCCGCATGCGACAACGACATCATAGCCGGCTGCGAGTTCTTCTGCCATCTTCAGGCAGGCGGCAGGCTTGCCGGTCTTCTCCGTGAATTCCTTAAAGGAAGCCGTCTTGTCCGATTCCAGGAACTCGTTGAGCCCCTGTTTCAGTCCTCTGTTCACCGCGAGGTCGTCTGTCCCTGCCGGAGAAGTGAGCAGCGCGATCTTAAGCTCTGATTTTCCCAGGTTGGAATCATCGAGAAAATGAAGCCCGTCCTCCGTCATGTTATTCTCAGCAGCTGTTACCCTGCTCATAGCAGAACCGCCGAAGCCGGCAGCCAGCGCTGTGAGCATCGCAGTTGCTGTGATCATTGCGATTATTTTTCTCATACTTGCTGCCTCCGTTTCTGTCCTCCATCCCTGCCCGCAGCAGGCAGACTCAATTGTCCGGCCTCACTGATCAGCAGAAAGAGAAGACTCTATTTTTCCAGGTCTTTTGTATACAGAGTTCTGTCCATCACCCCGTCCCTGACTTGCATCCATGCCTTTATATTGCCTCTCCTCACGCGCAGCAGTAGCTTTTTGGGTGTTATACGGCACTCATCGGCAAGGACGATATCGCCGGCCAATAATTTATAACAGTTCTGCTTTTTATCAGGTTTCAAATACGTCCATATATTTATGCCGATAATGAACTTGGCAGTGTCCTGATCCACATAAGCCGCAGAACTGTTCTGCTTCAATGTGCCGTCCTTATAGGCGAACTGCATTCCTATATCACCGGTATAATACCCCTTTGTCTCGCTGCTTTCCATGGAGACGCCGAAATTGACCTTGTTGCCGCGTACGCTTTTCGGCCATGCCTTCCAGGTGTGGCAGTGACGCTTGCAATACTCATCAAAATCAATGACCTGTTCAAACTTACCGTCCTTATACTGCAGCACCTCTGTCGTAAGGCTCCTGTGCGTATCCCCGTTCCTGCAGGATATGAACAGGAATTTCTTTCCGTTGTCCAAAGAGATCAGGGTCGGATTCAGGTGGGTGTAAACATTCTGGTAAACACACGTATAAGTATACGCTTTTTTGCCATTGACAGAGATCTCGAACCTCCTGTAATGCCCTTTTTCTTTCTCTTTGGTGCGCTGGATCCTGAAACGGTCCTTTTTCCCGTCCCTTGTGATATCCAGGTTCGTATATACCTTGTCCGCCTTCAGCTTCGTCAGGCCGGATGTCGCGGATCTTACAGGTAAGCCCGGGAAAATGAACATCGATACGACCATGGTCATCATCATTAACGCTGCAGCTAATTTACAGATACGTCTGTTCTTCATAAACACTCCTTGCGTCATCATCAGGATCTTTCCTGATGCTGTCATTGTAATTCCGTCTGAGCCCGCACACGGCGGACATGTTATAGAGGAGCCGGTTATTGTCCGGCTCCTCTTCATTATGCCACATTTTCCGGAAAAATCCAGTCAATCAACGGGTGATCGTGATCTTCTTCGGTACGCCGAATGTCGTATAGTAATTGATCCCGTCCACTTTCTTGCGGACGCGGATCGAGATATAATAGGTCTTTCCTTTCTTCAGTCCGCCGATGGTGTAAGAGGTGGTATCCGCCCCCTTTATGACTCTCGTCTGCGCATTTCTCATATCCCGGTTCTCACTGTACTGTAGTACATAGCTGTCTCCGCTGGTGGTCTTGTCATATTTGACCGTCACCCCGCCCGGCACTGTGTTTTTCACAGACCGGATGACGACTGTCTTGAGGCGGTACATGAGCTTGGAGTATGACCGCGGGCTGTCATAACTGCTGTCACCCTTTTCGGAAAGGGATGCCACGATCTTATACCTGTACGCATGGCCGTTGGTAAGTCCCGGCGCCTTGTCCCAGCCGATGAGCTCTGACGTAACGATGACCGGTTCTTTCCGGGTCTCCCGGCTGTCCGTAACGCCTTCTCTGTAGATCTTGTAGTACTCGGCCCCCGGCACTTCCTTCCATGTGACTTTAACATCGTCCGCCAGGTTGAACATGTCTCCCCTGGCTGTTTTTCCCGAAGAAAGGTAATCTATGACAACATCACAACCTAAGCTGTCATTTCCTTCCAGCTCATCCGCACGTGCAAGAGTAGCCTCAATGTACAGAATATCGCCTTTTTTTGCGAAAAATCGGATATACTCATTAGGATCACGTTCCCCGCCGTAATCATGGTAGCATCCCGTTTGATCCAGCGAAGAGTTATACAACGTCAAATTCGCCATGGTATCGGGATATATTGAGCTTAGTTCATAGAGCGCGGTTCTTTCCGCTTCGAATTTAAAGAACTGTACAGGCTGATCCTGCGTAATATGGACCCCCTTCACTTCCGACACTTTGATAGGTTCCGCGTCCCTGTATCCGTCCTCGATGCTGTTCTCAGCTTCTGTTCCCGTCTCGATCGGCTCCGCGTCTTCGGCAATCTCCTTCACAGCAGGATCCTCTTCGGCCTCCGCTACAGCGGCCGCTTCCTCTGTTTCGGCCGCTGTTTCCGTGGTCAGACCGGCATCTTCTCCTGCTGCTTCGGGCATCTCTTCCTGTATTTCACTGCCTTCTTCTGAAAGAATGGCTTCCTCTGCCTGAACTGCGCTCTCCGCAGCGAGAACAGAAGTTGAGCTGATGTTGCCTGCAGCAATAACAAGACTCAATATGATCGGGATCATTATGCTTTTTTTCATAGTCTGCCTTCCTTGTCGTGACTATTATGTTAACCTTTCGCTTAACCATTAAAAGCGCGGGCATTTCTGCCCACGCTGTGATGTACCTCGCGCTTTACCGGACAGGACTTCCTTCTGACGGCCTTAGCGCCCTTTCAGGGCGTTCATTTGGTGATCTTCACGGTCTTCGTCGTGCAGTATCCGGAATAGTATCTTACACCGTTCTCGATCTTGTAGGTCCTTACCTGTACATAGTATGTCTTTCCCTTGACCAGCCCGCCGAACGTTTTGGATGTCGTATTCTCCCCTTTCACTGTGATGACCTTCGCCGGTAATTTCAGCAGCAGTATCTTCTGACGGAGGTTCTTCTCCCGTCTCTGTCTCAGCCGCGAATTCGTGAGAAGTATCTCCCGACCGAGCACTTTCCTCTGCTTCCTGATCAGGTCCATCTGATACAGATCCTTTGCCTGTATCTTCCGGTCTTTCTGCATCAGATCTCCCATTTTCATCCGTGAAACCGATGTCGGCAGTTTTCTCTGCCGCAAACACAGAAGCAAAGTGTTCCGGTACTGATACGGCAAGAATGATCGCAGACAGGGCGATTGAAATCCGACTTTTTAATGTCCGTTTCCAGCTGTATTTTTCTTTTTTGCGGTCAGGCATCCTCTTTCCTCCCGGTATAATACTTATGTAACAGAGGCGCGATATGCGCTCTCTCCATTGTTTGCCAAGTTGAACATTCGTGATTACCAGACCGTAAAAGTCTTAGGAACGCCTATATTCCATTCATCCATGAATTCCTGATCCAGGCCGATCTCCGCGCGGCCGGTCTGAAGATTGACCATGATATCAGAAGCAATGGCTCCCTCTCCGATCGACTTGATGTGCATGCTGACCACCAGGGTCTTTCCATCTCTCATGTGGTCCCACAGACGGCATCCCGGGCATTCTCTCAGCACCCGCTCATAGACTCTCTGAGCGATCTGATCGTCAGAGAGAACTGTAATGTTAAAGCTCTTTGTGACGCTGCCGGCCTTCACTGTCACAGTAGCAGAGCCGGCTTTGTTTCCTGTGATGATATAGGATGTGGCGTCTTTGCTGATCCTGACCGCATCTGAGCTCTTCGTAACAGAAACAGCCGCGCTTCCCGCATTCTTGACATAAAGCCTGCGGGTAGTCCCGGCAGCGATCGTCTGGGAGCCGCTGAAACTGATCTGGGGAGAAGATGCCTTCTGGGCGATCGTCACCGTTTTGGTCGTGCAGTATCCCGAATAATACCGGATGCCGTTCTCGATCTTATAGGAGCGGACCTGTACGTAGTACGTTTTCCCCTCCTGCAGACCGCTGAACGTCTTTGCAGTTGCAGCAGGGTCTTTCACTGTAATGACCTTGGCGTCACTCATATCACTCTTCAGCCCGAATCTGACTACATAACCGCTGCCCTTCCCGTTTTTGTCATAGGTGACCGTCATCTTGCCTGCTGACGGGCTCTTCAGAGATTTAATGCCCACAGGAAGGAGCCTGTAATATGTCGATGTCCTGACTTTCGCGCTTATTGTTCCTGTCCTCGAGACAGCCGCCACTTTGTGCGTGAACTTCTTTCCGTTGTCATACTTGAGATCGGTATCCGTGATCTCCGTCTTCGATGTCCTCTTGATCAGCGTGCTCCCTCTGTAGACAACGTACTCTTTCGCATCTGAGACAGGTTCCCATCTCACCTTGAGTCCTGAGGCGACATTGGTCGTCGTGACTTTTGCGGATGCCGGAAGGAACAGATCATCCGAAAGATGCCCGCCGGGCGGGACCGGGTCAGTGATCACAATGACCGGAAAATCATAATCGTTCATGCCGGAAGTGTCATCGCTGCCGTATTCCATTGCGTCCCGCTGAACTTCTTCCGGAGCGTCTTCCTCCTCAACAGTCATCGCTGTTTCTGCGCTATCCGTCCTCATATCATCTGAAGTATCAGCGGCCTGTGATTCTTCAGGTCCTGCCGTATCGTCCGACATGATCTCTTCAGCTACTGTTTCCGGAGCTTCTCCGATCTCTTCCGGTTCTGCGGATGCAGTGATCCCGGCTGTCGCACCTTCCGCGGCCTCTGCTGCCAGCGCGATGACACCGTTCATCGGCATAACTGCCATGAACACCATGCTCAGCGATAAAAGTACATTGATGATCTGTTTTCTGTTCATACATCTCTCCTTTCAATATTTTGGCAGGATCAGCCTCTTCTCCACTACCTCCGCCACCAGCTGCAGCGTGGTCTTGAACCCTGTCTTCCTGAGGATATTCTTGATGTGATACTTGACTGTGTTCATAGAGATATGGAGAGAGTCCGTTATATCTTCATACCGGCTTCCCTGAGCCAGCTCACGGATCACTTCCAGTTCGCGTATCGTGAACTCATCGCTTCTGGCTAAGCCGACCATTACGACCGGCGAACTCTCGGGCCAGACGAACTCACCGTTAATCGTGCGCTCGCAGATCTCCGTCAGGGAAGTGTCCCCGTATTCCTTGTACCAGAAACTGTCGCATCCGCTCTCTTTCGCTTTCTGTATAAAGGAATACTCCGGCATGGATGTCATCATGATGATCTTCACATCCGGATAATTCTTCTTGATCCTGCCCGCCGCGCGGATGCCGGACTCATCATCCGCTGTACAGATATCCATCAGGATCAGGTCGATCTGGTTCGTCATACACGCGATCTCCGCGTTAGCCGCGTTCTCGATCGCAGCGACCACCGTAAATCCGGGATCAGCGGATAATTTTCGTTCGAACGCCTCGCGGGAGACTCTGGAATCCTCAACGATCAATACATTTACCATCAGTTCTCTTCCTCCGGGATCGTGACGCGCATGACCACACCGTCATTGACTTCCATTCGCAAAGCGCCGCCCTCCTGTTCCAGCCGGCGCCTGAGGTCACTGAGACCTCCGCCTTCACGGATCTCTGCAGCGTCTCTTCTTCCGTTGCTTGAAATGGTCACCTCACAGCGCCCCGGCACGCGGACGATCTCTACTATGAGCAGATCCGCGCCCGCATGTCGTACAGCGTTCGTAAGCGCTTCGCGGATGGCGGCGTATAACAGCAGCAATGCCCGTCTCTCTTTGGGCTGTTCGCCGCTGATCTCTACCCTGCACCCTATCATTTCAGCGATCTTAAGCAGTTCATTCTTTGTATCCGACATAAGCTTCTTTAATTCATTCACCCTTGTACCGGCTTCCTCTATCTCATGAAGTTTGGAAGCAGCCGATAAAGCAAATGCATTGATATCGGATATCGTTTTACCGTACTTTGACTCCAGTTCATAGATCCTGCCCAATCTGTCGCTGACTTCTTTCTCCTCCTCCTCGCTGAAAGATGAAGTTTCCGCTTTCCCTGCAAGATCATATTCAAAAGCTTCCATGTCAAGAGCGAGACTCTCAAGACGGGATGTATACCCGGAATATGACGGATCCTTCTCGGCGAGTTTCTTCATGTTTCTCAAAGCTTCTTTTAACCTGCCGGCAACAGAAAGACCGTTCGGATCGGACCCTGATATCAACGACATTATCTCTGTAACGAGATATTGCTCTTTCTTCAGGACCGACAGTTCCTTTTTTCGTGCAGAAAGCTGCTCGTCCTCGCCTTCGA
>ODAI010571978.1_pt1 | contig 10998 bp, 13 predicted proteins | sample 1539321 | NCBI WGS metagenome assembly ODAI01 (sample SAMN02144231, study PRJEB22623) | gut metagenome | biome: sheep rumen | host: Ovis aries | place: New Zealand | reverse complement strand
TCTCGTGTGTTACGTTGACGCTGCTGCCCATCTCTTCCCGAATGACATCGCGAAGATCCTGGAGCGTCAGCATCACAATTGGAGTAGTGCTTGATTTTGTCATATATTGTTAAGTGTTTTTAGTGCGTCCGGTTATGGATGCGGTTATCTGCCGCAAGGATAGGAAGAATAACGCAGGAAGGCCTTGCACAAGCTAGCACGAGGTTTTGCACAACGGTGATAATCAACCTGTTGTGTTATCTTTCCTTTCCCTTTATTTGATCTTGTTAATTGTTTTTACAGAGTGTGGACACACCCCAAAAACCGCCAAATGACCAAACGAAATCCCGCCAACTGTCGAATCAAAATACGGCCAAGTGTCTAATCAGTGCACTGCCTTTATTTGGAAAAGCGTCCTGTTTGAAGTGTGCTATATGCTAAAAGTTGCCGATTCCCACATAAAACACAGAGAATCGGCGAAACATAAAATTATATTTTGCCGATTCGTGCAGTTTTTGTACCTTTACGGCAACTTATAACAAACACACCGCCATGAGAATAATAGGAAGGAAACGTGAACAAGACGAGTTGATGTCTCGTTATCATAGCAGTAATTCCGAGTTTGTAGCTATCTATGGACGAAGACGTGTCGGCAAGACCTATTTGGTCAATTCCACTTTCAAGGAGCAATACGCTTTTAAGCACACCGGGCTATCTCCATTCGACGACGGAAGAAAAATCACCATGACCGATCAGCTCCAAGCCTTTCACTACTCTCTTCTGAGGTATGGCCAGAGTGAAGAAATCCCTGTTCCGAAAACGTGGTTGGAAGCATTTTTCAGACTGGAGAATTTGCTGTCATCTAAGGCCGATGGATCCAAACAAGTGGTTTTTATAGATGAGTTGCCTTGGATGGATACTCCACGATCGAAATTCGTTACTGCCTTTGAGGGCTTTTATAACAATTGGGCGAGCGAAAGGGATGATATCCTCCTTATCATTTGCGGTTCCTCTAGTTCCTGGATACTTAAAAATATCGTCAATAATCACGGAGGACTGTATGACCGGTTGACTTGCCAGATAAAACTGACTCCGTTTACCTTGAAAGAAACGGAAGAGTTTTTCAGGAGCAAAGGGATCGACCTCGAACGGTACGACATCGTTCGGGCGTATATGGCCTTTGGAGGCGTTCCCTATTATTTAGGATATGTAAAACCGGGAATGAGTGTGGAACAAAGCATTGATGATGCTTTTTTCAAGGAGAATGCTTCGCTGGGAGGGGAGTTCAAACGTCTTTTCAACACATTGTTCACCAATTCTGACAAGTACATCAAAATCGTACGGTTCCTGGTCAAACGCAATTACGGCTTTACCCGGGAAGAGATTTCCGAGGCAACCGGTATTACTGCCGGGGGCGGGTTATCCGATTATCTTGAAAAGCTCTCCGAAGCTGATTTCATTGAGCAGTATCGACCGGCCATGTCGGTTTCGAAAGAAGATTATTACCGCTTGAAAGACTGTTTCTGCATTTTCTGGCTTCGATTCGTTGATGGCTTCTCCGGTTTGGATACCCATTATTGGCAGAATAACGCTGGAACAAGTAAGACTGTCAGTTGGCAGGGCATTGCCTTTGAACAAATCTGTATGTCCCACCTGGAGAGTATCAGACGGGCCCTTGGAATCAGCGGAATCAGTACGATCTCATCGAAGATGATTATTCCCTCGGAAAAACCGGGCGATGGTGGCCAGATTGATTTAGTGATCGAGCGAGGCGACAGACAAGTCAACCTTTGTGAAATGAAATTCTACTCCTCCGAAGTCTCCATAGACCAAAAGGAGAGTTTGAAGTTGAGAAACCGGAAGGATTCCTTTAAAGAGAAATACAGGGTTAAAGGCTCGATTTTCCTCACGCTGGTCACGACATTTGGGCTCAAGCATGGAACCTGGTCAGGAGTGTATCAGCAAGTCCTCACACTTGACGATCTTTTCCAGTAACACCCATTTTAAGGGCTTGTAAATTAGCTTGTAAACACGTCAACTATTTAGCTCCGAATCTGCCCGAAATCGTGGCCAAGGTGTAACAAACCGTCTTTTTTCCCGTTATATTAGCAGATTGATATCCACTATGAGATATGAAGAGACATTTGCTTTTATTACTTCTGCTGGTTCCCCTTTGGGCCCCTGCCCAGACGGTGGACGCCCTGTTCGGGAAATACAAGACCGCGGAGAATGCCGTGTATGCCATCATCCCGCCCGAGACCTTGACCGAACATGAATTGTATCGGGGAAGCAAGGTCACCTTTGCCGAGTCCCTGGTGCTGGAGCGCGGCGAGGGTACCGGCCTCGCCGATGACCTGAAGGCTCTGTCCGGATATGAGCAGATTGATATCAGGGCTCGTGCAAACATGGATTCGGGAGAGTCAAACATCTTTCTCGATGCGCTTTTAGACGAGGGCCTGGCCTGCTATGCCCGGAAGCAGGGCAAACGCTATTCGGAGGTCCTGGCCGTCATCCCGTTGCCCGGGATATGGACCTTGGTCCATATCAAAGGGCGGCTCCAGGAGTCCGTCGTCCTGGCCATTTCCGCCCGCCAGACGGGAGTCTCCACCCTGGGACGATGAACTCCGCAGAGTTCAAGCGGCGTTTCGTACCTTATTACCAGGTCTTGTACCGGGTTGCCTTCCAGTTGACAGGCAACGCTCCGGATGCCGAAGACTTGCTGCACGATGCGTACTTGAAACTCTGGAAGAAGCGCGACCGGCTGGGCGATGCTGCGCTCAATGAGCGATACCTCGCCGCCGTAGTCAAGAACTGCCATATCGACAGACTGCGCGCGGGCAGGCAGGAGGTGCCCCTCGATCTCCAGGATCTCCCGGAATGTCCTGCCGACGATGGCCTGCCCGATTCCGGACAGCTCCGCGAACTGATGCGACTGGTGGACAAGCTCCCTGCACGCGAGCAGCAGCTCCTCAAAGCCCGTTTCCTCGAAGAAATCCCTTATGACCAACTGTCCCGGCAGACCGGCCTGACGGAAGTCAACCTCCGGCAGATCCTGTTCAGGGCCCGCAACAAACTGAAAAGACAATGGAAAAAGATCCACAGAACGAGATGATCCCCATCCCCGAAGGACTGGAGCGGCGTCTCCTCTCCTCCATCGACCGCTGGGACCGGCGCGAATGCCTGACAAAGGGCCTCGCCGGGGCGCTTGCCGCCGTCCTTCTGGCCGTCGGGCTCACCGCCCGCCTCGCCGCGCCGGCCGTTCAGCCAGCCCGGGACAGCTTCACGGATCCGCTCGCCGCCTACCAAGAGGCCGGCAAGGCCCTGGAATTACTGGTCGAGAACCTGGAACGCGGCCTGACGATCATTGATAACCCCACAGACAATGAATAAGAAGTTCCTCCTGATGCTTGTCCTGGCCTGCGGCGCCCTCGCCGCCCGGGCGCAGGTGCCGGATTTCGAGGCTCTGGCCAAGGACAAAAAGATTACGTACCTGTATATGTCCCGGGGTATTTTCTCCCTGGGAACCGTCAGCGCATCGCCACTTCCCGTTTCCGTGGATATGCAGCAGATCATACAAAAGCTGGATGCCCTCCAGGTCATCCGCGCCGATACCAAGCGGAGTTCGGACCGCGCAGAAGCCGCCGTGCGCCGGATTATCCGGCGAGGCGGCTACGCGCTGCTGATGCAGCTGGACGAGGACGGCAAGGCCGTGACGATACACCACGGGACGCACGACGGCGCCAAAGTCGTAATCCTGTGTTCGCGCGAAGGGCCGAAGTACGGAGTCATGGTCTTCTCCGGCGACTTCACCCTGGAGGATATGACCGGCCTGGTCAGGCAACGCTGACATAATACCGCTATCTTTGGATCATGCAGCACGGTCTTCCTCTATACCGACGACCTCACGATGATGGCCATCCGCTATCTGCGGAAGAAAAAGTAATCAGACCGGCAGGGTGCGCTCGCGCAGCCACGCGGCAATCTCCGGCGGCAGAAGCGGGGAGAGGGTGCGGTAGACGTGCTCGTTGTAGTCGTTGAGCCACCGGATCTCGCTCCGGTCGAGCAGGCTGAGCTCGATGGGTTCCGTGTCGAAGTGGCAGAGGGTCAGGGGCTCGAAGGCGAGCCAGCGGCCGAATTCCGTCTCCCCGGCCGGCACGCACAGCAACAGATTCTCGTGGCGCACGCCGTGCCTGCCCTCGCGATAGATCCCCGGCTCGTCCGAAGTGATCATCCCCGGCATCAGGGGCGTAGGGTTGAGGTTCTGCCGGATGTCCTGCGGCCCTTCGTGCACGCCGAGCAGCCAGCCCACGCCGTGGCCCGTGCCGTGGCCGAAGTTGCGCTTGCTCTGCCAGAGCGGCGCGCGGGCGAGCACGTCGAGCCGGCAGCCGGGCGTCCCTTCAGGAAATACGGCCATGGCCAGGTCGATGTGGCCCTTGAGCACGAGCGTGTAGTCTTCGCGTTCCAGCGCGGTGCAGCTGCCCATCGGCACCGTGCGGGTGATGTCGGTGGTGCCGCAGGTGTACTGCCCGCCGGAGTCGCAGAGGTAGAATCCGCTGTCGCGGATCACCGGGGCGTAGCGGTGCGGGGTGATGTAGTGCGGAAGCGCCGCCCCGGGGCCGTAGGCGGAGATGGTGGCGAAACTGTCTCCGAGGTAGCCGTTCTGGTCGGCGCGGAGCTGGCCGAGCTTGACGGCGGCGTCCCACTCGGTGATCTCGCGGCCGGCGGCCACGGACCGGTCCAGCCAGTAGAGGAAGCGCTCCATCGCGAGGCCGTCCCGCAGGTGCGCCTCGCGCATCCCCGCGATCTCGTGCTCATTCTTGACCGCCTTGCGCAGCTGCACGGGGCTGGTGCCTTCCTCCAGGGGGATCCCGGCGGCGACGAGGTTGTTGTAGAGGTGGAAGTTGAGGGTCTCCGCGTCCACGAAGAGCCGGCCCTGGAACTCGGACGGCAGGTAGTAGATATCCTCGTAGGAGAGCAGCCGGATGCCGTCGGACTTGAGGATGCTGAAGGTCGCCTCGGTCTGCGGGTCCTCGACCCGCTCCTTGAGGACGTACCAGGACGCCTCCTCGCGCGTGACCAGCAGGTAGCTGATCACCAGCGGATTGTATTCGATGTCGGATGCGCGGACATTGAGCGTCCACGCGATCTCGTCCAGGGCGGTGAGCAGGATCCCCTCGCAGCCCTGCTCCTGCAGGAACTGCCGGAGCCAGGCCAGTTTGGCGGAGCGGCTCTCGCCGGGGTCGGCCGTGAAGACGGGCGTCTGCGGCACGCCCGGGCGGTCCTCCCAGAGGCGGCCCAGCAGGTCGGGCACGCTGATGACGGTGCCGGGGAGTGTCTGTGCGAAGCCGGCGCCCATGCTCAGGCCGTCCACGGCGATAAGCCCTTCGTCGCCGAACTGCTCGTGGAGCCACTGCGGGATGGGGACCTGCTCCGGCACGCGCATCTTGTGGAGCGAGATGCCGGTGCCCGCCAGCTGCTGCTCCGCCTGGATGAAGTAGCGCGTGTCGGTCCAGAGCCCGGCGTGGTCGAGGGTGACCACGAGGTCGCCCGCCTCGCCGGTGAAGCCGGAGAGCCATTCCACCTGTTTCCACCGCTCGGCGGGGTACTCGCTGCAGTGGGGGTCCGAGCCGGTGACGACCACGGCGTCCCAGCCCTTGGCGCGCATCAGGGCGCGCAGCATTTCGATTCTTTCTGCCATCGTCTGTCCGTCATTCGCCGGCCTGACCGGCGAATCTTTACAAATATAATTATTATTTTTGCACATTATGAAGATCGGAAGCCTGGACCTGGGCGAGCGCCCGCTGCTGCTCGCACCGATGGAGGACGTCACGGACGCCTCCTTCCGCGTGCTCTGCCGCGAGCAGGGCGCGGACATGGTCTACACGGAGTTCGTCAACTCCGACGGCCTCGTCCGCGACGTGCCCAAGACCATCGCCAAGATGCGCACCTCCGACGAGGAGGCGCCCATCGGCGTCCAGATCTACGGCCAGCACCCCGACGCCATGGTCGAGGCCGCCAGGATGGCGGAGCGTGCCGCCGAACTGGCGGGCGGCCACGGCGCCGACCTCATCGACATCAATTTCGGCTGCCCGGTCAGCAAGATCGCCGGGCGCGGCGCCGGCTCCGGCATGATGCGTGAGCCGGACAAGATGGTGGCCATCACCAAGGCCGTGGTGGAGGCGGTGGACAAGCCCGTCACGGTCAAGACCCGCCTGGGCTGGGACGACGGCTCCAAGATCATCGTCGAGCTGGCCGAGCGCCTGCAGGACGCAGGCATCCAGGCCCTCACGATCCACGGCCGCACCCGCTGCCAGCTGTACAGGGGCAGCGCCGACTGGACGCTGATCGGCGCCGTCAAGGCCAATCCCCGCATGCACATCCCCATCATCGGCAACGGCGACATCACCGACGGCCCCTCCGCCCGCGAGGCCTTCGAGCGCTACGGCGTGGACGGCATCATGATCGGACGCGCTACCTTCGGCCATCCCTGGATCTTCCGGGAGATCAAGTATTTCCTGGAGCACGGCGAGCCCATGCCCCCGCTGACGGTCCCGGAGAAGGTGGCCCTGGCGCGCCGCCACCTCGCCCTGTCGCTCGCGCTGAAGGGCGAGCCCCGCGGCATCTACGAGATGCGCCGCCACCTGTCCTGCTACTTCAAGGGCCTGCCGGACTTCAAGGAGACCCGCATGCGGATGGTCACGACCCTGGACGTGGCCGAACTGCACGAGATACTGGATTCAATAGAAAAGCGATATGATTGACAAGTTCCTGCTCTTCCCGTATTACCTGTCGCTCAAACTGCGTGACAGCTATTACAAGCGCCCCGGGCGGAAGGCCGCCGGCGCCGAGGTGCCGACGCTCTGCATCGGCAACGTGACCGTGGGCGGCACCGGCAAGACCCCGCACGTCGAGATGGTCCTGCGCATGCTGCGCGAGAGCGAGGAGTGGGGCGGCCGCAGCATCGCCGTGCTGTCCCGCGGCTACAAGCGCGACAGCACCGGCTTCCAGCAGGTGATCGCCGCCGGCAGCGCCGAGATGTTCGGCGACGAGCCGCTCCAGATCAAGAAGAAGTTCCCGGACGTGACCGTGGCCGTGGACGAGGACCGCGTGGAGGGCTGCGACCTGCTGGTCCATCCCGAGAAGCTCTCCGGGCGCAAATACGCCAAGAAGTGCTGGAACCGCGACTTCCCGGCGGCGGAGTACATCGTGCTCGACGACGCCTACCAGTACCGCCGTTTCAAGGCCACGCGCAACGTCGTGCTGGTCAACTGGAACCGTCCGGTCCACAAGGACATGCTCCTGCCCCTGGGCCGCCTGCGCGACCTGCCGGAGCGCATCTTCGACGCGGACGTGGTCATCGTGACCAAGTGTCCCGCGGAGATGGACCACATGGCCAAGGTCAAGTTCGTCGAAGAGATGGGCTTCACCAATTTCCTCCCGTCCGCCTGCACGGCCACGGCCCCGAACGGCCGCCAGCTGCTCATCCTCTTCACGACGGTCCGCTACGGCGCCATCCAGGGCGTGTACTCCACCTCGGAGCCCCGCTTCTCCTACGCCAAGAAGGTCGCGCTGCTCAGCGGCATCGCCGATGACGCTCCGCTGCGCGCGTACCTCAGCGACACGTACAAGATCGTCAAGCGCTTCGCCTTCCCGGACCACCACCGCTACACGTGGAAGGACATCAACAAGCTGCAGGAGCTCGTGGACAAGAACCCCACGCTGGCCGTCGCCACCACGGAGAAGGACGCCCAGCGGCTGCTGGACTACAGCGGGATGCCCGAGAGCCTGCGCGAGCGGCTCTTCTACGTGCCCATAACGACAGATTTCCTGTCCCCGGAGGAACAGGAAATCTTCAAGGACTTCATCGTCAATATGTAAGGGGAGAGGCGGCTAGACCGTCATGATCTCCTTCTCCTTGGCGGCGACGATCTCGTCGACGCGCTTGACGTTCTTGTCGGTGACCTTCTGGACTTCGGCTTCGGCTTCCTTCTCGGTGTCCTCGGACATGCCTTCGTTCTTCTGGGCCTTCTTGAGGAGTTCGATGCCGTCGCGGCGGGCGTTGCGCACCACGACCTTGGCGCTCTCGCCGGCGTTCTTGGCTTTCTTGATCAGGTCCTTGCGGCGCTCCTCGGTCAGGGCCGGGACGGTGCAGCGGATGACCTCGCCGTTGTTCTGCGGGGTGAGGCCGAGGTTGGCGTCGATGATCGCCTTCTCGATCTTGGGGATGAGGTTGCGCTCCCAGGGCTGCAGGGCGAGTGTCTTGACGTCCGGGGCGGAGATGGACGCCACCTGGTGCAGCGGGGTGGGGGTGCCGTAGTAGTCGATGGTCACGCCGTTGAAGATGGAGGGGTTGGCCTTGCCGACGCGGTAGGTCTTGAGGTCTTCTTCGAGGAAGTTGATGGCTTCCTGCATCTTGGACCCGGTCTGGTCCAGGATTTCCTTGGCTCTGTCAGTTAACATATTATCAGTTTTTGTATTATTATGCATGTACGACCGTCCCGATCTTCTCGCCGTCCAGGAGCCGGGCGAGGTTGCCGTCCTGCTCGACGTTGAAGACGATGATCGGCACGGGGCCCTGCTCGCAGAGGGCGAAGGCGGTGGCGTCCATCACCTTGAGGCGGTCGGCGAGGGCCTTGGAGAAGGTGAGCTCCTCGTAGCGCGTGGCCGTGGGGTCCTTCTCGGGGTCGGCGGTGTAGACGCCGTCCACGCGGGTGCCCTTGAGGAGCGCGTCCGCGCCGATCTCCAGGGCGCGCAGCGCGGCGCCGCTGTCGGTGGTGAAGAAGGGGTTGCCGGTGCCGCCGGCGATCAGCGCCACGCCGCCCCGCTCGAGCAGGGCCACGGCATCCTCCCTCCTATAATAATGGGCGACGGGCTGCATCGGGGTGGCGGTGAAGACCTCGGCCTCGACGCCGAGGCTGCGGATGGCGCCCGCGATGGCGAGCGAGTTGATCACGGTGGCGAGCATCCCCATGCGGTCGCCGGTGATGCGGTCGAAACCCTTGCCCACGCCCTGCAGGCCGCGGAAAATGTTGCCGCCTCCGTTGACGACGGCCACCTGGTGGCCGGCCTTCACGGCATCGACGATCTCGCGGGCATAGCGGACGAGGTATTTCTCGTCGATACCCTTGCCGGCGGGGCCGCCCAGGCTCTCGCCGCTCAGTTTCAGCAATACTCTCATTGTCTCTTGTCTTTTGCGGGAGATTCTGGGGCCGTCCCGGAATCTCCGAAAACAAAAATATTGGAAAATTATGAAACTTGCAAGATTCGGGTTATATTTGCAGTCTAGACCCGAATAAATCCAAAAGAGATGTTCATATTCAATTCCTCAATCGGCAAGAAATTCATCCAGGCGGTGAGTGGAGCCTTCCTGATCCTTTTCCTCCTGCTTCACGGCGTGATCAATTTCTTCTCCGTCATCGACACCTTCACGGGCAAATTCGGCGTCGTTGCCGATGACGAAGCCCTGTTCAGCAAGGGTGATGGCCTGTTCAAGCTCGGCTGCGACTTCATGTCCACGCCTGTCATCGACATCATGGTCCCGATCCTCGCGCTCGGGTTCCTGGTCCACATCCTCTACGGCTGCTGGCTGACCTGGCAGAACATCAAGGCCCGCGGCGGCTGGAAGCGTTATGCCGTGTCCAGCAAGGCTGCTACCGATTCCTGGTCCGCCAAGAACATGTTCGTGCTCGGCATCATGGTACTCGGCCTGCTGGCCTTCCACCTGTCCCACTTCTGGGCCAAGATGCAGCTGCCCGAGATGTTCGGCATCGGCACGTTCGAGAACAATCCCTACTACCTGCTGGTCACGACCTTCGGACAGTGGTGGGCCCTCGCCATCTACCTGGTGTGGTTCTGCGCCATCTGGCTCCACCTCGTGCACGGCTTCTGGAGCATGTTCCAGACCGTGGGCTGGAACGGCAAGACCTGGTTCAAGCGCGTCAAGGTGATCGGCGTGATCGTCGCCTCCCTGATCGTGTTCCTGTTCGTGGCCGCCGCCATCAACGGGTTCTACCAGGCCCATTGGGGCTGGGGTGCCACCCTGTAGCGCCCTGTTTGTTTTTTCAGAATAAAATTCCTACCTTTGCGGTCCCTATTTTGTGTAGGGATCGCAATTTTTATTAACTAATTAAAGATCAAGACAGTGGACACACAAAGCTACAAGACTGTATCGCTTAACAAAGCGACTGTTGACAAGAAGTGGGTTGTCATTGACGCGACTGATCTCGCTCTTGGTCGTCTCGCTTCCCGCGTGGCGCTTGTCCTCCGTGGCAAGACCAAGCCGGGTTACACTCCCCACGTGGATTGCGGTGACAACGTCATCGTGATCAACGCCGAGAAGGTCTCCCTCAGCGGCAAGAAGATGACCGACCGGGTCTACACCCGCTACACCGGATTCCCCGGCGGACAGCGGTTCACGACCCCGCGTGAGATCCTCGAGAAGCGGCCCGCCGAACTCGTCAGGAGAGCAGTGAAGGGTATGCTCCCCAAGACCCGTCTTGGTGCAGACCTCCTCGGCAACCTGTTCGTTTACGCAGGTCCGGAGCATCCGCACCAGGCCCAGAACCCTCAAGTTATCAAGTTGGACGAAATTTAAACAGAGCAAATGGAACAAACACACGCCCTTGGAAGACGTAAAGCAGCCGTCGCTCGCGTTTATCTCACTCCCGGTGCAGGCAATGTCACGGTCAACGGCCGCGCGCTTGAGAACTACTTCGCTCTCGAGTCCCTCCGTTACATCGTGAACCAGCCGTTCGAAGTTACCAATACGCTGGGTCAGTTTGACGTGAAGGTCACCATCATCGGTGGTGGCGTCAAAGGTCAGGCTGAGGCCATCCGTCTCGGTATCTCCCGCGCCCTCAGCGAGTTGGACCGTGAAGCTTACCGTTCTGCACTCAAGGCCGCCGGTTTCCTCACCCGCGATGCACGCGAGGTCGAGCGCAAGAAGCCGGGTCAGCCGGGTGCACGCCGCCGCTTCCAGTTCAGTAAACGTTAGTTACTGCCCGTTTTACGGCACAGCCG
>ODAI014540521.1_pt1 | contig 10999 bp, 10 predicted proteins | sample 1539321 | NCBI WGS metagenome assembly ODAI01 (sample SAMN02144231, study PRJEB22623) | gut metagenome | biome: sheep rumen | host: Ovis aries | place: New Zealand | reverse complement strand
TAGCAGGGCGAGGGGGGGGCCATGCCTAACCCAGCTTGGATGGCCTTTTCGTCTCTGCCGAAAGCCCAGCGGAGGAAGAACGACGAGCCGGGGAGCATAGTGGGCATAGTCTTGCTTCCACACAAGGCTTCTATCTCTTTGTCGGTGGTTTTCTCAAGGTGATCAACGCTCAGTGCGCCGTGCTTCACGCCTACTTGTACACCACCGCTGACTGCCAACTCGTTAGCATGAATTTTGGCTTTCAGTCCGTACTTGGTACCTTGAGTTAGGATGCGGTCTGTGTCTTCTACGGTGAAGAACCCTTCATCGCAGAACACATCCACGTAGTCTGCCAACTGCTCTGCCGCCACACGCGGAATCATCTCGTTGCACACAAGGCTCACATACTGCTCGCGGGTATAACCGCGTCCTACAGCATGCGCACCGAGAAAAGTGCTTTTAATCAGTGCAGGCGAAGTCTCCTTGATTCGGCGAATGACACGCAGCATCTTCATCTCGTCTTCGGTGTTGAGTCCGTATCCCGACTTTATTTCAATAGCTCCCGTACCTTTCTGAATTATTTCATTAACGCGTGTCATTGACTGTCGGTAGAGGTCGTCTTCGGATGTATTGTGCAGGTAGTCAGCCGAGTTAAGGATACCGCCTCCGTTGGCTGCGATCTGCTCATAACTTAAGCCGTTTATCTTGTCCAAGAACTCGTTATGCCGCGCCTTGGAATAGACGATATGGGTATGTGAGTCGCAGAAAGAGGGCAAGAGAAGTCCTCTCTCTGCATCTATGTACTTGTCAGCCGCAGGCACCTTATCCATTGAGCCGAAAGCGGCTATATATCCTTCCTCAATGAGCAGGTAAGCATTATGCAGAATACCTGTTTCGTTCATCTCATCGCCCTCTTTACGGAGAACGCCTTGAGGAACGATACCTATGATTTCACCGATGTTTTTAATGCAAACTGTAGCCATATTAGAACAGGTCTTCTCGGCGGATAAACTCCTTACTTGCCACCATCAGCGGGTGCATATATTGGTCGGTATAGATAAACGGCACCACTTGGCGAAATTCGCTGACTATTTTTTCCAACTTGGGTGACGACTTGGCGGGGCGGCGGAACTCAAGAGCCTGTACGGCGTTCATCAGTTCGATACCGAGTACGGATTCGGTGTTTTCCACTACGCGGACGAGTTTGGTGGCGGCGTTGGAACCCATCGAAACGTGGTCTTCCTGCCCTTGTGAAGAGGGTATGCTGTCGCAGGATGCCGGCCAGCACAAGCCTTTGTTCTGGCTGACGATGCTGGCAGCCGTGTATTGCGGAATCATAAAGCCGCTGTTCAGTCCGGGTTTGGCAACGAGGAAAGAGGGTAGTCCGCGCTGACCGGAGATGAGCTGATAGATACGCCGCTCCGATATGCTTGCCAGTTCGCTCAACGCTATTGCCAGCATATCCATAGGCAGGGCTATCGGCTCGCCGTGGAAATTGCCGGCGGAGATAATCATATCCTCATCGGGGAAGACATTGGGGTTGTCGGTAGCGGAATTGATTTCGTTCTCTATGGCGCTGCGCACGTATGCTATGCTGTCCTTGGCGGCACCGTGGACTTGGGGTATGCCGCGGAACGAATAGGGGTCTTGCACGTGCTCTTTCTTGCGCGTAATCAGTTCGCTACCCTCAAGCAGGTTGCGGAAGCGGTCGGCAGTAACAAGTTGTCCGGCTTGTCGGCGCAGACGATGGCTGTGCGGATAGAAGGGCTCTATGCGTCCGTCGTAGGCTTCAAGCGAGATGGCACCTATCATATCCGCCCACTTGCTGAGACGTTCAGCCTGAATAAGCGACCAGATGGCGTGTGCACTCATAAACTGCGTTCCGTTTAGCAGTGCCAACCCTTCTTTGGATTGCAAGCGGATTGGTTCCCAGCCCATCTCCTGCCATACATCTGCCGCCTGACGGCGTTCGCCTTTGTAATAGACCTCGCCCATTCCAATGAGAGGCAAGGAGAGGTGTGCCAACGGAGCTAAGTCACCAGAGGCACCGAGTGAGCCTTGCTGATAAACCACGGGCAGAATGTCGTTGTTGAACATATCGATAAGCCGCTGCACGGTAATAAGTTGCGTACCAGAATGACCATAACTGAGCGACTGCGCCTTAAGGAAGAGCATAAGCCGCACAATCTCCGGTCTGACCTCCTCACCCATACCACAGGCGTGGGACATAACGAGGTTGTGCTGCAGTTGGCTGAGGTCTTCCTCGGGGATAGTGATATTACACAGCGAGCCGAAACCGGTGGTGATACCATAGACGGGACGGCCGATGTCTCCCATCTTGCTGTCAAGGTACTTACGGCATTTCTCGATAGCGGCTACGGCTTCCGTGCCGAGTTGCAACTGTTCGTGGTTGTCAAGGATTTGCTTTACGCGGTCAAGCGTGAGCAGTTCGTGTGAGATGGTGTGCATGGTATATAATTTTAGATTGTTACATACATTTTCATTTATACAAGAATCGCTTTATGCTCTTTTTCGGTGTTTTTTCAAACTCTTTGTCTTGCAGTTCCACTTTCGCTATCTGACTGTACTTGGGCAACAGGTCATTCAGTTTTTGCAAGTTCTCCCGCATCAGTTCGGCAAGCGGCTTGCGGAAAGTGAGTTCGCCCTGCATATCGGGGAATACGAGTGCCACAAGTTTGCCTTCTCTTTCCACAACCACCGACTCTGCCACACCATCCATATTATTGAGTTTATCCTCAATCTCTTCAGGGTAGATATTTTGCCCTGATGCACCGAGAATCATACTCTTGTTTCGCCCTTTGATGTAGATATTTCCTTTCTTGTCAATCAGTCCGAGATCGCCCGTTCGCAGCCAGCCGTCTTGTGTAAAAGCGGCTCTTGTACCTTCTTCGTTCTTATAGTAACCGGTCATCACGTGGTCGCCACGAACGAGTATCTCACCCACTTTGTTCAGAGGGTCATCGGAGTCTATTCTCACTTCATTACCCGGGAGCGCGTGACCGGCAGAACCTGCCTTAAACTCATATACATAACACCCGCCTATCAGCGGTCCGCACTCTGTCATTCCATAGCCTACTATGAAGGGGAAATGTATATCCATAAGCAGGTTTTCCACATCGGGATTAACCGCAGCACCGCCTACTATAAAATACTTGAGTTGTCCGCCGAAAGCAGCCATCAGTTTGTTTTTCACCTTGCGCCTTATTATCGGACCTATACCAAACGGAGCTCGCCACAGACGACGCATATACTTACCGTTGATAACAGGGAACACCGACTTTTTACATATCTTCTCTATCACAAGCGGTACGGTAACAATCATATATGGCTTTACTTCGGCAAACGCCTTCATAAGCAGCGTAGGAGTAGGGGTTTTGGTAAGAAAATAGATATGACACCCTCCGGACAATGGGAAAAGGAACTCAGCCAACTGCCCGAACATGTGGGCAAGCGGAAGCATAGACACAAGTGTCTGCCCGGGCTTGTTAGGCAAGAACTGATGACCGGCACGCATATTTCCTGACAGACTGCGATAAGTCAGCATCACGCCCTTAGGACTGCCCGTAGAACCTGACGTATAGTTAATGAGAAGCAAATCATCAAGATTATCAGTACGATAATGCACATCAGCAGGCGTAAAACCATTAGGATAAGTCTGCTTGAACAAAGAGTCTATATCTTCTATTCCGTTTACCCTGACCTCTCCCGAACGCTGATAGAGAACGTTAAAATCGGTCATGGAAACAACTGCTTTGAGTTGCGGCACACTCTCTCTTATAACACTCGCATCCTTGGTACACTGCTGCCACACATACGGACCTACTATAAGCAGTTTGGTATCGCTATGATTGATAAGTTGCTTTATATCATCAGGTGTAAAATCCTGTAATATAGACACAACTACGCCTCCGTAGGCGGCTATAGCGAGATAAGATACACCCCAGTTTGCGCAGTTTCTTCCGCAAAGTGCTATCTTATCGCCTTTCTCTATACCGAGTGATTTGAAGAACAGACCAAGCCGTGCCAACTGACGCGCAAGCGAACCGAAAGTGTATTCGGTAGTACCGTTATAGTCGGTAAGTGCCGGTTCGTCCCAGTGAGCGGGAAAAATTTCATTGTAGTACTCAAACAGATGTTTCATAGCCTACTTATTGTTTTTCTCTATATCATCTAATATTTTTTGATAAAGTTCAGGAAAGCGTTTTTCAAGCGATACGGGTCTGCCGTTTTCTATAAAACAATGTGTACTATGAGCCTCACATACAATGTTTTCACCCACCTTCATCGTATAGGTGAAACTTATCTTCAGCGCACTCATTTCTGCCACTCTAACTTCCACACAAATTTTATCCTTAAAAGTAGAAGTATGCTTGTACTTGCAGGAAACTTCCACAACCGGCGACACTACACCTTCCGCCTCCATACGCTCAAAGCCATAGCCTATACAGTCCATCCAATAGACACGCGCTTCTTCCATTATACGCACATAATTAGAGTGGTGAGTAATACCCATACGGTCACACTCATAATATTTCACTTCATGTTCGTAATACATATTTCTCTATGCAATTAAAATCAGTACTTCAGTCAAAATTGCGCAAAAGTAGCGCATTTCGCGCACATATAAAAGTTTTTAAGCAAAAAATTTGCACATTCTAAAATAAGGCTGTACCTTTGCAGCAGAATATACAAGTATTTATTTAGAGTTATATGGCAACAGGTGGCTGTGAAAAGTCCCCTGTTGCTTATTCAAAACAAATATATTCATTTTTATGGCTGACTTTTCAAATATAGACACCCTGATTGATGCATTGGCAAATAGCAAAGAAATGCAAGAAGTACAACAGACAAGCACTGCTCAAAACGATATGCAACTGCTAAATTTAAGTAACCCCGACGATTTTCGCAAAGCCTTTATAGCAAGCGAAATACTAAACAGAAAATACTAAAACAAAGAATAATGGCAACAACCTACATGACTGCAGAAGGTCTGCAGAAACTTAAAGACGAACTTCAATATCTTGAAGGTACAGAGCGCAAGCGCGTTATAGCCGCCATAGCGGAAGCGCGCGACAAAGGCGACTTATCGGAAAACGCGGAGTACGATGCCGCTAAGGAAGAACAAGGACACCTTGAAAGCCGCATTGCTATGCTCAAAGCAAAAATTATGGATGCACGCATAATAGACGAGAAAAGTATTAAAACCGACGAAGTACAGATCCTGACAAAAGTGCGTGTCCGCGTAAAAAACACAGGTGCGGAAAAGACCTACCAACTCGTTACAGAGGGCGAGGCTGACATACGCGAAGGCAAAATAGCCGTTACCACTCCTATCGCCAAAGGACTGATGGGTAAGAAAGTGGGCGAAACAGCACAAGTGAAAGTGCCTGCCGGCATAATGGAGTTTGAGATACTTGAGATAAGCATTTGATAATATGACTATTTTCACACGCATCATCAACGGCGAAATACCGTCATACAAAGTAGCGGAGGACGAAAAGTTTTACGCTTTTCTTGACATACACCCGCTCGTAAAAGGACATACACTTGTCATACCCAAACTGCCCGAACCGGAGGCTGACTACATCTTTGACCTTGACGACAACCTTATTGCAGAGATGTCCGTCTTCGCAAAGAAAGTAGCAAAAGGTATAAAAGAGGCTACGGGCTGTAAACGTGTAGGCGTGGCTGTACTCGGTATGGAAGTAAATCATGTCCATATCCACCTCGTTCCGCTTAATAAAGAGACGGATATGCTCTTCTCTAATCCCAAACTCGAACTCGGGACGGAGGAGATGTGCGAGATAGCCAACTCTATAGCAGAAGCAATAGAAAAATAAAAACTAACTTTTTATTTATTTGTCTTATATGGAAAAATTTTCCGGAAAAACTCGCATCGAAAGCGATCTTATCGGCGAGCTGCAGATTCCAGTAGAGGCTCTCTACGGAGTACAAACCCAACGTGGTATTGAGAATTTCCCCATCTCAAAGTTCAAACTTCAGGACTACCCTGCTTTCATCAACGGCTTGGCATACACCAAACTCGGTGCTGCTATGGCTAACCACGAACTCGGTCTGCTCACAGACGAACAGTTCAAGGGCATAAAGCAGGCTTGCGAAGAGATTCTGGCAGGCAAACACCACGATATGTTCCCCGTTGATATGATTCAAGGCGGCGCAGGTACTACCACCAACATGAATGCCAACGAGGTGATAGCCAACCGCGCACTGCAGATTATGGGACACGAACCGGGCGAATATCAATACTGCTCGCCTAACGACCATGTCAACTGCTCACAATCGACCAACGATGCCTATCCCGCTGCCATACACATGGGTCTGTATGCCACTCACCTTGAGTATATGAAACACTATGAGCAACTCATAGCAGCCTTCCGGAAAAAAGCAGACGAGTTTAAGAACGTACTCAAGATGGGTCGTACCCAACTTGAAGATGCCGTTCCTATGACTCTCGGTCAGACCTTCGGAGCGTTTGCACGCATACTGCAAGACGAAGTAAAACATCTTAACGATGCAGCCGAGGAGTTCCTTACCGTCAATATGGGTGCCACCGCTATCGGTACGGGCATCTGTTCAGAGCCCGGCTATTCGGAGAAATGCGTGAAAGCAATGGCACAAGTAACAGGCTGGAACGTTGTTCTCGCCGAAGACCTCGTTGCCGCTACAAGCGACACAAGCTGCATGGTAGGCTACTCAAGTGTTCTGCGCCGTATTGCCACCAAGATGAACAAGATTAGCAACGACCTGCGCCTGCTCGGCAGCGGTCCCAAATGCGGTCTGCACGAGATAGACCTGCCCGCACGCCAACCCGGCAGCAGCATTATGCCCGGTAAGGTTAACCCCGTCATACCCGAGGTAATGAACCAGATTTGCTACAAGGTTATCGGTAATGACCTCTGCGTTGCTATGTGCAACGAGGCCGCACAGATGGAACTTAACGCTATGGAGCCTACAATGGCACAATGCTGCTTCGAAAGCGCAGAGATAATGATGAACGGTTTTGACGTTATGCGCAAATACTGCATTGACGGCATCAAAGCCAACGAAGAACGCTGCCGCAACTACATCACCGGCTCAATTGGTATAGTAACTGCTCTCAACCCCATCATCGGCTACAAGAACTCCACCAAGATTGCCAAAGAAGCAATGGCAACAGGCAAGGGAGTATATGAACTTGTACTCGAACACGGTATTCTTACCAAGGAAGAGTTGGATACAATACTTAGTCCGGAGAATATGATTCGCCCCGTAAAACTTGACATCAAGCCGAGACGATGAAAATAGTCTTTGCGACTAACAACAAGCATAAACTTTTGGAAGTACAACATATACTTCCAAAAGTTTATGCTCTTTTTTCACTTAAAGATATAGGTTTTACAAGTGATATAGAAGAAACAGGTACAACACTCGAAGACAATTCCGACATAAAAGCACAGACTGTATATAATTGGCTTAAAGACAATAAAATAACAAAATATAATGCCGTGTTTGCAGATGATACGGGACTCGAAGTGGATGCTCTCGGCGGAAAACCCGGAGTCTATTCTGCCCGATATGCCGGCGAACCTGCAAACGATAAAAACAACAGACAAAAACTGCTACACGAACTAAAAGGAATAAAAGACCGCCAAGCAAGATTCAGAACGGTTGTAACACTAATCATAAACGGCAAGACTTACCAAACAGAAGGGCGTGTAGAAGGAAAAATAGACACTGAAGAACACGGCACGGAAGGGTTCGGATATGACTCACTCTTTATACCAGAAAACTACAACTGCCCTTTCGCCTGCCTTAAAAGTGAAGAGAAAAACAGAATAAGCCACAGGGCAAAAGCAATTGAAAACCTTGTGAAACTTTTAGAAAACAAAGACATAAAATGAAACTCAAAAAGTTATTATCGCTTCTGCTGATAGTTGCATCATTGGCTGTAAATGCCGGACAAGTGGGAGAATGGAAATCCTATTTAGCCTACAACAACGTAAGAGAAATAGCAGAACTCGGGGACGAAATATTCGGTCTTGCCGGAGGTTCGCTTTTCTCCGTTAACACCAAAGACGGCGATATAACTTACTACAATAAACAAAACAGCCTTAACGGCTCTACAATAGACCATATATCCGCCAACAAAACCACAGGCACACTCGTCATATTCTACACCGACGGACTTATAGACCTGATGGACAAAAACGGCAAGACATACGCTATGACCGACTTATACCTCAAAGATATAAGTTCCACCAAAAACACCAACCATATATGGATGAGAAACGAGTATGCTTACTGTTCTATGAACTTCGGAATAATGGTAATCAACTTAAAGAAAAAGGAGATAACGGGAGTGTATTATGTCGGTGAAAACGGCAAAGAAACGAATATACTTCAGACTACTGCCACCACCGACAGCATATACGCCATAAGCGAAAATACACTGATTGCAGCATCTCTGAAAGATAACTTGCAGGACTATAACAATTGGAAGAAAATAACACTGCCGGACACCATAAAAACAATACAAAGTATTGCGGCACTAAACAATAATATATATTCACTGCAAGACCGGCAACTTTATAAATGGCAAAACGGGAAATGGACGCTACTAAACACCTATTACCTTTTTGATAACCTTCGCTTTCAAGAAAAAATTTATTGCACGGCAGACTCAGCCGTATATGAACTCAATAACGATAAACTGACTATTACTCCCCTTGTCTATAGCGCATACGATGTTATACCTAAATCGGGAGAATACTGGATAGCTGCAGACACTCACGGCATAGCGTTTCACGACAAAGAAAAGGACGAATTTTACAAGCCGCAGGGTCCGGCTGTAAACGAGCCGTATAGAATGAAGTTTGCATACGACAAACTATACGTAGTACCGGGCGCAAGATGGGCAACAGAATCCGGCAAACCCGCATACGTAATGATATATGACGGCTTTACATGGACTAATATAACGTATGAGTACATAACATCTGCTACCGGATATAACGTAACAGACTTTATGAACGTGGCAGTTGACCCGAACGACAACAACCACTTTGTAGTTACAAGTTACGGCAAAGGTCTGTTTGAGTTTTACGGAGATAAACTGACTAAAGTATATACATATACAAACAGTCCTCTCAAAGCAGCCGCAACAGGTGCATACGAAGGAAACTACGTCAGAACGGATGCCGCTATGTATGACAAAAACGGCAAAGAGGAAAAAATCCGCCTGCCAATGACCCAGCTTTTGTGCGGAATATTCTGATTTTATATTCGTTTTTGCTAATAGCATAGACTTTTGTTCAATTAAATTTTTAATCTTTTGTTATATCATTCAGATATGATGGAAGCAGAAATTTTTATTAATCAGATTGGTTATAAACCTCAGGATAAGAAAACCGTTTTCGTTTCGGAAAAGGAACTGGACGGGGATTCAAAGGGTAATGGAGTTGCGTCTTTTGCAGTTTGCGATGCGGTAAGTGGAAAAGAAATTCTTTCGGGGCAGCTTGTTTCCGCTCCTTCTGATGCTGAATCTGGCGGAAGCTATTACACCGGCGATTTTTCCGGCATTACTGAGGCTGGAAAATATTTTGTAACTGTCGGTAATAAAAAGAGCTTTGAATTTTGTGTTTCGGATAATCCATATAACCAGGTGTTCCTTTCATCTCTTAAATATTTTACAGATTCACGATGTGGCCAGGGAGTATGTCATACTGGCATTGCAGAAGTTTACGGTACGGGCGAAAAAAAGAATGTCCAGGGTGGCTGGCATGATGCAGGTGACTATGGTCGTTATGTAGTTGCCGGAACTAAGGCGGTTATGGATATGCTTCTCGGATATAAAAAATGTCCTGAAGCTTTTGCAAACTTTGACCTTCTTGCCGAGGTTCGTTTTGAACTTGAATGGATGCTTCAGATGCAGCGTGAGGACGGTGGCGTTTATCATAAAATTTCCTGCTATCATTTCTGTGCTTTTATAATGCCACAGGAAGAAAAAGATACACTGGTTCTGGCTCCGGTTTCAACTTCTGCTACAGCTGATTTTGCGGGCTGTCTTGCCTATGCTTCAGGCTTTTACAAAGAGTCAGATCCGCTTTTTGCCGAAAAACTTTTGCAGGCTGCACTCAAGGCTCAGAATTATCTTTTTTCACATGATGACGAGTTTTATATAAATCCGCCGGAAATTACAACAGGCGGTTATGGTGACCGTGATGTCCGTGATGAGCGTTATTTTGCCTTGTGTTCGCTTTTCGCTGCCACTGGAGATGAAAATTATCTGAATCATGCAATTAAAATCAGAGACGAAAAGAAAATGGAAGAACCTGATCCTCAGCGTCCATGGAGTGGCGGCTGGCAGGAAGGTTTTGGATGGCCTTTTGTTTCTGGATATGGAACCGAAATTTTGCTGGAACAGTCTGATAAAATCCCGTCAGAGCTTTTGCAGGAAATAAAAGACGGAATAATTTCTCAGGCAGAAAAATATCTTTCGGTAAGTAATGCTTCTGCCTTCAAATATTGTTCAAAATTTGTAATGTGGGGAAGTAATGGTGCAATCTGTGATCTGGCTCACGTTATGATGATGGCTTATGATTTGACAGGCCGCAAAGACCTGCTCGCAGCCGCAAAGTCCCAGATAGACTACATTCTGGGCTGTAATCCTTTGAATTACTGTTATATCACCTGTGCCGGATCAAAAAGTCCTGTAAAGCCTCACCATAGACCAAGCGGTGCAAGCGGTAAGGTTTACCCGGGAATGCTTGCGGGCGGACCTTGCGGCGGCCTGTTCGACGCTTATGCAAAAGAGCATCTTGAAGGTCAGCCAGCACTTAAGTGTTACATCGACGCTGAACCAAGCTACAGCACGAATGAAGTTGCGATTTATTGGAATTCATCGTTTGTGTATTTGATGAGTAGAGTTATATAAAAAAACTGCTCTCAACAATAAACCCCTTGTCAAACGGCTTCCTCGCTTCGCTCGTGCAGAATGTTT
>ODAI014305878.1_pt1 | contig 10999 bp, 9 predicted proteins | sample 1539321 | NCBI WGS metagenome assembly ODAI01 (sample SAMN02144231, study PRJEB22623) | gut metagenome | biome: sheep rumen | host: Ovis aries | place: New Zealand | reverse complement strand
CCCATCTGCGTCAGTTCGCCAAAGACGCGGATGGCCGTGTCGCGCTCCTCGGTATTGTTGAACCAAATGGCCGAAAGGTTTTGCGACCCAATGTCCATTCCATGTCCGTCCGCCTGCTCGAAGTTGTGGATTTCGAAGAAATAACGCACCAAGGCCTCGTAGGAAACCTGTTCGGGGTCGTAGGTCACTTCGATGGTCTCCAAGTGCCCTGTGGCGCCCGTCTTCACTTGTTTGTAACTCGGGTTTTCAATTTCGCCGCCCATGAATCCGACGACGGTCTTCGCAACGCCTTTGAGACGCTTGAAGTAATACTCCACGCCCCAAAAGCATCCTGCTGAGAAATATGCTTTTTTCATTTTTTCACCACTTTTATTGAAGTTTTCAAACTGTTTTTGTCCGTGACCATCAAGAAATAAACCCCGTTTTCGAGGTCGCTCAAGTCGATGGCGTTGGTTTCTTTGGCTTGCAAAACCAACTGACCTAAGAGGTTGCGCACTTCGATGGCTTCAATGCCCTCCGCCTCGATGTGCAGCAGTCCGTCGGTAGGGATGGGCCAAACTTGAATTTGACGGTGTTTTTGCTCAACGGAGCCGAGCAAATAGGAAAGCGTCAGGCCTACCACGCTGTCGCAGTCGGCTGTGGGGATGATGGCGGTGTAGTGTCCTTCCTTGCCGAGTTGTTGGCCGAAAAAATCGTAGGTGTCGCCTTCGGCGATGGATTCGGAAATGGCGTTGAGTGCGGCGCAGCTTTCGCAGGCTCCGATTTCCACGCGTCCTTTTTGGATGCGTTGGTTGCCGTTGATGTCGGTGGTGCCTAACCCGGTGGTGTTGGGCTTGCCCGCGTTGAGGCAGATGCTATGCGGCTGGAGGCTCCAGTTGTCGTTGTGGTAATTGGCTCCGGCACCTTCGGCGGTCTGGTTGAAGCGGACGAAAACGCCAGGCTCCTCGCCGTCGTTTTCATTGGGAATGTTATGGTTTTCCGTACCGTTGACGATGCCACAGACGGCACTGTATTCGAAGTCGCTCGGTCCGGAGAATTGGTTGGGCGTTCCGTTGGCCTCGTTCCCCCAAACGATACAGTTGGAATACTTGTTGTGGCTGTTTTCGTGATAGATGCCGCCGATGCTTTCCGTGGCTAAGTTCATGACGAAGTTGCAGTTGATGGCTGTGAACTTGCCTCTGGCATACATTCCGCCGGCGTTTTTGGCGGTGTTGTTGTTGATGACGCAGTTCTTGAGTTTCGGCTCGGTATTATTATAAAGATATAGGCCTCCGCCTTTGGTTGAGGCGATGTTGTTGCTGATGTGACAGTTGGTATAGTCGGCACCGATGCGGTCGCACACACCGCCGCCCATCGAGGCACTGTTTCCGCCTATGATGCACTGCTTGAGCGTAACCCGCGCCATGCCGCCTGTCGAGTTGATGTAGACACCGCCGCCGTACATGGTGGCATGGTTGTCGATGATGTTGCAGTTCGACAGGGTGACGTGGTTGTTGAGGTAGGCTCCGGCACCGCTGCCTATGGCTCCGTTTTGGATGGTGAAGCCATCCCATACGGCAAGCGTACCCGAAGTGAAGGCTTGCTCTTGCATCAAAACACGCCGTTCTCCCTTGCCGTCAAGGATGGTGGGGTTTTTCTCGAAATCGCGGAGCGAGAGGTCGTAGTCGGGGGCCTCGTCGCCTTTGAATCCACCGTAGACGCGGTTGCTGGCTGTGATGCGGAACGCACCTTCGTTGTCGGTGGTGTCGCCATAGTATGTTCCGGCTTTCACCCAAACCCGCGTCGCGCCACCGCTTGAGAGGGCTGATGCGAAGTGCAGTTTGTCGGTGGCGTTGGCCCACGACGACCCATTGCCCCTGCCGTCTTGGCTGACGTAGATGATGCCATTGGCGTCGGCTTGGATGCTGACGGGGTAGATGTTCGTCACTGCCGCTTGGCTGCTGCTGTAGCCGTTCACGTCATAGAGGCTGTAGTAGTTGTCTCCGCTACCGCTCCAGCCGAAGTTGAAGTGGAACATGTCGTTGGCGTCATAGCCGTCGCAAACGAAGGCGTGGCCACTGTCGCCATTGGCACCGGAATAGTAAATCGGGTGCGACAAGTCGAGTTCCGCCTTCAGCAAGCTCGTCCAATCGTCGTTGCTGTAGCTGCTTTTCTGGCGGTATCTGGCTCCGCAGTAGCCAAAATAGGAACGCAGGGCGGTCTCAACGTCTTTCGATTGGGCACCGCTGCCATCTGCCGAATAGTTCATGTCGACGCTCACGCCGCAGTGGTAGAGCAGCGTGGCCACCGCATCGTTATGGCCGTAAATCGCGGTGGGCATTTCAATCCATCGGTAGGTGGTGGCAGCAAAGTTTGCGCTTTGTTCTCCATATTGGCTGTGGACGTAACTGTGTGATCCAAAGCCTGTTGTAGGATAGTTCCAGTATTTCATCACTTGGGCCATGGCCGTCGCCACGCAGCCGGCATAGGCATGGCCGCAGGGGCCGCCCCACCACCCGCCGCTTGTTTCGGGACAATACTCGTTATAAAAGCAGTCTTGGTTCCAGCGCGTTTCAACCAACGGAGCCACCGAGCGACTGTCGCGGTTGCCGAAAACGCCATGAGTCGCCTCGTCCCATTGTCGCTTGATTTTCGCCTCAGGCGCGATGTCGTTCTCCTCGGCAAAAGCAATCATCTCGGAGTAATGCCCAATCCATGCGCTGAAGTTCTCGGGCGCGTTGGTCATGTCTGGGAAAATCTCGCGGTCGGAATAGCCCAAAATCGGAGGGAGCACGGTGTTGCCCGAAACGATTACAAAACCTTGTGTTCCAATGTTATAGATATAGATTTGGTTGGCTGAAACCAACTGGATCTCTTGTGCATCGAAAGCGCGTGTGGCTGCGAAGGCCGATGCGATTCGGCGAGCTTGCGATTCAGTGATGGCCGTTTGCGAAAATGACGTGAAGACTGTTGCGAAAAGCAGTGTAAGAACGAGTAATAGCTTTTTCATAGAATCAAAAATTTTGCGCAAAGATAGTGAGTTGTTTTGGATAATGATGAAAAAAAGTGTGAAAGTGGAATGGAAGCCAGTTGTGGAGTTATGCCTACCGCAGGAAAGACGGCGTTTTTGTGGTGCCCATTGGTTGCTTGAAGAACTGATGCAAGGCCGAAAAGTGGAAAAAATGGAAAAACTGTGAACTTGTACCGCGATATGGAACAACGTGCTTCTATTTTTGCAGCGTGAAATGATGTTTAACCCTAAAAACGTTACAATTATGGAAGCAAAGAAGAAGTATTTCATGGACTGCCATTTGGCGGGAAGGATGTATCACGAAGCCGATGAGGTGTGGGACAAGCTGAAGGTAGGGACGAAAGTGGAACTTGTGCGCGAGGCTGACAACCGCTACGACCCCAACGCGGTGATGGTCTGCTACAACGACCAAGAGAACGACGAGCAAGTTTGCATTGGCTATATCCCTCGTTCCCAAAACAGCACTATTGCCCTGCTGATGGATATGGGCTATGCCGACATCTTCGAGTGCCGCATCAACCAGGTCAACGAGCAGGTGCATCCTGAGCAGCAGGTGCGGCTGACGGTGAAGATTAAAAGAAATGAAATGAATAATTAATTATGGCTCAATTATATACAATTAAATGCTCCAAATGTGGGGAACAGTTTGAAGTGTCCAAAGGAGTGCTCATGAGTTGGGATTTTTCTCAACCCATACCTATGGAATTATGGGATGAAACGCCTTTCAATTGTCCCAATTGCAATCATACAATGTGTGTGCTTGACGAAGATTTCAGGAATCACATAATTCAGGTGATTTATGCCGATTAAAACTGTAGAAGAAAACCTTTCAGTAAATATGGAAAAACAAAGTTCAAGTAATTTGCATATTCGCAAACAACAATGGCTGAGGACACGAAATGAAAAGCTCGCCGGCATTTTGTCAGGCGAGGAATCCGTCAAAATCGATGACTTTACTATTGAGATAGAAGGGCCAGAATATGGCTGGTTGGACATCACTTTCACAACAGAAGGGCAGAAGCCTTTCTCAATAAATGCCAGTGATGTTTATCCTCCTTTCCCCAATCTTCGAGCATGGCTGGAAGACCTTGTGCATTTCACGACGATTCCTTCAAAGAGTTTCGTAATGGATTGCGAAAACTACAAGGTACTCTTATCCTATGATTATTTGGGTGTCATAGAAAAGGATGATATTCTTGAACCCGTTGCTCTGATTCTGTTAGAAGACGATATTCCCGAAGAAGAACAAAAAGACGACTTTGGCTATTCACTCATGCTCATCGTTCCCGTTCGTTCTTTTGTCTCAAAGTTGTATTACACGCTAAAGAATTACATGTTCACCAATCGCCGTGTTTTCAGCAAAAACTGGAATCATCCCAATGGCGGAGATTTTGACATCCGCAAATTGATGAGGTCTTTTGTTTCCAAGAATATAGAAGAAGTGATCAAGAAGATGGACGAGCATACACAAGACCTCGGCCATTGGCCCTTAATCCGAATAAAATGACATTCAATTTAATTGCACTCACAAGATATGGAACATATTTGGCAAAGGAGAAGGAATAAAACAATGTTAATATATGGACAGAGATAATAACATAGAAAAGATTCTTCAAAAAGTGAAGTATGACAGGTACTTAACCAACCCCTATGCTCCTCTTTCGTACTATCCAAACATTCTATTCGTGTATTTGATGTTTCATTATGGTTGGGAACTTTATCCTCCTTGTTGTATGCTGTTTTTATACAATCAGATAGAGAGAAGTCTGAAATATGCTTCATACGACAACCGAGCGTTTGAAGAAATTGGAGAAATAAAAATGCAGAACACATTATCTATCAAATCTTTATTTAATTGTAATCCGAAGAATCCTCCGCATGTTTATGATGCTTCTTATTACGAACTCTACATAAAATCTGACTATCACGAGCGGGAGTTGGCGATTCAATCTCAAAACAGAAAGCTGTATGTCCCTTTTGAGCCTCTGTTGAAAATCATTGACGAAAGGGTGCCCCGCTAACAACAGGTGCATTTGGTGATTAAGGTAAGTAGAAAACAATGAAAAGATGCTTAAAATAATCTAATTCATGCAGTACTGGTGGCTAAATAAAAAGGAAATGCGTATAATTGCCGACTTAATGGTTCAAGAGTTGGTAAAAAAGCCCGATGGTTCCTATTTAGGAATGATGACACTACTACAAGAAGCATTAAAGGCTGATTATGTTGAAGGCAGAAGTAAGGAAGGTTATCCTGTTCATGGCTTAAAGTTTTCAGATATAGTTGTTCCTAATGGGAAACATCTTTCTGAATTGATTAAATGGGATTTTGAAAATGCGGTGTGGGATGATGCTTACTCTCAAGGATTTGCTATGTTTGATATTTTTGAGAAAAAGGTAATACGACAAGGTTATGTTATCGACAGCTCTCATTTGGTAGGGTTGTATATTGGAGTACCATATATGACTTCAAGATGCTTTCGAGACAAACACAATCTCATTACTTCATTTGCAAAAGTCATGGAAGTGCAACATGGAATTGGTGATTTTGAAAAATACTATGTTCGAAAACGTGTCGAGAATGGTTGGTACAATAAACCAACCGAGTTGCAGTTTTGGAGAATTCCTGTAGGGTGCAGTACAGGAAGAGTTTCGGTTTTCGGGAGAGTTTCTTTTTATGTTATGAATGGAAAATGCCATTGTGAATCTTCACGATGGGATTATGTGGCTTATTATCCTAGGAAAAAAGCCTCATGGCATGAACAGAAAACCAAAGTGGACTTGAAAATCAACCAATCAGGATTTATCAAAAGAAACAGAGGCTCTGAAGAAGCTAAAGAACCTGCCACCGCATGGTTTAAACTGACCAATACGGGCAAATCAGACTTGATTGTGTTTGTTGTAGATGCAGAAAATAAGTTGTAGTTTTGCAGAAAAAAGAATTGTATTATGCGACAAAAACTTGTAGTCTTCACCGGTGCAGGCATTAGTGCCGAGAGCGGAATCCCCACATTTCGTGATGCCAATGGGATGTGGGGAAAACATGATGCCATGAAATTGGCCAGCGTGGAGGGCTTCGAGGAAGACCCACAGGCTGTGCTTGATTTCTACAATGCACGTCGGAAGAATCTTTTGGAGGTGGAACCGAACCATGCCCATCGTGTTTTGGCCGACTTGGAAAAGCAATTTGATGTGACCATCATCACCCAGAATGTGGATAATCTTCATGAAAGGGCGGGGAGTAGCAAGGTGCTGCATCTTCACGGCGAGCTTTGCAAAGTGACTTCATCGCGCGACCGCCTCAACCCCAATTGCATCAAAGACTATCCGCTTGATGTCCCCATCCGTTTGGGTGACAAAGCCGCTGACGGCTCGCAACTGAGGCCTTATATCGTTTGGTTTGGCGAGTATGTCGACAATATGGAACTGGCGACTCATCTGGTTCGGCAAGCCGACATTTTTGTGGTCATTGGCACTTCATTGGTGGTGTATCCAGCGGCGGGCTTGGTTGATTGTGCACCGAGCGGAATTCCCAAGTTCCTGATCGACCCGAATGACCTGAAAGGCGGCCTTCCCGAAGGATTCCGGCATATCAAGGCGAAGGCAGTGGAGGGAGTGGAGGAATTGGTGAAGGAATTTTTGTGAAGATATATGGCCGAAACCATTTAATTTGTATTTTTGTAACGAAAAAGGGTTATTTGTAAATCAATAAAATATTAAATATGAGTAAATTAAACGTTGATCAAAGAACAATTTTCGATTTGTTCTCAGACAGAAAATCAGATTTCCTTATTCCTGATTATCAACGTCCATACGCTTGGAGAAGCGAAAAAGAATGTCAAACTTTGTGGGATGATGTATTTGCTTTTGCATTTCCAGAAAATGACTATACGAAGTTTGATAGTGACAACGATGAGTATTATCTTGGACCTATTGTAACTTTCAAGAATGAAGATGGTAAAATGGAGATTATAGATGGTCAACAGCGTCTAACTACTTTGATGCTTCTTCTTAGGGCATTTTACGAAAAGTTCGGAAAGATGCAAGATGAGAATGCAATCAATACCCGCGAGAATTTGGCACTTTGTATTTGGAAAACAAATGAATTTCGTAAGCCAGTGATGGATAGATTGAAAATTGATTCGGAAGTTGCAACAGACAATGATAAAGATGAATTTTTGCAAATACTGAAAACTGGAGTCGCAAGTAATGGAATGAAAAGTAATTATGCAGTAAACTATAGATTCTTTCAAGAAAAGATAAATACCTTTTTAAGCGAGTATCCTGGTTATTTTTCTTATTTTCCAACCCGTTTACTTAATAATTGTATTCTTCTCCCAATTGAAGCTGACAATCAAAACACTGCACTTCGTATTTTCTCTACACTAAATGACAGAGGAATGCCGTTATCCGATGCGGATATTTTTAAGGCTCAGTTTTATAGATACTATAAGAACAAAGGGCAAAAGGATGAGTTTATTGCGCGTTGGCGTGCTTTGGAAGAGGTTTGTGGAAAGTATTTTCATCCGATATATGGTACTCCGACAGATGAGCTTTTTAGTAGATACATGTACTATTTGCGAGCTAAACAAGGTGTTAAATCATCAACTACAGAGGCCTTAAGGAAGTTTTATGAGAAAGATAAATATGCACTTTTAAATAATGATCATGCTTTATTTGAGTTAGAATCCCTTGCTGAGTTTTGGAAATCTGTTTTAGACCAAAACACTGATATGTTCTCAGATAGAGTGCTTCGTCGATTATTTGTGCTTAATTATGCTCCTAATGGAATGTGGGCATATTTTGTCTCCGTGTATTTTATGGCTAACAAAACGGATAATGGAATGCTTGACGATGAGTCTTTTTATGTGTTTCTAAACAAAATCACAGCGTTTATATGGGCCTATGCTGTTTCAAATCCGGGTGTTAATGCTTTGCGTACTCCAATTTATGCTGAAATGGTTAATGTGGTGGAACATCGAGAGGTCACGTTTGCTGATTGGATGTTTGATCCTATTACTTTACGTTCCCAGCTTGAGAATTATTCTTTTGGTAATAATCGAGCCATTACTAAGTCGATGCTTACATGGTGGGCTTTCAATAATGAGGAACAACCATGGATTGATTATGAGGTCAATTTTGAAATAGAACATATTTTGGCAAAAAAGCGTATTGACGAACTTTCTAATGCCAAAAACCTTGAATTGTTGGGGAACAAGTCTTTGCTCGAAAAGAAGATAAACATTCGCGCATCTGATTATCGTTTTAGTGATAAAGTGAAATATTACAGAGGCGAACTGCTTGATAGACGTCAGAACAAAAAAGAGGGTACTAAAATTGTCGAACTGGTTAATCTTGCTAATTCTCATAATGATTTTGAAGAAAATGATATTATCAAACGTAATGATACAATATTATCGGGATTCATTGGCTATTTGAGAACGAACGGTTTAATTAAAGAGAGATGACGACGTGTTATAATTGCATTGTAGATAGTTATCAATCATGACCATCCCAACCCTCTTCAAGCAATACATCTGGCTGGTGAACACCATCTATCGGGCCAAAAGGATTACTTTGGCCGAAATCAGCGAGCGGTGGCAGCGCACCGAGATGAGCGAAGGCATGCCGCTGAGCCGCACCACCTTCAACCGCCACAAAGACGCCATCGAGGACATCTTCGGCATCTTCATCGACTGCGACCGGCGCGACGGCTACCGCTACTTCATCGGCAACGAGGAAGTGCTACGCGAGAACACGGTGCAAAACTGGATGCTCTCCACACTCACCGTCAACAACATCATCAGCGAGAGCCTGAGCCTGCAAAACCGCATCGTGCTCGAAGACATCCCCTCCGACGGCGAAAACCTCGAACTCGTCATCGGCGCGATGAAGGCGGGGCGCAAGGTGCTGGTGCGCTACAAACGCTACCAAGCCGCCGAAGCCCGTAGCTTCGTCCTCTCGCCTTATTGCATCAAACTGTTCCGCCAGCGATGGTATCTGCTGGGTCGCTTCGACGACGGCGGCTTCGCCATGTTCTCCTTCGACCGCATGGAGCACCTGACCCTCACTGACGAGACTTTCAAGATGGACAAGGACTTCGACGCGACGGCCTTTTTCGGCGAGTGCTACGGCGTGGTCATCGGCGATGGCAGTGAGCCTGTGCATATCGTGCTTCGCGCCTACGGCAAAGAACGTTATTACCTCCGCGACTTGCCCTTGCACCACACGCAAAAGGAAATACAATCCGCTGACGAACAGGATTTTGCCGACTTTGAGCTTTTCCTCCGACCCACGACCGACTTCAAAGGGAAATTGCTCTCGCGAGGCGCGTGGCTGAAGGTACTCGAACCGCAATGGATTGCCGATGAAATCCGAAAGTTGCATGAGGAGTCGGCGAGGATGTATGCGGAAAAATGAAAAAAACCTGAGCTTGTACCGTGATATGGGACAGGTGAAAACCATCCAATCCACCCCAGCAAAAAATATTTTCCACAAACGCGCTGAATATGCGCCGCGTAAGGAAATAATTCGTACCTTTGCAGCCGTTTTTCAAAATGACTATTCCTATGATTAACATAACCTTCCCTGACCAGAGTGTCAGACAATATGAAGCCGGCGTCACACCGCTGGACATCGCCAAGAGCCTAAGCGAAGGATTGGCGCGTAACGTGCTGTCAGCTAAAGTGAACGGCATGATGTGGGATGCCATGCGCCCCGTCAACGTGGATGCCACCATCCAGCTTTTCACTTGGGACGACCCCGAAGGCAAGGCCACGTTCTGGCACTCGTCGGCCCACCTGATGGCCGAGGCCATCGAGGCCTTGTATAAGGGCGTGAAGTTCGGCATCGGCCCCTCCATCGACAACGGTTTCTATTACGACATCGACACGGGCGACGTCACCCTGACCGAAGCCGACCTTGCCGCTATAGAGAAAAAGATGCTCGAAATGGCCCGCGAGAAGCAGACCTTTGAGCGCGTCGACGTGAGCAAGGCCGAAGCCTTGAAATACTTCACCGACAAGGGCGACGAATACAAGGAAGAGTTGATCAGCGAACTGGAAGACGGAACCATCACCTATTATAAATGTGGCAACTTCACAGACCTCTGCCGCGGGCCTCACATCCCCAACACAGGCTTCATCAAAGCCGTGAAGCTGACCTCGTTGGCAGGTGCCTACTGGCGTGGCGACGAGAAGCGCAAGCAGCTCACCCGCGTCTATGGTATCACTTTCCCGAAGCAGAAGGAACTCGATGAGTACCTCGTGTTGCTCGAAGAAGCCAAGAAACGCGACCACCGCAAGTTGGGCCGCGAGTTGGAACTCTTCATGTTCAGCGACACCGTGGGCAAGGGCCTCCCGATTTGGCTCCCCAAAGGCACTGAGTTGCGCCTGCGCCTACAAGAGGACCTGACCAACATCCAGAAGAAGGATGGTTGTGAACAGGTTATTACACCTCACATTGGTGGCAAGCAACTCTATGTGACTTCGGGCCACTGGGACCACTATGGCGCCGACAGCTTCCGCCCCATCACCACACCGGAAGAAGGGGAGGAGTACCTGCTGAAACCCATGAATTGCCCTCACCACTGCATGATCTTCAAGTGGAAGCCGCGTTCTTATAAGGACCTGCCTTTCCGCTGCGCTGAGTTCGGCACGGTGTATCGTTACGAGCAGAGCGGTGAATTGCACGGCTTAACGCGTGTGCGTTCGTTCACCCAAGACGATGCCCACATCTTCTGCCGTCCCGACCAGGTGAAGGAAGAGTTCATCCGCGTGATGGAAATCATCGAAATCATCTTCAAAGCCCTTGACTTCAAGAACTTTGAGGCACAAATATCGCTCCGCGACCCCAACGACCACGAGAAATATGTGGGCACGGACGAGAATTGGGCCAAGGCCGAAGCTGCCATCCAGGAGGCCTGCGCCGAGAAGGGCCTGCCTGCCCATGTGGAATACGGCGAAGCCGCTTTCTACGGTCCCAAGCTCGACT
>ODAI011988145.1_pt1 | contig 10999 bp, 8 predicted proteins | sample 1539321 | NCBI WGS metagenome assembly ODAI01 (sample SAMN02144231, study PRJEB22623) | gut metagenome | biome: sheep rumen | host: Ovis aries | place: New Zealand | reverse complement strand
CCTGATAAGCTGTCTCGTCCTTTTTGATAAATCCTCCGGGCAGAGCATAAAATCCAAGATAAGGGTGTTCATCTCTTTTTATCAAAAGAGCCTTCAAATGGGCGAAAGTCTCGTCCACACCAAGGACGAGAATATCCGTCGTAACTGAAGGCTTGTCATACACCGTATCCGTGTACTTTTCCAAAAACTCTTTTTCAGTTAATCCGTTTAAGTCTCTGCGCTCTGTCATGTGAGCCACCTTTTGTCATGCATTCATTGCCTGCTCAATTGCGTAGGAGAGCTGATCCGGACAGGATGTTGGCTTAAAGCCGCACTTTATTCCGCGGAGCTTCGTAATAGCATCCTCTGCCTTCATGCCCTCAACCAGTCTTGATACTCCCTGAAGATTTCCGTTACAACCGCCTGTAAACTTGACCGACTTAATAATATCTCCGTCAACCTCAATATCTATCTGGGTTGAACAGGTTCCTCTTGTCTTGTATATCATGATATTTCCTCTATTACTGAATTTCTTCGTTTATTATCTTAACGATTGTGTTGGTGGCGCTGTGAAGATTACTCTTGCTCATGGCCTCAACATATTTCTCTCTGTCGTTGTAGAGCTCTTCTATTGTCTCAACAAGAATGTCCTCATCAAGATCATCATTGTCGATGACCATAGAAAATCCCTGCTGTTCAAAACTCCTTGCGTTGAGCATCTGATCGCCTCTGCTGGATTTGGTTGAGAGTGGTATCAGAATGTTAGGCTTCTTCAGAGCCAGCAGTTCGCAGATTGAGTTAGCGCCTGCTCTTGATACAACAATATCAGCCATTGCAAAGATATCTTTAAGCTCGTTCTTGACGTACTCAAACTGTTTGTATCCCGGTACTGTGAGCTTGAGGTTGTCCATCTTCTCTTTTCCGCAAAGATGCACTACGTTGAAGTTGGGAAGGAGCCTTGGAAGTGCATATCTTACTGTCTCGTTGACAGACTGTGCACCAAGAGATCCGCCGATAACCATAAGAACCGGCTTGTCATCTGTAAAGCCGCACAGCTCTTTTCCTGCCTGCTTCGATCCCATGCCGAGCTCTTCTCTTATAGGTGTTCCTGTAAGGACCGCTTTATCTGCGGGGAGAAGTCTCATGGTCTCAGGGAAATTGCAGCAGATCTTGCTTGCGCCTGACATGCTCAGTCTGTTGGCAAGTCCCGGAGTCATATCCGATTCATGGACGATATACGGAATCTTAAGAAGGCCTGCAGCCCTTACTACCGGTACGCTGACATATCCGCCCTTTGAAAAGACAATGTCAGGCTGGATCTTCTTAAGAAGAGTTCTTGCTTCGGACATTCCCTTTAAAACTCTGAAGGGGTCTGAGAAGTTCTTGGGATCAAAGTATCTTCTGAGTTTACCTGTTGAAATTCCAAAATACGGAATGTTGTAGTCCTCAATAAGTTTCTTCTCGATGCCTTCGTAGGAACCGATATAGTATATTTCAAATCCTGCCTTCTTCAGGGCCGGTATCAGGGCGATGTTAGGTGTTACATGTCCTGCGCTTCCGCCGCCTGTAAGTACAATTTTCTTAGTTGCTCTCTCACTCAATTTCTTATCCTTCTTCCAAGCTTACTTGCTGTATAAGTATATCATTTTTTAGCACTTGTAAAAAGTCATTCTTCCTCTGACTCATAGTTCAAAAGCCCATCATTCTCATAAGGAATGATGTATTCATTGACAACTCTGTCGGTAAAGTCACTGAGCTCATCAAGTTTTTCCTCGTAGTTATCAAGGGTAAGTTCATCTTCTCCGGCTACGATCTTATCCAGCATGAGCTTGTTTATCTCCGGTGAAAAGTGGATGGTATCCATGTAATTATCCAGGTTGGTAGTAACTTCTTCCTCACCCTGGAAACCAAAAACCCTGACGTTGTCATAGGACAAAAGAGCTTTCGTCATCTCTTTTTCACATCTGATAATGGCATCGCTTTCTCCTTCCCTATAGCTCATATCCCACCAGAGCATTGAATAGGGTGGATAGAAAAATATAAATTCCGTTTCGGGATGAGCCTCAACCTGCGCTGTCACAAGCTCAATATTCGCCTTAAGCTTATCGAGATATGCATCCTCAGGAAGCATGTCTTTTACCCCGGTAGGTCTGAAGTACAAGCCCAGAGCCATTTCCGACCCAAAGCTCTTCCACTTCGCCCAGTTATAAGAGAGATTCTCATCATAGTCTCCCATGAAGGAATTGGCGACTTCATAGGGAATCTTCTCAAAAAGGACGTCCTTGTTGTACAGATACTGAATATCATTGAACGGATTCCTGTCGTAAAGATACATTGGACACCCGGTTGATTCATAGGTAGTCACTGCATCTCCGTAGAGCGATGACGGGTCAATATTGTAAAAGACATACCGGATATCATGATCTTCGTAGGCCACATCCATAAGGTAGCACAGATCCGCTGTTGCTCCGTAGGACCTTATGGCCTTTATGGAACTTACTCCGAAAGCCTCATCAAACCAGGAGTTGTCATTATTTTCCATCACGGAAGATCCCACAATAAGTGAGTCATAATCAAAGTTTCTCAGGCTTCCGACACACTGATACTCCTTGTCATTTAAAACAGCCTTGAGCCCAAACCAGGGTTTATGGTAGTGATAAAACGGGTCAAAGGCAAATACAATTGCCCCTACAAGCACAAGCAGCGCAAGTACTGTTATGGTGAGCCTTTTTATAAAGTTTTTCGAGTTTCGTTTATCTGACATGTCATTACCGTTTCATGATTAGTACTGGAAGTAAATAAATGTGCTGACATTGGAAAGCGATATGAAGGACCATACAAAAATAAGAGAAAGTCCTGCCACTGTCCATTTGCTGAATTTCGTTGTCTCAACTATTTCCTGCGTGTTCTTTCTTGTCATAACAAAAGCACTGACAACAAGAAGCACAATAAGTGTGATCATATACACCAGGTTATCTCCGCCTGCTATACCAAGCTGTGTAAAGAGCTGTCTTGGTATATAGTTCTCAGCAATGACCAGCTGAGATGCTGTCCTGTAAAGAAATCCCGGATAGGTCCATACAAAGAACCGCTTAAACATCATGATTGCATAGGTCATGTCCTGGGATCTGAAGAACACGAGTGATACTACAAACATCAAGAATGTAAGTGCGTTACCAACTGCTCTCGGAACCATAAAAATCGGCTTTTCTCTGAGCAGATACCTTCTTTTCTTATCATTCTGCTCGCCTTTTGCCGGCTTTACGCCTACTATTCCGAGATCGTCCCATACAACGAGAAGACCCTGCATGAGTCCCCAGCAGATATATGTCCATCCGGCTCCGTGCCAGAGGCCGCTGAGTACAAAGACTATAAGAACATTTATAATAGTGCGGACCTTACCTTTTCTGCTTCCGCCAAGGGGAATGTATACATACTTGATAAAAAATCTGGATAGCGTCATATGCCATCTCTGCCACAGCTCTTTTGCACTGGATGCCTTATAAGGTGAATTAAAGTTTACCGGCAGCTTAAAGCCAAGCATCATGCTGACACCGTTTGCCATGTCACAATACCCTGAAAAATCCAGATATATCTGGAAAGCATATGCCAGCATTACAGCAGTGATCGTGAGTGTATCAAGGTAGTAGGTATAGTGAAAGCCGTAGTCCACGGATTTAGCAAGAGTATCTGCCAGGATGACCTTTTTTCCAAGACCTATGATAAAAGACATAAGTCCTTTGGCGAAGGTATCACTGTCAAAACGCCTAAGGCTCTTTTGCCCAAACTGATCTATCATCTCCTTGTGGAATGCGATAGGTCCCTGGATGAGTTTTGGAAAGTATACCGTATAGAGAGCATAGTCGATGAAATTATAATGTGGCGCCTCGCCGTTTGCCCTGTCCACGATAAAAGAGATCTGTCCAAAGGTAAAAAAGCTGATTCCGATAGGCATCAGTATCTCTTTTGCAGATAGATGTGTTCCCGCAACAGCATTTAAGTTATCCACAAAGAATCCCAGATATTTGAAATAAAAAAGAAGTGCCAGATTAAACAATACGCCGATCACCTTCAATGGTTTTCTGAATGAAGGCTTAATTTCCATGACAGCGCTGATACAGAAATTAACAGCTATACTGACAAGGAGTATCAAAAGAAATGATACCCCGAAGGAATAATAGAAGTATAAAGACAGGCCAATCAGAAATACATCTGCAATCCTGAACAGCTCTGCCTTGTTTAAAAGATGCCAGCCAATTAGTAATACCGGCAGGAAAAGCAATATAAATGTAAAGGAATTAAAACCCATTAGTTTTCTCCATGTTTAAACTCGAAAAGAGTATAACACACTTTATTAAGAATGTGTAAAAACCGCCAATATTCGGAAAAAAATGTTAATATAGATATATCTTTTTTGGAAAAACGGAGGCTTTACATGAGCAAGAAAAATGCTTTCCTGAAATTATCAGCATTTACTGCGCTGTTCGGAGGAATATTTGCATTTTCCGATTATGCATATAAAACATCAACTGTTCCACACCAGCACACAGATGACAGCAAAGATTTTGACCCGTCCATCACTCAGGGACGATACTTTATCAGAAACCATCCCGATCGAGAAGACATTTATTTAGAAAGCCATGATAATCTAAAGCTGCACGCCAGCTATATTCCTGCAGAAAACGATACCCACAACTATTGTCTGCTGATCCACGGAATCTGGGATAACCATGAATCTCTCGGAGTCTACGCAAAACATTATCTTGAAAGAGGCTATAACTGCCTGCTTCCTGATCTAAGAGGCTTTGGAGAAAGCGAAGGAAAATACATAGGATACGGCCTTGATGACAGGCTTGATATACTCGAGTGGATATACTTTATCATCAAAAAAGATCCGGCTGCCAGGATCATTCTCCACGGAATGTCAATGGGAGCAGCAACAACCCTAATGACCACCGGCGAACAGCTTCCTGAAAATGTAAAGGGAGCCATCGCTGACAGCTCATACACTTCTCTCAGAGAACAGTTTGCATCAGCATACAAAAAGTTCAAGGGATCCGTGGTTCCAACTCCCCTTGCAATGGTCATCCTAAGACTCAGTATCCTTATCAGAGCCGGCTATGACATAAACGATGTAAAACCAATCTCTGCAGTTGAAAAGTCGACAACACCTACACTTTTCATCCACGGAGACGATGACACCTTTATAGATCCTCACATGTGTTCAAGACTCTACGAAGCAGCAAATTGTCCCAAGCAGTATTGCATGATCCTGGGAGCCGGCCACATTGAGAGTGTTGTAAAAGACCCGGTAAATTACTGGAACAAAGTGGATGCCTTCACTTCTAAGCTTCTTGCCTGATAATCTCTTTGAAAAAAGAAACCTTCCCATCCTTTAGTGAATGGGAAGGTTTTTTTATTTGAGTATAAGTCCTACAGGACAATGGTCTGAGCCCAGGGCATCTGAATAAATCTTTGCATCTTCAAGTTCCGGTAAAAGAGATTCTGAAACCACAAAGTAATCTATACGCCATCCGGCGTTTTTGGCTCTTGCCTGGAATCTGTATGACCACCAGGAATATGCACCTTCAAGATCGGGATAAAAATGTCTGAAGGTATCTACGAGTCCGGAAGATACCACATTATCAAACTTCTCCCTCTCCTCATCTGTAAATCCCGCATGTCCCCTGTTGGGCTTTGGGTTTTTAAGGTCTATTTCCTTGTGAGCAACATTTAAATCTCCACAGTATATAACAGGCTTTTTCTCCTCAAGGCCCTTAATGAATTTCAGAAAATCATCTTCCCATCTCTGACGGTATTCAAGCCTTGATAAGTCTTCTTTTGCATTGGGAACATAAACCGTAACCAGATAATATTCCGGATATTCTACAGTTATAACTCTTCCCTCGTGGTCATGCTCCTCAATACCAATTCCATAGCTTACGGATATGGGCTTTTCTTTGGTAAAGATAGCTGTTCCGGAATAGCCCTTTTTCTCTGCATAGTTCCAATACTCCTCATAGCCCGGCAGATCAACTTCAATCTGACCTTCCTGGAGTTTGGTTTCCTGAAGGCAGATCACATCAGGGTTCTCCTTATCCATAAATTCCTGAAAGCATCCTTTTGAAACGCATGCTCTGAGTCCGTTTACATTCCATGATACAAGCTTTTTGCTCATAAAATTATAAGTTTCCTTTTATTCTCTGAAGGTTTTCATCGGTTTCCTTAAGCATCTCGCGAAGAGAAAGATTCTCTTCATAACTGAACTCACAGATGGAATACTGAAGATGATTCACATATCTGCTGGGTTCAGATAGAAGTTTGGCATTTTGCTCAGACATCTCTTCTCTAAGGGATTCCGCTTTTCCCTCTTCGTCTTCGACTACGATAACAGCAAACTCATCGCCTCTTATTCTTCCGTAAACTCCATCGCTGAAGACCTCTTCAAGGATCTGAGCAACTCTTTTAACTGCTCTGTCTCCCTCTTCATGACCGTAAAGACTATTGATGTTCTTAAGCGATTCCATGTGGATATAGGCAACAAGTGCGCTCTTACCCGGAACAAACTTTTCCTTCAAAAGATCATAAGCTCTTGCAAAGAATCCTCTTCTGTTAAGACCTCCGGTCAGATAGTCATTCTCTCCTATATGGTCAAGAACCGAGTCATCTCTTGCAAGCTCTTCCTGTACTTCATAGAGTTCCTCTGTGGTCTTTTGAAGCTCTTTTTCAAGATATGATATTCTGCAGGCTCCGGTAACAAGAGCAATTATACTGTCAAATGTGTAATCAATGAGTACTCCCTGAGTAAGCTCGCTGATCATGATACCAAGCTGATACTCTCCCACATAAATATCTCCGAGGATATAAGTCCTGGAAGGATTCTTGGCAAAGGTGGATATGATGTTGTCCTTAGAAAGAGTCATTCCGCCCTCTTTAAAAGAAATCTCATTGCCATCGATGATAGCTATGCTAACGCTGATTTCTTCAGGTCTTACCCATGGATACTTAATGGTATTTCTTACCTTCTTCTCATAGAGCAGTATTCCACAGGTGGAAATTCCTGAATCGATAGCCATCTTGGAAAACACTGTCTGAATTCCATCATCTGTATATTTCTTGTGAAGGAAAACATCACTTACTCCAAGTACTGACCTAAGTGCATCTGATTCCGATTCCTCAACATAAGTAAACTGCTGAACGGGTTCCAAAGGAGGAAGTACCTGTTTCTTGGCAAAAAATACCGCATCACTGACTGCTTCATAACCCAGCTGTTCAAACTGATCATTGGATGTATTAACAGGATTAACACTCTTATATCCGTCCTGCTCAGTAAGAGTCAGCATTGGAATGCCTTCAAACTTTTTAAGGAAGGCCTCTTTTTTAAGGATAGTTGTCTTGGATCCGATTCTCTCAATATCGATCACAACCGCATCAAAATCTGAAGTTACGGCGTAATCAAACAAAGCAGAATACTGATACTCAAAGGTTGCATTCATATCACCGGCATCAGAAATAAGATACTTACCGGGGATGACGACAAGGGTTACACCCTTGTCCTTCGCCGCCTGGCTTGCACCTATTATGATCTTCTTAACTTCCTTATCCTCAATCTCAGAAACAAGCAGTCCGATGTTCATAAGCCCCTCATTTATTCTTCACTGGATTCTTCAATATCATCGATATTGTCGATTTCTTTCTCACCGTCAGATATCTTTTCTCTAACCTTGGCAATCTTGGCAACTGTTACACCCTTATCAAGGTTGATCATCTTAACACCTGAGGTTACTCTTCCGTGTACAGAAATGTCATTCATTCTAAGCTGAATAATGATTCCGGCATTGGTGATCATCATGATCTCATTGTCATCGTTAACAGCCTTAACACCTACTACGCTTCCGGTCTTCTCAGTGATCTTGTAGCACTTAACACCTTTTCCGCCTCTGAACTGAGAATGGAATTCTGAAAGTGTTGTTCTCTTTCCATAGCCGTTCTCTGATACGATAAGGAGTGAATCTCCCTGAGAATCAATCTGCATTCCTACAATCTCATCAGTGTCATCGAGCATCATTCCTCTTACACCGATTGATGATCTTCCGGTTGAACGAACGTCGGATTCATCAAAGTGAATACACATACCGTTCTTGGTAACCAGGAATATCTCTGACTTTTTCTTTACAGTCTTAACTTCGATAAGCTCATCATCATCTCGAAGATTGATTGCTGCAAGACCTGTCTTTCTTACATTTGAGAACTCGGTGATAGGAGTCTTTTTAACGGTGCCCTTCTTGGTTACCATAAACAGTGACTTATCTTCATCCTCAAAGCCTGTAACAGGGATCATTGCTGAAATCTTCTCTCCGGGTGCAAGCTGAAGAAGATTAACTATAGCCATTCCACGTGATGTTCTTGATGCCTCAGGAATCTGGTATGCCTTAAGTCTGTATACTCTTCCTGTGTTGGTGAAGAACATTACATAGTTGTGAGTTGTAGTCATAAGGATGTCTTCCACAAAGTCGTTATCAATTGTGGTTATTCCCTTGATTCCCTTACCGCCACGATTCTGTGATTTGAAATTATCGATTGACATTCTCTTGATGTAGCCAAGATCTGTCATCGCAATAACTGTATTTACATTCGGGATAAGATCTTCCATGTCGATATCGGAATCGTCATGACCGATCTGAGACTTTCTGTCATCGCCGTACTTATCGGAGATCTCAAGAATTTCAGTCTTAATTACTCCAAGAAGTACCTTCTTGTCTGCAAGAATAGCCTTCAACTCCTCAATTCTCTTTAAGAGTTCTGCGTGCTCCTGTTCAAGTTTGTCTCTCTCCAAACCTGTCAGAGTACGAAGTCTCATATCAACAATAGCCTGAGCCTGAGCTTCTGAGAGTCCGAAACGGCTCATCAACTGCTCTTTTGCAATAGCTACTGTCTCACTGCCTCTGATGATCTTTATTACTTCGTCGATATTATCAAGAGCTATGAGCAATCCCTCTAAGATGTGGTTACGCTCTTCAGCCTTGTTAAGATCGTATTTTGTTCTTCTGGTAACAACCTCTTCCTGATGCTTGATGTAATGTGTAAGCATCTCGGTGATGCTCATTATCTTAGGCTGGTTGTTAACAAGAGCCAGCATGATGATTCCGAAGGAATCCTGCATCTGTGTATGCTTGTAGAGCTTATTAAGCATGATGTTAGGGTTAACATCACTTCTGAGCTCAATTACAACACGCATACCTTCTCTGTCTGACTCATCTCTAAGGGCTGTTATTCCATCGAGCTTCTTCATCTTGACCAGCTCAGCAATCTTAGAAATCATGTTTGCTTTATTTACAAGATACGGAAGCTCTGTAACAACGATCCTGTTCTTTCCGCCCTGCATAGGCTCAATGTCAGTAACCGCTCTTACAATAACTTTTCCTCTACCTGTTCTGTAAGCTTCTTCTGCTCCTCTTGTTCCGAGGATAATTCCACCTGTAGGGAAATCAGGAGCCTTGATGATCTCAAGTATCTCATCAACTTCTGTTTCTCTGTCTTCGAGAACCTTGTTATCAATCATCTTAACTACAGCATTTATAACCTCCCTTAAGTTGTGAGGAGGAATGTTGGTTGCCATACCTACAGCAATACCTGTTGTTCCGTTTACCAAAAGGTTGGGAAAACGGCTGGGAAGAACTACAGGCTCTTTTTCTGTCTCATCAAAGTTTGGTGTGAAATCAACAGTATCTTTTCCGATATCTGCTGTCATCTCCATGGAAATCTTGGTAAGACGAGCCTCTGTATATCGCATGGCAGCTGCGCCGTCACCATCCACAGAACCGAAGTTTCCGTGTCCGTCAACAAGGCAGTATCTCATAGACCAGGGCTGAGCCATGTTAACCAAAGCTCCGTAGATTGAGCTATCACCATGAGGGTGATATTTACCCATTGTGTCACCGACGATACGCGCACACTTACGATGTGGCTTATCGGGACCGTTGTTGAGCTCTATCATGGAGTAAAGTATTCTTCTCTGAACGGGCTTAAGTCCGTCACGAACATCAGGAAGAGCACGGGAAGCGATAACACTCATGGCATAATCGATATAATCTGCTTCCATGGTCTTCTGAAGATCGACCTCTTTTATTCTGTCGGTGGTTGTTTTATCAAAAACATCCTCCGGCATTTCGTTGTTGTTATTGTTATTATTCTCGGCCATTTATCTATCCTTCTCTTAAATATCCAGATTCTTTACAAATTTGGCATTCTTCTCGATGAACTCTCTTCTTGGTTCAACCTTATCACCCATGAGGGTTGTAAATGTAACGTCAATATCAGATTCAGATTCCTCATCAATATTGACTCTAAGAAGTACTCGCCTCTCAGGATCCATTGTGGTCTCCCAGAGCTGCTCAGGATCCATCTCTCCAAGACCCTTGTATCGCTGGATCTTATTGTTCTGATCTCTTCCTACATCAGTAAGGATCTTATTGAGCTCTTCATCACTGTATGCGTACCAAACCTTCTTGTTCTTCTCAAGCTTGTAAAGAGGTGGCTGAGCCAGGTATACGTGACCTTCCTTAATGAGCTGTGGCATGAATCTGTAGAGAAATGTCAGCATCAGTGTTGCGATGTGAGCACCGTCTACATCGGCATCAGTCATTATGATGATCTTGTCATAGCGAAGTTTGCTAATATCGAAATCATCGTGGATACCTGTACCAAAGGCAGTTATCATTGCCTTGATCTCAGCATTTCCGTAAATTCTGTCTACTCTTGCTTTCTCTACGTTAAGGATCTTACCTCTAAGTGGAAGGATAGCCTGAGTTGCACGACTTCTTGCTGTCTTAGCCGATCCTCCGGCGGAATCTCCCTCAACGATGAAGATTTCGCAGTTCTTGGGATCTTTATCTGAACAGTCTGCAAGCTTACCCGGAAGTCCGAGTCCGTCAAGAGCTGACTTACGTCTTGTAAGATCTCTTGCTTTTCTTGCTGCATCTCTTGCTCTCTGAGCAAGGATAGCCTTATCAAGGATCTG
>ODAI011256346.1_pt1 | contig 10999 bp, 13 predicted proteins | sample 1539321 | NCBI WGS metagenome assembly ODAI01 (sample SAMN02144231, study PRJEB22623) | gut metagenome | biome: sheep rumen | host: Ovis aries | place: New Zealand | reverse complement strand
TCCCGGTTCATATTGGGATTTTTGCGGAAACAATGCTGGTTCATGCGGTCCTGGCCGATTGCTCAAAACTCTAAACCATGCCCCTGGGGGTCTGCGCTGGTCTCCTGCCCTGATCGGGCCGGCGCTGCGCTGATCGGCGGGCGCTCCCGTGACTGTATATCTATATGCCCCCGGTTTTGGCCTGCGGTTTTCTGCTGGTTTCTGCCGGTAAGAAAATAATCCCTCTCTGTCTCTCCTGTTGGTTTTGCGGTCATTGTGGGGGACAGACGGCCCGCCGTCAAGCGGGGCCGGCTGGACCCGTTATAGAAACTTTTAATAACTTTCTATAACATAAATCTTTTTTCGGCGTCGGAACTATAATGTAGAAACTCAAACGCTCCCGGGCCAATGTCGGGGGTTTCCGGGCTAATGTCGGGGGTTTCCGGGCCAATGTCGGGGGTTATTCGGGCTAATGTCGGGGGTTATTCTTTTTGCCCCTGGCCGCTTTTTGCTGGGTTTTCTTCTTATCGGCAATCCCTTTGCCTCCTGCATTATCCCATGTAAACTTAATGCCTACTTCCCCGGTGCTCTTGGCGGCGTCCTCCTCATATCCCGTTATCCAGCCTTCCCGTTTGAAATGGTCAAGTATAACAAAAAGTGTTTCTTTTATTTCTCTCCTGGCGTCGTAGTCATTGGGCCCTTTCGGGTCTATGTCCAGCTCTTTAAATAACCATGAATACGTGATTTTGTTCGCTCTCGGCGTGCCTGGGTTTTTAATCATGGCAATTTCTTTTATTAGAATCATTAACAATTCATAAAAGCGGGGTGTCCTGCGAACTGCTCTTAGCTTTTTGTTTTTGTCTCTTTTCGTAACATGCAATAAGGATTTCGGGATTGTTGTATACTGTCCTATTCGCTGTCCTGTCTGTAATACTCTTGGGAAACTGTTTATCCTGATCCTGCAATTAGCAACTCCCCCGTTGACTGTGAAACGCTCGTTTATAAATTCAAGCGGGGCCAACTGTCCATAATATTGATTGTATGTTTCCTGTCCCCATGCCTCCATTACTTCCCGGTCGTCAAAATCAATCATAGTGCCGGCCATCTTCATTAAGCGTTCAACAAATTGTGTTCGCTGCCTTTCGTTGGGCTCTTTCCCTGTAAGGTCTTTGTATAGCTTATTTGCTGATACATCTATGCCTCCTGTCCTGGCGGCGTTGGCAATAAAGGAAAGTATAAAAAAATCTTCCGACGTGGTTTCTTCCGGCAGCCCTAATTTCTTTAGCATGTCCCGGTCGTAGTCCAGCGCATAATACAGTGTTATTTCTTTTTCCCCTTCCTTCTCGTAACTGATAGGTAAAAAGGATAATTGTCCCGGTATCTCTCCTCTTTTGCGTTTATATGATCCTTCCTCGGGGTCTCTAATCATTAAATCAATTACCCCTCGCTTTGCCTTTTCATTCATTCGGGGGTTGAATAATGCCCTCATGCCCTTATCAATGTTTATTCTTATTTGCTGATCTTCTGCCGGTTCATATTTGACTTTCGGCAGCCCTTTGCGCTCTCTGATCCGCTGGGCCTGTAATAATAAAGCCTCTATTAATGGCCGGTCCATGTCTTTCGGGTCCGGGTCATATAACAACGCTCGGAACGATATTGGCCGCCCCTCTTTCCGCTGGCGCTTTTTTATGAGCTCTTTTATTTCGGGCTCGTACTCTATCAAATCCGGGACCATATAGGATATAAAAAGGGCGTCAAGCGGTTCAAGGTCTGGGTACAATTCGCACAACCTGGCCCATTCATCGGATTTTATATATTCGGCGTATAGCCCCTGTAATGCCTCCAATGATTCCCTTAATTGCTTGCCGCCCCTCATTATGCCGCTGGTGTAGTATTCTGTTATCCCGGCGCTTTCCCTGGCCTTCTCGGTTAATTCAAAAACTGTGTCTGTTATGTGACCCTGTTTAAGCTCGTCCCGTTCCTGATTTAATCTGGCAAAATAGTCCTGGTTTCCCTCCTGGGGCTCTTTGTTCTGGTCTGTCATATAACATGATCCTCTCTCTTATAGGCTGTTTCTAAACTCAATAGCCTTTTGATAAATGTCCTGGTGCTGCTCCATGTTCAACCTTAGAACATGGTTTATAAACTGTGTTGCGCTCTGTCCTCTGACCTGGGCCATAATGGTTATGTAATTATAAACATCTGGCGCAAATGCAACATTAATGCGGGGTAGCTTTAAACCTTTGTGCCCTGCCGTTTTCATGGTCTGTAATAATGCCTCGGTCTCCTCCTCTGTGTAGGTTTTACGCTTTTTCCTGCCCGGCAGCGCTTTTTCTATCTCCTGATCCTGGGCCGGTTCTGCCGTGGCCTCTGCTAATTGGTCGTACATTCTGCCGGTATTAATGTTTGCAAAATCTGTTTTCTTTGCCATTGTTTGTTATCCTCCTGATATTTCTATTGTGCCGCTTGTGCTGCTAATGTTTCATAAATGTTTAGAAAGTCCTGCGCTACTTTGGCCCGGGGTGCGTATTCATATAATGACATCTGCAAGGCCGCTGCCGCTGTTACCTCTGCCCCGGTTCGGACCCTGCCGATATATGCCGCTCCAACTTGGGGACCCTTGGCTATGATTGCCTCTCTCATGGCCTTTTTTATATTGGCGTTGCTGCTGTCCATGTTGAAAAAATAGCCTATAAATGACAATTTGCTGTTGCTGGCCCTGATCTGCTGGGCCGTGTCTGTGGTCTGGTATAAGCTCTGTAAACTGTAACTATCGGCCCATAATGGAATAATTAGCCCGGTGGCGGCCTGCATAGCATTGTATAATAGCTCTCCGGCCTGGGTTGGCGTGTCTATTATGATCCAGTCAAAACTATCTCTTAATGGCTGTAATGCTCTATCCAGCCTGCGGGCGCTGCCCCTGCTGCTCCTGGCCGCTGCAAGCTCCTGCGATGCCGGTATGATATATAGCCCCTGGGTCTCCTGCATCAGCTCCCCGGCCGGTATTCCCTCCAATAGTCCCATGCTGCCGGGTCCCCTGGCGCTGGCCTTCAATGCAAATGAAAAATTGCCCTGTGGGTCCATGTCTACTGCTAATACTCTTTGGCCCTTATAGACTGCGGCCTGGGCCAATGCTGCGGCCGTGGTGGTCTTGCCTACTCCCCCTTTTTGGGTCGTGACTGCTATTATTTGGGCTCCCATGCCTTCCCTCCTGATTCTTTACCATTGTAAACGTGTTAGCCTCTTGTGCCCGGGCTCCTGGCCCGGTGTGAAAATATATCTGTGTAACTCCGCCTCATAGTCTGCTGATATTCTTTTTATATCGGCCTCTGTGAGCTGCCGGTCCTCTCCGTATAGGCGTTTACTGATCTCCTGGGGCGTCAATAGCTCCTCACCTATTGTCCCGTCAAGGCAATCAAAATAATAATATGTCCCCGGTGCCGGTTCATGGTCTTGTGCCTCTTGTGTGTCTTGTGGCTCCCGGTTCTCGGGTTCCCCTGGTGCCGTTAGGAATAGGGCCCTGTCTGGTTCTTCTCTTATCGGTTTCATGGTCTCTCCTGGTCCCTCCCGCCCTGCCTTTCTATGTATCAATGTTTCACTCCTGGGCCTGATCCGGCCCGGATTTCATGTATTAATGTTTCATTCCTGCTCCCTGGGGTCGTATATAAGGACCCTGCCGGCCGGTGTTATCTTGTAACATGTGGCCTCATAGTCTGCCGCTATTTGCTGGGCCTCCTGGTCTGATTCGATGTCGGTTATAATATGCCCGTCCAATAGTGCGTTCATGCACTCAAAATAATAATTCATGCTTTCATGCTCCCCTTGTTTCTCTTGTGCTGCTGGTCCCTGGTGCCCCTCTTGTATCCGGCAGCATATCCAGCTCTTAATGCTGCGCTGATAGCATAGAATAAAAGGGCCTCCGGGTCTCCCATGCCTTCCTGCTCTGCATAGCTCCTGACCTGGTTTAAGTCTCCTGTGTAAATAGTGCCGGTGCTCCTGTGGTGCTGATCGTAGTCTTGAATCAATTTTTCAATATTCATTCTTTTATACCTCCTGTGTCTCTTGTGCGTCTGGTTTCTTTTCTTACTGGCCGATTTCAGCCCCGTTAACGTCTGCCCGGTTAAGTCCTGGCCGGTAGAATAAAAGACCCTCTGCCGGCCTCCTGGTGGCCTTCCTGGGCCCGTTTTGGCGTCGTTAGGTTTCGGGGTGGTATGTTTCCCCATGCCTGGCCTAAAAACAGATTAGTGCGGCTCCTGGTGGCGTCCTGTGGCGCTGTGGCCGGTTTCCTGGTCTGCCTTTAGGAAGTAGGACCGGGACCCGGTTTATAATTCATCAAATATCTTTTCTAACGTTTCTTTGGGCCACTCTGTTATGCAATAGCCGCCCTTTTCGTCCCGGTATGAACATTTGGCCCCGTGGTCCTCTGCTGCCTTTTTGAAGTTCAAATTGTGATATTGCGGGCCCTTGTCCCGGTCCATCTGATCTATCTCGTGTAAATAGCAGAAATAATGTATTAACTCGTGGCATAGATCGTCTATATCATCTGTACTTATCCCCCATTCTGCCCCGTATTCAAACTGTAAAAAAATGACGGGCGGTTCTTTTCTGTCTGTGTCGTATTCAAAACACGCTAAGCACTCGGCCCTTTTTTCCGGGTCCCCCTCGGGATAGTCAATCATTATCGGCGGCAGCTCGTCATTAAATAGCCGGTGATTGATAACAGTAAATGCCCTCTGATACTGTTCTAAAATTTCGTCCCGCTTCATTGGTTCGGGTTCTGGCACATCTGTTTCATGTTTAAATATTCTCTCTATGCTCATATTATCGCTTTTCCTCCTGATCTTCCGGGTCCTCCATCGCTTCTTGTATGGCTGCACAAATAAGATTGCTGCATCTGTTCATAAACTCGGCCGGGTCTGCCGTTTCTATTTTGTGGTCATCAAATATTCCAGCTAAAAACTCCATATACTTGTCTGTTAACTCAATATGCTTTGATATATTCACGCTATAGCCTCCTATTTTGCCCTTTCTGGCCCGTTTTGCGGACCTGGTGTATATTTCATGCCTTCTTTTTTCTATCGGCGCTCCTGGGGCCGTTTTAGGCCCTGTCTCTGCCGTTAGAGAATAGGACCCGGACCCGCTCGGGATCGCTCCCGGATTGCCTCAAATGTAGCTTGTTAGTATCGTCTGCGCTAAATCCTCAATGTCTGCGTACTGCTGCCGGTCCCTGGCCGCCTGGTCTATGGCCTCCTCTATAAAGGCCCGGTCCACTGTCGCAAACGCTTCATAGCCCATTAGGGCCGTTATGATGTCCTGCCGGCTCTTAATGGTCCAGCCCCATTTTGTGACGGGATCGAAAAATTTAATATCCATGTGTTTTTACCTCCATTTGTTTTTATCGGTGCGTCTGTTAATGTGTTTCTATTTCTTATTCTAAACTTATAGAATCAATGCTGCAATAATTTTTCTATTTGTTTCTGGTTCTCTTGTGCCTCTTGTGCAAAATAAAAAGGGCCTGCCGCTTGTGGGCCTGCCCTGATCCGTTTTTATTGGGCTCCATATACTCCAAAAAAAACGAAAAATCTATTTTGTATAAAAACTATGTCCCCTGACACTCCCCGGTCCTGCTGTGGGTCCAGCTGCTCCCGGGGGTCTGATCCTGGTCCCATTATAAGAAAAAATCGTTCTGTTCCTGCTGCTGTATGGTCTTTGCCTCTGCCTCCTGTAAGCGGTCCGCAAACCTGCCGGCGTGGTTAAGGATCGTTTGGGCCGCTTGTAACCTCGTTGCGGGGTTTATGTCCTGGGCCTCCATGATCTCCGCTATGGTATCAATAGCTGCCTGTGTTCGGGCGTTTAGGGCGTTAACTGCGGCCCTGATCGTGTCGGCCTTTGCCGCTTTGTATAGGGCCTGAAACTCCCCGCTTTTCATTCTGGTGTAGATTGTCCTCTCACCTATTCCGGCAGCCTGGGCCGCTGCTTTGATTGTGCCGGTAGAAATAAGGGCCGCTATTAGCTCCTCATCGCTGATCCCGGTTTGGTTCTTCCTGGTCATTCTCTGCCGCCTCCCTGTCTGCCTGATACTGCTTCAATGTCTTTATAAGTGCCTGTCTGGTCCTGAATAACTCAATAGCCCGGTTTTTCAGTCTTTCGCAATAGTCTGTTAGCTCCTGGGCGTCTGCCGGTAGAAAATAGCCCGGGTTATCCCCTCTGCTGGTGGCGCAAATTGGGGCCCCTTCCCTCCGTTCCTTTTCTATCTGGGCTGTTATTGCTCGAATATCGCAATTAAAGACTGCTGCAAGCTCTCTGCCGGTCGTGGCGTTTTCTGATCCTGTTAAAAGTGCGTCTGTTATCCTCATGTTACTAAACTGTTACTGCCTCCTGCTGTGTCTGGTGCTCCCCTTGTGTCTCCTGGGCCTGCTGCGCTTTGCGTTTCCAATAACGCTCCTGCGCTGCCCTGACCTTCTCGGGGTTCCTGCGGTTCCACTCTCTTTTATATGCTCTCCTGGCCTCTTTTGCTGCCTCTGACATACTCATGTTATTAATACCTCCTCTTGTGCTGCTTGTGTCTCTTGGTGTTCTTTTTCTGCTTGTTTTTCTTATTCTGATTATATCAAATTATAGTCATATAGACAATAACTCTACATGTTTCTCTTGTGCTCCTGGTGCCAATAGAAAAAGGGCTTGCCCGGTGTGAGCTTGCCCTTCTCTGCTGTGGTTTATATGCTGTTCTCGGTCCTGATCCGGCCGCCCTGGTGGATTAGAATCTCTTTATGGGCTGGTCCTGGGTTTCTCCTGTGAACTCCTCCGGGGCGTTGTCTGCCCGTCTTACCTGGACAAAACCTGTTAACTCAACCTCTGTATCAATGCCGGCCGGGTCTACTTGTTTCCCGTCAATAAAACAGCCCCCATATTCTTTTATCCAGCCTTTGACGGTGGCCGTTGTAACGTCTGCCGCCTCTGCTATGTCCTTTAGTGTGGGCTTGCCCCATGCTTTTATGCTGGCGGTGTTGTAGGCGTTTACAAGTCGCTGCTGCTGCCGTTCTCTCCTGGTGGGATTGTGGGGCCTTCCTGCTGCCGCCTCCTGGCCCTCCTGGGCTGTCTGATTCTCCGGGACCTCTGTATATACTTGCGCTCCGCTGTAATAGCTTAGCGCAAACTCTCCCCCGGTGTATCCGTTTCGGTTCTTAGTTAGCAATATTTTCTTTTTGCGGTCTACGGGGTCATACCATAGAAAACATATCTGTGTTGCGTCGTTTTCCCATGATCCGCTTTCTTTTAGGCTGCTATTCCTGGGCCGCTCGGTTTCGTCCTTTTTGCCTTCCCTGCTCTGCTGTAAAAGGATAAAAAGGATTATGTCATTGTTTAATGACATTTTGCGTAGTTTCTCGCTGATCTGAGTAAATCGGTCGTATCTGCTGTTATTGGCCGCCCTGGTGTTAACTAATAGACTGTGGTCAATAAAAACCACTGTGGGCTCCTCTCGGCCTTTTATGGATCGCTGTATGATCTCCTCTATGTCCTCCACCGTTACGGCGTCGCTGCTTTGTAGGACCTGCAAGGGCTTGCGGCCGGTGATTAGGTGTAGGGCGTTTTTAACTACGTCTGCCGTTAAATCGTCCTTTTTGTACTGCTGCTCTATCGTGTCAATGTCCATTATTCCGCCTAAATAGATAGCGACTAAACGCCTCAAAACCTTTATTAAATCCATTTCAAGGTTAAAGTATATTATCGGGTATTCGTCGTTTAAGTCGTTTAAAAAATTCATGGCAAGTGACGATTTCCCGGCCCCGGTATCGGCAGCTAATACAACACTATCATGTAGTCCTATTTTGGCGGCCTTTGAAAACTTGGGAAAAGATTTCATTTCTATGTAGTCATCGTTTGCCGTATCAAATAGATTAACTGCCTCCTCATAGCTTAGAAGTCCCGGCAGCGCTGGGGCGGGTTCGGGTTCGGCCTCCCCTTGTCCCGCCTGCTGGCGCCTCTTTTTTGCCGCCTCTTCCTCTACTTTTGCCCGGTATTTTTTCCAGTTCAGGGCGGCCCCGTGTGAGTGCCGGCATAAAAAAGCCAACTGCCCGTTAGAAGATATTAGTATGACGGCCTCGTTCTCGGCCCCGGTCATACTATGTTCATCTTCCCATGGACAAGCGATGCAGTACGCAATAACATGCGGGTCGCCCCCCCGCTTGAAAGTATAGCGCCGGCCTAATATCACGCCGTTTTCACTGGCCCAATTTTCAAGCCAATGCTCGGCCCTCTCCTGATCTATGTACTTTATCCAGTCCGGGGGCTCTTCATCGTTGGCGGGGCCGTTATCTGTCGGCCTGCTCCCTGTCAGGGGGTTTTCTATTTTTAAAAATGCGGAAACCTTTTCTATAACATTCCTGGTTCCTTTTGTGTCCTCGTATAGTCCACTCTTTACCCGGTCGGCAAATCCTCTAATATTCTCTTTGCATGTCTCTTTTAATGTGTTCCAGTTTTCCCGGCCGTATTCGTCTATGCACTGGCCGGCCTGCTCCTCTGTTACATGCGGGTCTTTTACCCCGTAAAAAAAGCGGGCTGTGTCTATTGCTCCTGCGTCTATGTACGGAAAACAGGCCATAATAAAAAGCGTCAGCCGCCCATACTGTCCCGGGTCTGTACAGATTTCTTTCAATGGTGCGTAAACATGCCACTTTTCCCGGGCCTGATAAATGGTCACATTTCCCCGGCTGTCAATCTTCCGTTTCTCTTTCATATAGTTCCGGGACCGGACAAGATAGTATTTTACCGGAAACGCCTCCGCTATATCGTCCTCTGTTACCCATGCGTGCGGGTCCTCGCTGTGGGTGTTGTCAATATCGAACATTAGGCAGTCAGTCGAAAGAAAATTGTCCTTATCTCTGTAATGGCCTTTCATTCTGCTGGCCATGTGGTCCCGTTGTGCGGCCCTTTTCATGTCCTCGGCCCCGTTTATCTCTATCTCATGCGGGTATAGTGCGTTTTTTTCGTTCTCCCTATAATCTGACAGGTATAATTTCATGCCGTTCCTTTCTCTGCCGAAAACAGGCGCTTATTTTGCCCATATAGCCGTTTTTGCGGGGGCGCTGGGGCTTTTATCCAGCCCATATTAACGCCCCTGTATCGGGCTGTTACGGGGTTTTGCCTGTCGTGGCGGCTCTGATCATATTTCCTCTTCCTCCCCTCCTGCCCGGCGTGCTATACTCTCACTTAGCCGGGGTTCTTTCCTGGGGCTCTCGGTGCGTCTGTGGGTCGCTGCTCTCTCTGGTCTGGGGGTGGCGGCCCGTTATGCGTTTCTGGTTCAACTATTCGCAAAATAACTGTTTAGCGAATAGTTAAAATCCTCTATTGTGTCATTTCTTGAAACAATTTAAACGTATCTGTTTATATTTTCTGACAATAAGCTGTTTATACATCATTTCTGCATATTTCCTGCATATTAGGCCCTTTTATGCAATTTTTATGCAATCTGGTTTAGGATCGCTTTTGAATAATATTCATGCAATCGGGGCCCGGTTTGGTCCTGGTCTGCCGGTAGAAGATAGGGCTCCCGGGGTCCTTCCTGCTCCTGATCCAGTCCCCCCCGTCATTTACTACACGGGCGGCCCGGTTCTCCCGGTCGGTTTTTCCGCTGGGCCCGCATCGGTTCCGGGTCCTTCCCTCTCCTGGGGTGGCCCGGGGGTGTATGTCGTGAGAAAAAATAAAAAAAATATTTTTTCTGCTCGGTATAAGGCCCCCCCCCTGCCTCTATTGTTTTTCTTTTGTCCTGATCGGTAGGACCTGGGGCCCTGTTCATATTGGCGCTGCATGTTAGGTTTTGTAAGGTTCATAGCCGGCAGCATGTCAACATTTGTCAATATGCCCGGCCTTCCTGATCTGCTGGCCTCTGCTCTCTGCCGGTAGGAAATAGGCCCCCTATTGCTGGCCCTGGGTTTTGATTTTGCGTTTTTATGCGTGGGCCTGGGCGTCGGTCTCCCGGCGCTGACCTCCTGGGGATTTACTGGCCCCCTCCCCTGGCCTGGCCCTGGTCTCGGGATCGCTTTAGACTGTCCCGTGTGTTTTTTTGTGCAATACAGCGGACCGGGTGCCGGCAGCTATACGGCCGGGGTGGTATCCCCCCCATGATCCGGCCGGGCTTATATGCTTTTCAATGTTAACAAATGTCAACATGTCAAGCTCTGACCCTGGCCGGGGTGGTGGCCCCTCTCCCGCTGCCGGTCGCTCCTGCTGCTGATCCTGTCCAGCCCGGACCCTGGGCCGGTAGGAAGTAAGGGCCTGTTAGCTTAGCCACTCCCGGGCCTCTATCCCTTTCCAGCCTTTGACAATTCCTTGTATATCTGTCTCCCTTTCTATGGTGATAGTAGCCCGCTGATTAACCATGTTATATTTGATGCCCGGGGCCCCTGTTTCGATTCTTACCCGGCCGGCCTTTACTGCCTCGGTAAATCTCCGGGCCTCTGCCGGTTCCATCTTGGCCGCTGCCTTTTCTACTGCGTAAATAGTCATTGTGTACCTCCTGTATAGGTTTCTTTGGTGCGTCTGTTAACTGTATCTCATGCCCTGGCGCTGGCGGGTCCTGTCCAGCTCCGGGCCTGCTGACCTTAGTCTGCGTCTGCCGTTAGGGAATATATGCCCGTCTCCTGGTCCAGCTCGGGGCCGGTCTGCTGGCCTCCTGATCCTGGTCTTATCAATGGATCCTGTGGCGTGTAATTTTTTGCACTCCTAAATACTGGGCCGGTTCCTGCTGATCCGGGCCTGTATTCGCCGGTAGGAAGTAAGGGCCTGATCCCCTGGGCGGCTCCCGCTGATCTGATCGGGGGCCGGTCCTTCCTGGTCTTGGTCTATGTCTGCCGGTAGAAATAAAGACCTGTCTGCCCTCTCCCGGTTCATATTGGGATTTTTGCGGAAACAATGCTGGTTCATGCGGTCCTGGCCGATTGCTCAAAACTCTAAACCATGCCCCTGGGGGTCTGCGCTGGTCTCCTGCCCTGATCGGGCCGGCGCTGCGCTGATCGGCGGG
>ODAI014508192.1_pt1 | contig 11000 bp, 8 predicted proteins | sample 1539321 | NCBI WGS metagenome assembly ODAI01 (sample SAMN02144231, study PRJEB22623) | gut metagenome | biome: sheep rumen | host: Ovis aries | place: New Zealand | reverse complement strand
TCTATTATAGGAACCTGATAGACCTCCGCAATCACCACCCTGCCTTCCGTCTGGGCAATGCCGACCTAGTGCGCAAGAATCTGGAGTTTCTGGAAGCGCCGAAAGGCACGGTGGCCTATCGCCTGAAGAACTATGCCGGACGCGATGACTGGCGCAACATCATCGTCATCCTCAATGCCAACAAGACAGAGGTGGAGGTCAGCATCCCCCAGGGACAATATGCCGTCGTCTGCCGCGACGGTTTCATCGATGAGCAGGGTCTGGGGAGCCTGAAAGGCGACAAGGCAAAGGTCAGTCCGCAGACGGCCCTGATAGTGCACGACTGAAAAAGGTAAAAAGGTAAAAAAGTAAATATGAAATAATGAAGAGATGGAACGACTAAAAAGACTTTTATTGGTGCTGTTAGCACAAGTGAGCGTGACGGCTGTTCTGGCCCAGAGCCCGACACTGCTGATCTCCGAATCAGATCTGCCGTACACGGAAGAGACATGGTTTGCCTATGAGGGCGAGCCTATCCAGCAAGATGACATCGTGGGCTGTTGGGACCAGGGCAAGCGCATCGTCTCAGCCGCCTACACCAGCGAGGGCTGGCTCGTCATCCTGGCCAAGAACACGCCCTATACGATGCAGACCTACTTCCTGAGTGCCGACTGGCCGGAGCAGTGGATTGCCGCCAAGGCGAAAGAGGGCTACGTGATGACCAGCGTCTCAAGGAGTGAGAAGGAATGGCTGATTGTCCTCTCTCAGGGGACAGGCATCACCCGACAGATGGTGTGGCGACAGGAGTGGGCCCAACTGGCTCCCTGGATAGCAGAGAATACGAGCAAGGGCTACTGCATCACCGACCTGGCTTTCGACGGACAGGCCTGGACGGTGGTGATGAGTGAGAACTCCAAATACTCGTCGCAGGGCTATCTCTGGGCCAACTCCACGCAGGAGTTGATGGAACTGGTGCAGCGCGAGGTGTGGGCCAAGGGCTTCAACATCCATCAGGTGGAGTATGGGGCCGGCAAATACCTGGTCGTCTATGGCAACTATGCGCGGGGCGACGGCCGTTTCCAGAACCTGCAGATCAGCCCCGACGAGGTGAAGGAGTATATCCGCGAGCAGTGGGCCAAGGGCATCTGCATCACCTATGTCGGAGGCGGACTGCCCGACCTGACTGTCAAGCCCGTCAAGAAGAGATGGATCAAGCGTCGCTGAGGGCGGGGTGGCGGCTTGGCTTATTGGGTTTTTAGGTTCGTTACCCATTAGAAATGTTAAAACCGCCGAAGTCAAGAAAAGCCGGGAAGCCTGCGGTTAGGGCAGACTCCCCGGCGAGTTAACTATACTATTGACAGGTTCAGATGTGGATCTTGTAGCCCAGTGTGAACTGTATGACGCTGTTGCGGATGCTGCCGTTACTCTTGTTGACCTTGGTGAGTCCCAGGTTGTAGCGTGCGTCGATCACGAAGTCGGCGAACTCGTAGGAGAGGCCGATGGGCACACTGAGGTCTATCGACTGCATGCCGCTCTTCACGTCGTACTCATTCTTATTGGCCTTTTGCTTGGCAGAGAGGAGGAAGGCCGGCTGCAGGCCTATCTTCAGTGCGAAGTTTTGAGCCACATAGAAGTTGGCCAGCACGGGGATGTTGAGAAAGTCGAAATTGTCCTTCAGGTCTCCAGTGTAACTGCAACCCTGCATGGAGTAGAACACACCTGCCGAAAGACCTAACAGCGGACTGAACTGATACATGCCGTCGGCACCTACCACCAGGCCGATCTTGATGCTGTTGCTGTTGATGTCGCCGGCAAAGTTGGCCAGGTTCATACCTACCTTTGGAGCGATGGAGAAGGTTCCCTCGTCCTGCTGTGCACTTGCTGTGATGGTGGCTGCCATCATCACAACCATAATCAATAATTTCTTCATACTACAAAACTTTATTAGTTATACATAAAATGAAACCTTGAATTCTCGTCTCAGGGCGACATTACCTCTTAAAACTCTGCTGATAGGTGCTCTCGGCACTCGAGAACACGCTGCGGATGTTGTCGTCCATCTTGTCGTAGTTGAGGGAACCGTCATTGCCCATCAGCGTCAGCACGCTGCCACTGACACGGTAGGTGTAACTCTGCTTGCGGCCGTTGGCTGAAAGGGTCAGTTGCCCGTCCTTGGCGGTATAGTTGCCTGAATATTCTGCCTTTTCCATCTCAACAATAGTCCCGTTCATCAGGTAGACATCGTAGTCGAGGACTGAGAACGTGCCGTTCGACTTGAAGTTAATACTTTCCATCAGCAGGTAGGTCCCGCTGTCGTCATACTGCTGGACGGCCCACTCTCCAACTATTTCGCTACTGTTGCCGCCAATGGTTGAACCTCCGTCGTCATCACTGTCGCTGCCGCATGAAGTGAAAGTGAACAGGCTTAACATAGCCATTGCCATGACGCTGAATACAAATCTCTTTTCCATCTTATAACTATTATTATTGGTTAGAACTATTTCTTCCGCAGGCCATGTTTCGTTGAGTAACGTGTTGCAAATATACGAAAAAAGAATGAAAGTTGTTGCTCCAAAAAGGCGATTTTGGACGAACTGGCCAATATTAATGACGAACTCAAGGTCACAATGCACTCAAACCGGGCAGTTCGTCAAAAACGTTGTAAATTTAACGGATTTTCGACCTCCCTTTCAGTTGATTTTCGTAACTTTACACCGCTAAACCATCCATTATGTGTATGAAGAAATCATTATTCACTCTGCTGGCAGTCTTCCTGCTGACTGCCGCACAAGCCGCAGCACAGAGTCCGACGCTGGTGCTGCACCATGCCGACGGCAAGACGTCGGAGGTGGAACTCTACACGATGCCCCGCATCCAGATGACAGCCGACAAGATGGTCATCACCGTGCAGGGCGTCAGTCAGGAATACGCAAAGGCCGATGTCTTGCGCTTCACCTACAAGGGCGTCGGCACGGGCATCAGCAGCGTCAGCCCAGCCACTAGTTTCCGTGTCGATGAAGACCGCATCACCTTCCACGGCGTGCCTGAGGCTGATGCCGTGAAGGTCTACAATGCCAAGGGCATGCAGATACCCGTCGGCCTGACCGCTGACGGCTCTGATGCCGTCCTCTCGTTCGCCTCGCTCCCGCAGGGTGTCTATCTCGTAAGTATCAACGGCAGAACCCTTAAATTCATCAAGCCATGAAACGGATATACCTTATTATATTAATGGCCCTCACGGCCTTGACAGGCTTTGCCCAAAAGCGTCAGACGGGCGACGTGATCTACGTCTACCAGAAAAATGGTGATGTCAAGGCTTTCTTGCGTGATGAAATCGATGAAATGGGATACAGCAACTACGACACCCTCGGCGTGGTACACGATGAGATTGTCTCCCAGATTATCTCCCTTGGGGAGGAAGCCTACATTATCCCCCTGGCTGATATTGACAGCATAAGTTTCGTTACGCCCGATGCCGTCTACAAGCCCGGTGTCATACATCTTGATGGCGAATTGTTGCAATATGTGGACAGATGCGACAGCACGACTATTTATTTCGCTGCCAACACCCCAGCCGGCCTTTTGCCGAAAGTCGGCGACAAACTGGGCATCGGCTATCTGTGCGAGAAATTCCCCGAAGGCTTTGCCGGTGTGGTAAAGTCGGTCAATGGCTCGACGGTGGAATGTGACTATGAGGATCTGGAAGAGATATTCGAGACGCTTTTCTGTGTCATTAGGAGCAATGTCGGTCAAGGTGAGAATGCAGCCCGACGGCGCGCTCTTGAAGTTGTCACGCCTTACGAGAAAGACTTTACTTTCGACCCTATCAATATCAATTTTTCAGAAGAACTTCTATCAGTGCTTAAGGTCGGCTCGTATGCCTTCAAGGGTGAAAGCGTCCTAAATGCCACCATCAAGCCTACGTTCCATCTGAAAGCAGAGATTGCCATGCGCCCGCCTTTTGGCTTGCGATTAAGCGGCACCATCTCCGGTAAGATGCACGCCATCAGCAAATCCGCTATCTATGGCAGCCTCGAGATTGCAAAAGACCTGGCTTATAGTGGTAGAGCTGGCAATTTCTATGGTTTTGGCATCGATTATAAGGTAGGAGCCTTTGCCAAGATTAAAGGCGACGTGACGGCTGATATTGAGAACCGTCAGCAGGCAGAGTTCAGCACAGGCTTCGCCATAGGCCCCAAGGATATGATCCATGAGAATCCTGTCACCACCTTCAAGATGACGGAGAACAAGACTATTATCTACAAGGCCTGCCTCGACGGTCTGTTAGGTTATGGCGCAGTCGGTGAAATAGGTATATGCTGGTTAAAAGACAAGATAGCCAAGGGCGTTTTCCGCATTGAGTTTGGTCCCCAGTACAGGAGCAACATCGTCCTCACCAACTCTCTCATCGAAAATGCGATGACCTCGACGGCACTCTACGACAGGCTCAAGGACCGGACTATACAGAAATACCAGGTCGTAGGCACTTCCTGGGACTTCTACGTATTGGAGAAGTATGGCACAAGTCTCCCTGCCCCCTGGGGTGACGAGCAGTTGACCGACGAGTGGGACATCGTGCCGAAGTTCTATAACACCGAATTGGTACAGAATACAGGTGCCAAGACCACGGCTGTGGGCAGCACCGTAGCGAAGGGCGACTGCGCCTTCGAACATACCCTCGGCATGGCGCTGCATGACAGTAATGGACGCCACTTCGATATGGGAGACTGGACATATCTCTCAGACAAGGAGTTCAAGAGTGGCAGTCAGAATCTTAATTACACGTTCAAAGACTTGAAGGATGATGACTCGGAGACCTATAAACTCTATCCGATGGTTGTCGTTGGCGGCTTCCTGCCTATCCTGGCCTCTCCGTCTGCTGATCTGGAGAAGGAAGATTTCCCCGTGCGCATCGTCAGTTTCGAGCAGACTGGCTCGTACTACTCCAAACAGCAGGGCTACGAGTACGAAGGAAAGCACTATTTCTACAAGTTCAACGCGACCACAACCGTTGAACTGAATCCAGAAACCCAGCACGTCAAAGACTGGGGCTACATCTACCACGACATCTACGGCGTCGACAAGAAGATATCCTGTGCCAACCTCGGCAGCAACCCATACGCAGATCTGCGCTATGCCTACTACTATAATGACAGGGAGCGCACCGTAGAACTGTCGCCCTATGTGCAGTATGACGACGGCAACGACATCTTGGTAGGCAAAGAGTTTTCCTACTATGTGGAGTATACCATCCCCGTCCACATTACCAATTTCCAGCAGACGAGTTCGCAATACTCGGAAGATAAGTCTTTCGTCTATGAAGGCGTGGGCTACTCCTACAAGTTTGACGTTGCTACCACCGTGGAACTCGACGGCGGGGAGCCGAACGTTAAGGACTGGGGCTATATCTACCACGATTTCTACGGCATCGACAAGAAGATTTCCTGCGCTAACCTCGGCAGCAACCCATACGTCGATACGCGCTATGCCTATTACTACGACGAGCCAGAACGCACGGTGGAGTTGTCGCCATACATTCAGTATAATGGAGAGGAAGACATTACAAAAGGACGCAAGACAAGTTTCAAGTTGGAGCATAGCCAATATGAACACTTCTGTCCCGACAACAATCATCCGCATTGGATAGACCTTGGACTGCCAAGCGGCACAAAGTGGTGTTGCTGTAATGAAGGGGCATCTATGCCTCACGAATACGGAGGCTACTTCACATTTGACGAGGCACCCTCTACTGCTCCTACCTATAATCAGATGGAGGAACTTCGTTCCAACACATATCATTGTGAAACAATAACACTGAACGGTGTTAAAGGACTGGTGGTTGAGAGTACAATCAACCATGTTAAACTATTCCTGCCCAAAGCAGGCTACTACAACACTAATGGCGATCTCGTGCTTGTGGGCAGTTATGGCTACTATTGGTCATCTGAGTCAGGTTTTACCGAAAGTTTTGCCAGTGGCATGGAGGTCGGATGGAGTTCTTTTGGTTCCAAGGGGTTCTTACGTAAAGAGAGGCTCCAAGTACGCTCCGTGCATTAGAACAGAAAGCATCCTTTCGCGACATAAAACCAATGCGCATCGCATTCATGTCGCATCGGGATTAGGATATTTTGTAACATCGCCCCTTTCCCAATTTCATCAAGCTGCCACCCCGTCCGCCAAGCGACACGGGTGGCGGCTCTACCGTAACATAATCCCCCAAACGTTTGGTGGTCTCAGAAAAAATGGCTACCTTTGCAGCCGATACATATTGTATAACGCTTAAATTGTATGCTTATGGAAAAGAATTATTCAGTCTTTAGTGTGAAATCTGTCCAAACGTTTGGCCGTTTCGGATTTAATTCGTACTTTTGCCGATGACAACGAGACGTGAGCGGGCCAAGGCCCAGAAAGCACAACAGAACAACTCTGCTGTTGTTGCGGTTGCTCATCCCCAAAGAGAGCATCCGATAGCCAAGAAAATGGGTGACTTTTTCATTGATGTCGCTAAACTTATCATTGGTGGTATCATCCTTGCGGGACTGATGAAGCAGGATATCGATTATGCATTTCTTGCTATATGTGCTTTAATAGCCGTTTCCATATTTGTCGGACTTGGAATATATTTAATCAAAGCGTCTAATAGGAAATAAAAATGAGAATATGAATTTGGCAATATTATTTTTGGTGATGGCAGGAATCGCTTCCCTCATTTGGATAGGTACTGCCTTATATTTGAAAATCAAGGAGGGATATTAAGATTCATCGGGTCGCAGGCTTCCCGGCTTTTCTCTTGCTCCCTTCCCAACCTCATAAGCCGCCACCCTCGTCGCTTAGCGGATGAGGGTGGCGACACTGGCATAAAATATATTCACAAACATTTGGAAGTTTCGGAATAAGTTCGTATCTTTGCGCAAAATAATAGGAGTAGGTTCTTTTTTGATAAAACTAACAATAAATGGAAAAATGAAAAGGATCAAAGTGATAATGATGGCTCTCTGTCTGGCCTGTTTGTCAGCAGAGGCCCAGGAGAAACTGTTCAGCAGCGCTAATGTGCAGTCGCCGGTAGTCAACGCCGACGGCACAGTGACATTCAATCTGTTTGCCCCAAAGGCAGTGAAGGTGGAGGTGACAGGCGACTTCCTGCCCGCCCTGAAGCAGGAGGTGGAAGGCTTCGGCGTGGTGGAGACGCCTGGTGTGGCCCCTCTGAAGGAGGGCAAGGACGGCGTGTGGAGTTACACCACCAGTCCGTTGGCACCCGAACTCTACAGTTATACCTTCAACATCGACGGGATGCAGGGCGTGAAGGACCCTGCCAATGTCTACGTCAATCGCGACATCACTTCCTTCTCCAGCATATTCATCGTCAGCAAGGCGAAGGGCGACAAGGGCGACCTGTATCGTGTCAACGAGGTGGCTCACGGCAATCTGGCCAAGGTGTGGTACAACAGTCCGACGCTGAAGATGCAGCGCCGCATGACCGTCTATACGCCCGCTGGGTATGACAAGGGCAGAAACTATCCCGTGATGTACCTGATGCACGGTGCCGGCGGCGACGAGAACGCCTGGAGCGAACTGGGCCGTGCCGCCCAGATTCTGGACAACCTGATTGCTACGGGCAAGGCCAAGCCGATGATAGTGGTGATGCCCAATGGCAATACCGACTGTCAGGCTGCTCCTGGCGAATGGTCGCGTGGCATGTACCAGCCGAGTTTCATGGGTAGTGTGAACCAGAAGCCCATTGCCACAATGGACGAGAGTTTCATGGACATCGTGAAGTACGTGGAGAGTCACTATAAGGTGGCCAAGGGCAAGAAAAGCCGTGCCATCTGCGGGCTGTCGATGGGCGGCGGCCACACCTTCGCTACCACGAAGCGCTATCCTGACACGTTTGATTATATCGGCCTCTTCTCGGCCGGCCTGCACATCAGTGGCGACAGGAACAAGTCGTTCTATGAACTGCTGCAGGAGAACAAGGAGGTGCAAGGCCAACTCTCACGGCTCTTCGCCGCCAAGCCCGCCCTCTACTGGATTGCCATCGGCAAGACCGACTTCTTGTATCAGCAGAATGCCGACCTGCGCCGTTACCTCGACGAGAAAGGCTATCCCTACGAATACGTGGAGACTGACGGCGGCCACATCTGGCGCAACTGGCGCATCTATCTGACACAGTTTGCACAGAAGATATTCAAGTAAGACGAATCGTCTCATTCCCGCTGACACGCCTACCCTTAGCCTTTCCTGCAGGAGGGGGATTGAATATAAAGAGTCGAATGTCCCCTCCTTCGTCAGTAACTAATTCCCCTCCTACAGGACGGGTTGGGGGAAAGGTCTTACCCAGAATGTGTGCAATCGTTTTTCTTGCAGAAAAGTCTTAATCAGTGTTAATCCGTTTCATCTATGATTGAAAATACGTATCTTTGCACCGTTGAATAAACTAAAAACAGTATGCGAAGATTTTTATTGGTAACCGCCCTTGTGGCACTAAACATGACAGCGATGGCAGCAAAAAAGACCGTAATAGACCGTATAGAGCCTACCGACTGGTACGTGGGGATGAAGAATCCGACAGTGCAGTTGATGGTCTACGGACAAGGCATCCGCGATGTTGCCAACGTGACAACCGACTATCCTGGCGTCACCATCGACAGCCTTGTACGACTTGACTCTCCCAACTATCTCCTGATCTATCTGAATCTGAAGGGGGCTCAGCCTGGAACGATGACGCTCAACTTCGGCAAGACCAAGATGCAGTATCAGTTGAAGCAGCGCGAGATGAGCGGCGACAAGCGCATGGGCTTCACCAATGCCGACGTGCTCTATATGCTCATGCCCGACCGCTTCGCCCAGGGCAAGGGTCACAACGCCCAGGTGAAGGGCATGCGCACCTACCGCGAAGACCGCTCGCAGCCCTCGCTGCGCCACGGCGGCGACCTGAACGGCATCCGCGAGCACCTGGACTACTTCTGCGACCTCGGCGTGACGGCCCTCTGGCTGACGCCCGTGCTCGAGAACGACTCGCCCGACAACGCCCAGGGCTTCTCGACCTACCACGGCTATGCCACGACCAACTACTACCGCGTAGACCCCCGCTTCGGCACCAACGCCGACTACCGCCGCCTCGTAGACGAGGCCCACGACCGCGGACTGAAGGTGGTGATGGACATGATTTTCAACCACTGCGGCCTGGAGCACCCCTGGCTCGCCGACCTGCCGAGCAAGGATTGGCTGAACCTACAGGCCTCCCCAAGCCCCTCCGAAGGAGGGGATGTTCAGATACATAATTCTGCAGATTCAGGTAACCAAACATCCCCTCCTTTGGAGGGGCTTGGGGAGGCCTATATCTTAACTTCCTACAAGCTGACGCCCGTGCTCGACCCCTACGCCTCGCAGGTAGACCTGCGCGAGACGACCGAGGGGTGGTTCGTGCCCACCATGCCCGACCTGAACCAGCGTAACCCGCACCTGATGCGCTACCTGATACAGAACTCCAAGTGGTGGATAGAGACCGTCGGCATCGACGGCATCCGCATGGACACCTACCCCTACGCCTTCGCCGAGTCGATGGCCCAGTGGATGAAGGAGCTCAGCGAGGAATACCCCAACTTCAACACCGTCGGCGAGACGTGGGTCACCGAGCCGGCCTACACCGCCGCCTGGCAGGACGGCTTCAAGGGCGGCGACGTGCCGCGCTCATACCTGAAGACGGTCATGGACTTCTCGTTCTACGACAAGATCAACCAGGCAGCCGGCGAGGAGACCGACGGCTGGTGGCAGGGCCTGAACCGGCTGTACAACTCGTTCGTCTACGACTATCTGTACCCGAACCCGTCGTCGGTGATGGCCTTCATCGAGAACCACGACACCGACCGCTACCTGAAGAACGGCCACGACACGCTGATGCTGAAGCAGGCCCTGGCGCTGCTGCTCACGGTGAACCGCATACCGCAGCTCTACTACGGTACGGAGGTGCTGATGAACGGCACGAAGGAGGTGACCGACGGCAACGTGCGCAAGGACTTCCCCGGCGGGTTCCCCGGCGACAGCCACGACTGCTTCAGTCGCGAGGGGCGCACCCGCGCCGAGCAGCAGATGTTCCAGTGGCTCTCACGGCTGCTGCACTGGCGGCAGGGCAACGACGTCATCATCAACGGGCGGCAGACGCAGTTTATTCCCTACGAGGGGGTCTACGTCGTCGCGCGGAGGGCTGCGGCAGCGCCGCAGCACAGCCAACGCACGGCGCAGGCCGGGGGACTGACGGGGCAGCACAGCCAACGGGCGGAGCAGACCGGGCGGCAGCGCACCACGGTGCTGACGGTGCTGAACGGGACGTCGAAGCCGGCGGTGATGCAGGTTGAGCGTTACCGCGAGGTGATCGGCCAGGCCAGCCGGGCCCGCGACGTGCTGACGGGGCGCTACTATGACCTGTCGAAGGACGTCGAGCTCAGGCCCCGCCAGTCGCTGGTCCTGGAGTTCTGAGGCCCTATGATTGTCAATCACGGGTTTTAACCCGCACTTCCCGCACTCCCCGCACCCGAGCCAGGTGCCGGGAGTGCGGGAAGTGCGGGTTAAAACCCGTAAATAGCAATTATATGCGGGCGGGCGCGAGCGAGAGTCGGATGATTACTGGCGGTGAACAAACATTTACTGGCGGTGAATGTACAAGGGGCGGCGGGTTTTGCTGAAAACGTGGCGGGTTTTGCGGAAGACGTGGCGGGTTTTGCTGAAGACGTGGCGGGTTTTGCAGAAAACGTGGCGGGTTATGAAAAATAGGCGGCGGTTGTTGGCAAAAAGTCGGTATTACACGCAAACGATTACGGGGCTTAATTGTTAAAATTACACTTAACGAAAAAAAAGTTGCTGATTTTTTTCGCTGGTTTAAAAAAAATTATTAACTTTGCGCCATATTCTGAAGTTTTTATAGCAAAAACTGTATGAAGTGGCTGAAAATGTATTAAAATAACTTTACTATTCATCTAAAAACTTAAAGCTTATGAAATTCAAAAAACTACTCGTGATGAGTG
>ODAI012002531.1_pt1 | contig 11000 bp, 8 predicted proteins | sample 1539321 | NCBI WGS metagenome assembly ODAI01 (sample SAMN02144231, study PRJEB22623) | gut metagenome | biome: sheep rumen | host: Ovis aries | place: New Zealand | reverse complement strand
TTATGTAATTCTTCGTCGCTTCCTGAAAATTCATGCACTCCTCTTCCAGCTTGCGGGCAGTCTGTCTCATGCTGGATTTATCCGCATACAGCTCCATTTCCTGTCACCTCACTCTCTATATCTCATGAGACGCTGCCTCATCAGCCGCCTTAATGCGGTCTGCATACGCTTTCAGTTCATCACTGATCGACTTTAGCCCGTTTCGAAGCTGTCGAAGGTCAGCATTCAGGTCACCGAGCTGTGACTGTAAAACCTCAGCCGCATCTCCCTCAAACGTTCCAATGAGAGAACCTTTTATTCGGCTGACCGTCGATGCTGTCAGACTCACTTCACTCGCAACCGAAGATATTTTTCTCGCTGCCTCTAAGATCTCATCCGTATCAACCCTGACCACGGAATTTCCTCTCCTTTCGTTTCCTTCCTGATTGCAACGTCATTATATTCTCCGTTCCTCTCCGATTCTACCAATTTGGATGAACGGGCGAAAATTCGCGACAAACGGGAATCAGAGCAGAATCAGGCGATCTCCATCGCATACCCGGTTTTCGGAAAGTGTCCGTTCCAGGTCAATCTGCTGCCCCTCTGCGTTGATCAGAATCGGAACATCCGTATCTACCATACTGTTGTTCGTACAGATTCCCACTGCTTTTGCCATTTCCCCCAGTACATGTTCCATGGGAATCTGAGAGGGAATTGAAAAGTCCAGCTTCGTATTTGATCCCGGAAGATAGATCTCAACAATAATCGATTCCACTTATCCGTTCCTCCTTGCCCAGTTCTCCAAAGTACCCATCATCTCCTGAGCTCCCGTCTGACTGTCCAGAATGTGAATCTCTCCATCATACAGATAATACGCACCCTGAACACCGGATTGCTCTGCATACTGCCTGAAGACAGTTCGTGCGGCCTCCAGTTCCGGCAGCGGATAAAGCTGCCAGACCCCGCGCCTTCTGCCCAGGAAAACCCACATATGCCGGCAGCAGTAAAGACCTGCCAGGATCTCCTCTTCCTCTGTCTCAAACAGTACACATCTGGAGGCATTGCCAAGCTCACAGACAACAAAAGAGATCACCTTTTCAACCATATCTCCCTCTTCGCTGTGAAACAGCAGCCCTTTTCCCTGAAGCTGCGTAAGGCCATCCTTTAATTCGGATACACTTCCCGTTCCGATCTGCAGTCCTGTCAGTTTTCCACCTTTAAGGGTCAGAAGCGCCTGAATCTCGTTATCCGTCAGACGATATCCGTTCCACTCCACTTTCATGCCTTTTCCCTCAGTCTCTGCAGCACTTCCTTTGCCTCCGTTGCCTTCCGTTTGGAAAGCGGTATTCTCTCCCCCGTTTGCAGTCGGATTTCAAGCTCCGAAAAACTGATCTTCTCTATCTGCTCCTCACTCACAATAAAGGAGCGATGGCATCTGAAGAAGCCATGTCCAAGTTTCTCCTCCAATTCATTCATCGTCATGGACGTTATGATGTACTGCTCACGCATGGTGATTTTCGTCTTTTTCTCAGATGATTCCGCATAGAGGAAACTGGATTTCCGCAGGATCTGGCAGCTTCCGCCGTCTTTGATAACGATCCCGTCCTCACTTTCCCATCCTCCGGAAATCTGCCCGTAATCCTCCAGAAGACGTCTTGACACCTGCTTTGTCAGTTCAGGTTTCAACGGGTGGATCAGTATGGAAAACGGATGCGGCAAAATTGCCGCGGCCTTTTCAAGGAGTGAGGGTTTCTGCAGAACATAAATCAGGTAATGGTTTCTGTTTTTCTGAAATACCTTTCGCCCGAGTTGAGCGCCGGAAATGGAATCTTCCCGTTTCTGTGTTCCAATTCCTATCGTAAATGCCGATATTTTTTCATACTCATCCAGCTCTCTGGCGGCATCCTCCGGGCTGTCTGTAACCGTCTCAACAGATACCTTCTCTTTTCCATTCTGCGCCATCTCATCCAGTGAGGCCAACAATACTTTTCGGTCCTCGGGCTGAACCGCACAAAAAATGATTGGAAGCATCTGCTCACCTCTTTACGGCCTGGGAACCACAACCGTTTTAAATTCGCCATTTCTGAGCAGCAGTCCTTCACCAACCGGAAGAGAGGAATTGATTTTCCCCCTGACACCGGCCCACGGTACTGCAATCCCTTTAAAGCCACTGAGAACAATTCCCTGACTGCAGTTCAGAACATTACTGAGCGGATACCGGCTGCTCATGCTGTTCGCAACGATCAGATCCACACCAATCAATACAATCGTACGAATTTTATCGCCAACGCGGGCCAGCTCGCCCACATGCTGACAGACCGGCTCCAGTTGTCCGTCAATGAACCCTCTCACATCGTCAATGGCTATGACCATCATCTTCAGTGATTTGAGATGTTCCCCGATTGCATCTGCTCCGTTTTTAGACGCTTCAATGTACGAAGCAACCCGCCGGTCAATTTCCGGTTTGTTGACCTCGTTAAAGAACGTGGCTGTCTCTCTGGAGCGGACATCATAGACCTTCAGTCCTTTTTCCGCGCCATACGAAGTAAGCTTCTCTGAATTGCCAAACAGCAGCACCTCGGCCCCCTGGCTGCGCAGAATTTCGCAGGCTGCAATCAGAGTACTGGTAATTCCGCTCTCTTTCTGACCCGTGATCAGCCAGCCGGCTTTCTTCGTCAGGTCAATCTGGTAAACCTCCGCGTTTGTCTTATCAAGAACAAACGGGAAACATCCCACCGGGGTTTTGGTATAGTCTCCGTTGGCCATACCCTGCAGATGTTGAATACTGAAGTTTTCCGGAATGCGGACAATTCCGCTTCTTGTCTGCCCGCTCCAGCTGGCCTTCATGGCCTCTGCAAGTTTCCGGATCGCAAGGGTCCGTTCCCGGTTGTCCGTGGACAGATAAACCGCCGTCTGCGTCTCGGAAAGGCCGCTTTCCCCCATGGCAAGGCCTCGGCCGGGGGTTGGCATAATCTGCGTGGACTCTGCAGAGACATATCCCTCCACATGCAGAATCTCCTTGTACTGGTCCTTATCTCCCACCCGAAGCGCAATACCGCGGAAACTGGGAACAAGCTTATACGGCATTTCCTCCCGGTGCAGCGACATCGCCGTTACGACAAAGTAAATCCCGCGGCTTGCCGCTTCCTGAAGAAGCCGTCCCAGCTGTGTTACCTGATTCTCCGGAATGATTTCAAGCAACTGCGCCATCCGGTCGACAAAGACAATGATGGCCGGAAGTACTTCCTTGCCCGATGCTGCCGCAATCTCATTGTACTGTTCAAAGCTGTCCGTCGTCAGTTCCTCAAAGAGCAGGCGCCGTCTGGCATCCTCCTCCACAATGTGATCCAGAAGACGAATGATTTCATCTTCTTTGTCGCGTACAACCAGATCGACGGTATGCGGCAGTTCCTGCAGCACATTCAGGACATTTCCTGTCAGACTGAAGATATAAAAATTCAGCTGGTCAGGCGTATACCGAAGAGCAAGGGAAATGGCAAGGGTCTGGAGGAAAGTCGTTTTTCCGGTAGCGGCCGGTCCAACGACCATATAATTGTGTGCATTCGACAGATTAATGGAAACCGGCAGATACCGCTGACCGGGCGTATCATCCAGCATTCCGTAAGGAACCGTAATCGGGGACAGCGGGACCTTCTTCCAGCCGGTTTTTTCATCAAATGCATTTTCCATAACCCCCGGCACCTGATGAAGGTAGATCACCTTAACCATCTCATCCAGCCAGAGGCGCTTGGTCTTCTTCAGCTTATGCTGGCGGCGTATCTGCTCGATTCGACGGATCACCGCATCCATCTGCGTTTCGCAGCGATCCCAGTATGCAAATCCCGGACGGCTGGTTTTCCGGATTCCATGAACTTTCCGTCTCATCCTGCGCGGCACATTTCTGCTTTTCTTTCTGTCCTTTGCGCCTGAGATGATCTTGAAAAGTGTCGTTTCCTGATTGTGTTTCTTTTTAATCCGAATCGCCTGACCGCTCCCGTTTAGTACCTTAGGAATTTCCTCTGAACTGAGTGCATTCGGTGCATAATCTGCGCCGGAATAACTGGTCTGAATCTGTTCAAAGATTTCATCGTTTCCGACCTGAACATAACACCGACCCATTCCGCGCAGGTACGCCGCGTCCGGTCGCTTCAGCATATCATTGGAGTCGCCTCTGCTGGCCACACGCAGACAGATTCTGAATCGGGTATTGGACCAGATTTCATCATCCACGGAATTGGACGGTTTCTGCGTTGCCAGAATCAGATGCAGTCCGACGCTTCGTCCGACACGTGCCGCACTGACCAGTTCACGCATGAAATCCGGCTGTTCACGTTTGAGTTCGGCAAATTCGTCCACCACAATGATGATATGCCCAAGGGGTCTTTCCCTGGGATCATTGTTATAGAACCGAATGTAATCATCGATATGATCAATGCCAAGGCGCTTGAACGCTTCCTCCCGTCGTTTGATCTCACCCTTTATCGACTGCAGCGCACGCTGAATGGCACGCTCGCTCTGGAGATTGTCAATGATGCCGGCGATATGCGGAAGTCTTGACATGGCATTGGCCATGCCGCCGCCCTTATAGTCGATCAGGATAAACTGTACCTGTTCCGGGTGATAGTTAAGTGCCAGTGAAAGAATATAGGTCTGCAGCATGACCGATTTGCCTGAACCTGTCGTACCTGCAGCCAGGCCATGCGGTCCGTGGCTCTGGGGTTTATCCGAAATATCCAGCACAAACGGTCTGGAGCCGGAACCGATGCCGACAATGGCCTTAATTCCCTCATAGGCATGGTTCTCATTCCAGAAACGCCAGATGTCCAGATCTCTTGTGTTCCTGACCCCATACACATCCAGGAAATTGACAATTGTCGGAATCGCCGAATTCTCCGCGGTGCCTTTTACGCGAATCGGCGCGATACTCTTTGAGAAAACGGACAGCTCCTTTTTCTCCGGAAACTCAAACTGGATATCCGTGACCTCTCCGTGGCTGTTATATAGCGCACCGCGGGGCTTGTCCGCCTCGATAATCGTATCGCACTCTTTGGGAAGGTCCACCATGTTCCGTCCCTGCAGGACCAGCGTGAATCCGTGCGGCCGGTCAATTACGTGCCGCATGAATATGTGATTTTCAATCAGCTTCACATCTGTACAGAATACAATGAACCTCGGCATCTCTCCGGTCTGTGCATGAACATCCGTCGACGAATTTCTCTCCTCATCGCCCCCAGACATTTCATTTCGCATCGCCCAGACATTCTCAAGCGCATTCAGAACCTCCTGAACATCTTCCTCCCCGCTGACAACCATCCGGAGTGCCCGTTCTTCATTGAGAAAAACATGCGGAATCCATCTGGCCCACTCCCACTGAGATACATAATGTTCATCTGTCAGAATCGCAATCCGCAAATCGTGATAGCTATGCAAGGCAGTCAGCTGAATGACCATGCTCTGCAAAAGCTTGGGTTCAGCAGCACGGGCAAGGACGCCCACGAGAGAGCGGTTCTTCATGTTCAGAATGATCGGTGCATTCTGAATCTTTTCATACTTATCCTTGAGTCTCCTGGGCTCTTTCTTGAGGTCATCTTCCACCATTTCCAGTTTGTTTTCGGTGATGCTGATCTCGGAAGGTAAGCTGATCTCACCGATGCCCAGGCGGACCGCGGTAAAATCCTCATGCTGTGAGGCACGTTCCCAGAGACGGTTGTTCTTTGCACCTGGCAAGGAAATGCAGCTTGATACAGGAGGATTGTTGTCATTAAGACGTCCCCGCTCCATCTGAACCAGCGACTCGAGCTTAACTTCCGTTTCAGAAATATAGTTCTCATAAATCTTCCGACGCTTTTCCTCCGTTTCGCCCATGTTCTTTTTCTGATAGCGCATATTGACGAACCCCCAGAAAACAGAGAGACCCGCCGTTCCACTCATCATAATCAAAGAGCTGGCCGCGTTTCTGCCAGTCACCAGAGAACTGAGCAACATGGGAATCACCATGGTCATAGATGGTCCCAGCGCCATAAGCAAAGGAAGCCTGTTCGGATTTTGCTGGGAAGTCGGTCCTTCAATGACAATCTTTTCATTCTCCAGTGGACGAATAATCCTCGGTTTTTGATTGTAAATCCGGATAGAGCTGTTCCCGTTTGATGTAGGCACTCCCGATTTGAGTTCAATTTTCTGTACAGGTAGAAGTCCGATTTTGCGGACGGCGGCACGATTGACGGCAACTCTGTCCCCCAGGTAATAGACCTTCACCATCCCATCCAGAACCAGTGTGTCGCCAATTTTTAATTCAGTTGTCTCCGCCATAACAGCCTTTCCGTTCAGGAAAGCCGTTAGTTCCCTGCTGACATACAAGGTGCATTTCCCGGAATAATTGCGCAGCTCACTGTACCCGCTGCCGGAATTCAGAACGATATCCGCTCCTTCTCTGCTGCTGATACTGACGGTCTGTTCCTGCGGCAGAATGTACTTTGACAAAACCGTACAGTCCCTCGTACAGTTATCCGCAAATATCCGGATTCTGAGGTCTTCTTTCTTTTTCCCCTGACTTTCAAGCAGACGTCCCAGACGCGCCGTTGGCTCCATGGCCAGCATTTTTCCCGTCTGAATCTCTACCTCGCTTATACTTCCGGATTCCCAGCAGAACCCTTTCTCAGGCTGGATATATCCTTTCCCTTCAAGTGAACGGGCACTGAGAATCACACTCCGATCCCAGCCCGTGCACTGACCGGGAATGACAACCTTTGTCTGCCAGGTCTTTCCATCCGGCAGAAATACCTCATAAAAGCTCTCCCCCACATAGATTGAAAGATGATACATACCTGCTGTTCCTTTCAGTTCTTCGCTTTCCGGAAAAAGAAACTCTGATCACTGATCCGAATAACACATCCATCGCTCAGCATCTTTGGCTCGTTCGCTGTCAGACGTTCCTGATTGACAAATGTCCCATGTGTACTGTCCAGGTCAACAATGTAATACAGATGACTCTCTCTGTCCCACTCGATTTTGCAATGGTGCCGGGTCACTGTTCCGTCTTCGCTCAATCTGTAGTCGTTGTCATAGCTTCGCCCGATGCAGAAAACCGGCTTGCTGATTCTGACGGGTGCCCCTGTTCCATCTGCCTTTTCAAGAATCATATCTGCTTTGAAAGGTTCTTTTTTGTCATCCGTTTGCGGAGCTTTTCTTGGCTTATGTGGAACCATCACCCTCCACAGGTCCGGTGCAACCAGTTTGATCAGAAGCAGGATAATTCCCGTGATCAGAACAGGAAGGATCAGCATGACAGGGGAGATGAGAAGAGAAAAGATACACCCGAAGAAAAAGAGGAAAATAATTAATGACCAGATAAGTACGCGCCGAATACGGTCATCCATTTTTTAAGCTCCTATCTGTCTAAATCCATATACTGTGAATCCGAGTAACCATCCGTATCCTCACGTTTAAATGTCTTTCCATCAATGCTGCCTTCCGTCTTCCCATCCGTTGTTATGTCTCCAACCGTTGCATAGTCCACAAAATTTACATCTGTTGGCAGATCCTCATATCCAGAGCTTGGTACAGGAGGCTTGTAATCCACTTTTAACTCATGTTTTCCAAGATGAACAACATCTCCGGGGTGCACTGTTCCTGTGCTCGACATTGCGACATTTGCTTCGGACGTGGTTTCTTCACTGTTCTGTCCCGGATCAATTCGGTCGCTGTCATTAATGATGATGGACATCTTTTTCGACAGGTTACGAACTTTCAGTTTGTCCCCATCAAAATAGAACTCAGCAAATTCTCTGGAAGCGGACACATCCGACGAATCCAGTTCAATATCCAGCATGGTTGCCGGATCCTGGTTTTTCCGTCCGACCTTGATCACTCCCGGACGCTTGACCTCATCCCCATCCGGATTCAACGTAACCGTATTTTCATTTCCTTTATAGGAAATGCTGAACGTCACCTCATGTGCATCCCCGGAATTTCCTTTTGATTTGGACTTGTAAGCCTTCTTCCCGCTGCTCTTTCCCTTGCCCTGAGAGGCGGCAACGATCACCAGCACGATCAGGACCACAACCAGCACTGCACAGATAATGAGAATATAGAGCACCTTGATTTTAAACGTTCCAATCTCAACATCACCAAGGATCATCCGCTGCATCCTGTCCGAAACAGAGGCATGATAGGGTTTCGTGCTGTTCAGGATAAACAGAATATCGTTCCTGGAAAGTTCTTCGCCGTTGTTCGAATCATCCCGGCGGTTCTGACGGTTAAATTCCGCAATGACCTGACGCATGGACTCATCATACGTATCCGACATTTTAAGATCGAGACCTGCGTAATACCCCAGTTCATCCAGTTTTTTCTGAATCTGGTAAATAAGGGTATCCCCGTCCTTCTCCTTATCCCCCAGCCTAAGCGGGCGGATGGGTTCGGGTGTCGGCGTCGGAGCTGCTGCCTCAGGGGTATTTGACGGAACCGGTGTCGGACGGACAACTTCATTTGCAGGAATATTCTGGATATATGCCCATTCGGCCTGTGTGACGGCAATATTCCCGTCCACCCGCACGATCTGACGGTCATTCAATGCACAGAACGACTGATAGGCGATGCTGGTCGCATTATAGAAATTCCCATCAATCTCGCCGGTGTAATAGCCGTAGGATTTCAGAAACTCCTGAAGTCTGCGGACATTTTCACTTTCACGCTCTCCGCTTGACGCAAACGGCGGAAGAGGAGACGGCGTCGGGAACGGATCCATCTGGGAGATGTTAACCCAGTCAGACTCCGTGATGCCGACCTCACCCTCTGCTCTCGGAACAACCATATGCATCAGCTGATAAAATGAAGTCAGCGCATCCCTCGTATCGTCGTTGAAGGTGCCGTCCTGAATGCCTTTATACCAGCCTTTCTGCGCCAGAAAGCGCTGCAGAAGCCGTACGTTTTCGCTGTTGGTATCCCCATATCTGGCAAACCAGACCACCTGCGCATCGCCTGTACCAAGTCCCGGACCGGGTGTTGGCACCACATTCCAGGGAAGCTCGATGGTAACTGAGGTTGTCTGGCGACCTTTTACCACCATCAGGTTGGTATCATGTGGGACTCTTGAGAACGGAACTGCTGAAATATCCGCCGTGATGTCGATCGTACCGGTAATATCCTCAGCAAAGCTCTGGGCAACCATCTGAAGCTGGTCCTCAAGTTCCGCTTCTTTGTGATAGTCAATGGTATAGTTTCGTCCACCCAGGCTTTCCGTAAAATCCTGAATCATCTGACGGTTCGTCAGAGACTGATTCATCTTATTCTGATTTGTAACGGCGCGGTTATAAAGCAGCACACTGGAAATTGCAATCGGCCTTGTCGACTGAATCGTGCTGGCAATCACATTGAGCGAGGATGTGCCGGTATTTCCCTGTGTGTTATATCCATCGCTCACGATGACCACATGATAGTAATCATAGTCGTCTGTCGATGAGGGATTTCCTGCAATATTCACCGCCTGGGCAATGGCTGCATACAGAAGCGCATCATCCTTTTTCTTTCCCTGCTTGTGTTTTTCCTTATACTCCGCAGGAATGGACGTGGATGCCTGAACACGGGATATGTATCCATCCGCCATTTCAATCTTCTCACCTGTCCAGATGGCCAGGATACCGTCATTGTCACTTGGAATATTGCAAAGGCGGGACAGGATCCCCTCGATCGCCTTGGTCGATGTTGCGTCATTATCTGCATAAAGTTTTGAAATATCAATGACAAACAGATACCCTGTCCTCGTTCCTTCATCCTTCGACGGAACAAGCGGGTAATCATCGACCACCAGAGAAAAATCGCCGGCCTCAGACTTAACCCCTTTTCCCGAGGGATCCAGGACGGTAAACCGTACGCCAAGTCTGCCTTCCGTCAGCGCATGCAGACTGACGCCCCGAATGTAGAACTGTTCCCCGCCATCTGCACAGACTGATATGGCAGAGAAAACCAACAAAATCATCAATAAAGCACTTATAAGTCGCAACATCTGTTTGTTATTCATTGTATCCCCTCTTCTGATAATCTGAACATTCTCCGTTTTTCAATTCTATAGGAACATCCATGAAACCGTTTCTTATTTTCCTTGCAGTCGTGTTCTGTTTTTAACTGCTCAAATTAACAGGCTTTCTTTATGGACCCGTTCATATGATGCTTGAACTTCTTTTGAATTATAGGCTCGCAAAGAGACTGGTTCTATGCCACAAATCTGTATGGAATAAGGCCATTAATTAGAATAAGACATTGACGTGGTCATCACGTACTTGATTTCAGCGATCAAGTGCGAGCCTATAAATCTAAAGAAGTTTGGGAAACAGTTCATCGGAAGTGAAATAATAAAAGATCCTTACGCCTCTGTTTTTTACAAGCATTGATTGATAAATGCGTAAGTTTGCTCCCAGGGACATCCCAGAATTAACAGTGTCGTAGGATCATCATCATATTGAAACTCCACCTTTACCTGCAGCACAAGTAGGTGATTCCTTATTGCTTCAAACAAGACATATTGGCGTAATCCAACCTTCTCTGTCCGAAGAGAATCAGCAAATCATTTTTTCTATTTTTAATCCAGTGAAATATGACGCACAAGCGTATCGTAGAATTTCTCACATCTTTGATACGTACTCTGTTTTTTCAATATTCGGGCCAACGTTGTTTTGCTCTTCAACTGAGCATCCGTCGAAACAGATGCAATAGAACGAGAAGTCTCTTTCATCCATGCCTGTAAACATTGGCTGAAAGGCTCAATCATCATTCTTTCTCCGTCTTGTGTTGCTCTTTCGCACTTATAATGCAACATCACCTTCTGACAGATATTTTTTTACAGATATTCTATCATAATTGTTATTGTTTACCAAATAGTTTTGTACACATTTCAAATGTGTACAGCTATTTTTTATTAATTCTTACTACGATCGAATATAAAATACTGTAATTTCCCCCATATCGTCATTATTATTCTCTATTTGCTGATTACACAATAGATTTCAGTTCATATGCGAGCCTTC
>ODAI010142204.1_pt1 | contig 11001 bp, 6 predicted proteins | sample 1539321 | NCBI WGS metagenome assembly ODAI01 (sample SAMN02144231, study PRJEB22623) | gut metagenome | biome: sheep rumen | host: Ovis aries | place: New Zealand | reverse complement strand
GCTCACTACCCTCGTACATGTACCAAAATAGCATTTTGGTAGTAAGTACTCGGGTGTGCTCGCCCTCCCCAAAAATTGAAATTTTCGGGGCATAAAAATGAACACGTTGTTAGTAATATTAGGTCCGACGGGTGTCGGGAAGACGGAGTTGTCTCTGCGTGTGGCGGAGCATCTTGGGAGTCCGATTCTCAGTTGTGACAGCCGTCAGATATACCGCGAGATACCTATCGGTACAGCAGCTCCGACGGCTGCAGAGCAAGCGCGCGTGAAGCATTATTTTGTAGGCACACGCAGTTTGGAAGAGGATTATAATGCGGGTCAGTATGAACGGGATGCGTTGGCATTACTGGAGGATTTATTCCAGACGCACGAGACTATCGTTATGACCGGCGGATCGATGCTATACGCAGACGCAGTATGCAAAGGTTTAGACGATTTGCCATCCGTTCCCGCACGTATCCGCGCGCAGGTACAATGGGATGAAGAGCGGAGCACGAAGGAAGAATGGTTTACGTGGTTACAAGGAGAAGTACAACGACTTGACCCAGTGTATTGGGCAGAGGTCGATCAAAGTAATCCGGCACGATTGATGCATTGCGTGGAACTGTGTCTAACGACAGGCAAGCCCTATAGCGAATTGCGCACGAAGACACAGAAAGTGCGTCCATTCAGGATTATCAAAGTGGGAATAGAGCGTCCTCGCGCGGAATTGTACGCGCGCATAGACGAGCGTGTGAAGGAGATGATGGTAACCGGGTTGCTTGAGGAAGCCCGCCGCGTGTATCCCAAGCGTGCGCTGAACAGTTTGCAGACGGTAGGTTATCGGGAATTATTCGCATATATGGACGGGGATTATGACATAGACCGCGCCATCGCGTTGATACAACAGAACACTCGCCATTATGCCAAGCGTCAGATGACTTGGTTTAGGCGTGATAAAGAAATATATTGGTTACAAGCCAATGAAGCATATGAAAAAAACGAGCATATTATTGATGATTTGTTGCGTGCTCATAGCATGCAAGAAGACTGAGGTGAATTTCAATTACTCGCCCACCAATCCGCGTGCGGGTCAAACGGTTCAATTCTCCAACCTGTCATCTTCCGGAGAGGAATGGTCATGGGCTTTCGGAGACGGCGCAACATCTACGACCAAATCGCCGGCCCATATATTCAAACAACCGGGCACGTACCGCGTTGTTCTGAAAGTGGACAACAATAATTCGTGGGTGGCGACAAAGGAGATAACTGTCTTTGACACTATCCCTTCGTTCTCGATCTCAGACACTACTTTTTCGATTTACCAAGATTACACGCTGAGTGTGCTGGTTTATAATCCGTATAATTATGCGGCGGAGTATGTGTGGCTTCTTGGCGACGGCGTAGAGGTATCAGAGAAAGACCCGAAACTGAATGCGGACAAACTGAAGGTTTATTTCACCGAACCTAATGACTCGGCAGAAATTCGTCTCCAGGTGACGCTGAACGGAGTGATGACAGAAATAAGAAAGAGTTATTTTATTGCCGACAAAGCCACCAACTCCCTGTTGCTGCGCACAAACGAAGGCGATTACCGTCAGCGTATTTTCGGTACCCGTTCAGAGCCAGCAGTAGCAGACGAGAGTGCCAAGGAAATGCTGGATGCAGAAAATGATACCAAACAGGAATATAACGGACATGAATTTACTTTGGCAGAAGTGAGCGAAGTGTTTCCGGGCGTGGAAGGATTCCGCATAGCTAATCGCAAAATCTACTACCGCGCTGACGGTTTATGGGTAGCGCATATAGGCGGTACTGACAGAGTGCAGATAGACTCGCGGCCATGTACCTATATGACGCTTGATACGCATGACAACCGTATCTATTGGGCGAATGCAGAAGGTGTATGGTATATGCCGTTTGTAGGTTCGGACAACAATAAATTTGTTACCACTCCTACACTACTGAATGAATGGACAAACGTAACTAAAATCGCCGCAGACGGCGACCCTAAATAATGCAACCTGATTATATATTTGAGACAAGTTGGGAAGTATGTAACCGCGTGGGCGGTATATATGCCGTTTTAAGTACCCGCGCGGCATCCATGCAGGCAGAACATCCGGACAAGGTGTTTTTCTTCGGTCCGGATTTCGGAGCGCATAGCGATATTTATTTCCGCGAGGACAAACGTATTTTGCGAGAGTGGACGAAGAGCCGCAAGGAAGCCATTCTCCCTATCCGCGTCGGGCGCTGGGAAGTGCCGGGCAAACCGATAGCTATTTTGCTGAAGTTCGATGCTTTATGGTCGAAGAAAAACGAGATATACGCCTGGGCCTGGAATAAATTTCAGGTTCAGAGTCATGCCGCTTATGGCGATTATGACGAGTCTTGTCTATTCGGTTATGCCGCGGGCATGGTGATGGAGAGTCTGTACACATGGTTAACAGCCAAAGGCGAGAAGCCGAAAGTTTGTGCGCATGCCAATGAATGGCAGACGGCTTTCTCGATATTTTACTTGCGCGATCATTGTCCTGCGATAGCTACTTTATTTACCACTCATGCCACCGGAATAGGCCGTTCCATCGCGGGAAACGGAAAGCCGTTATATGATTGTTTCAAAGGTTTCAACGGCGATCAGATGGCTCAGGAGTTGAACATGGTTTCGAAGCACTCGGTGGAGAAACAGGCGGCTCATTGGGCGGATTGCTTTACGACCGTCAGTTACATTACCGCGCGCGAGTGCGAGCAACTGTTGGACAAGAAAGTGGACATAGAGACTCCCAACGGCTTTGAGTCAACCTTTGTTCCGAAAGAGGAAGATTTTGACCGCAAGCGGACGGAAGCCCGTGAGGATTTGCGCCGTGTGGCAGGAGAGTTATTGGGCGGAGTAGTGCCGCAGAACGCGCTGTTAGTTGGCATCTCCGGTCGATTAGAATGGAAGAACAAAGGTGTTGATGTCTTTGCCGCTGCATTGGACAAGTTGGCCCAGAAAATTTATCACAGCGACCAGCCGGAACGCGAAGTGGTGGCGTTTGTGATGATACCTTATTTAGACCGAGCTCCATCTCGTAAGGGCAAAGTGAGTGCTGTGTTTGTGCCATATTATCTGGATGGTCATGATCCGCTATTCGGAAAGACCTATTACGACTTGCTGATGGGCTTGGATATCACCGTCTTCCCGAGTTATTACGAACCATGGGGATACACGCCTTTAGAGTCCTGTGCATTCCATGTACCGACCATCACTACTTCACTGGCGGGATTTGGCGAATGGGCGGCTCGGCAAAAAGAGAAAGGCGGCGTGATAGTGATAGAGCGGAATGATTCCAATTTTGACGAAGTGTCAGAACGTATAGCCGATGAGTTATTGCAGTTTGACCGTCTATCGAAAGAGGAAAAAGCCCATGCCCGCAAACAGGCTGCGGCTATAGCGAAGAAAGCGGACTGGAAACATTTCTTCCAGTATTACCGGAAGGCGTATGACATCGCCATCAAAAAAGCCAATAAACGCAACAAAGCATTATGAAAAAAACTATTATACTTGCGGCCATCGCCGCTGTGATACTTCCAATGGAAGTATTCGCATGTACGAATTTTCTTGTCGGGAAGGAAGCTTCGTCCGACGGCAGTACGATTATCTCTTATGCAGCCGACTCTTACGGGATGTACGGTTTTCTGCATTATGCGCCAGCCAGCGATTGGCCTGCGGGTTCGATGCGCGAAGTGAAAGACTGGGATACCGGTCGTCCTCAAGGTTCGATACCTCAGGTGGCTCACACTTATACGGTGGTGGGTAATATGAACGAGCACCAAGTGACTATCGGTGAGACCACATGGGGCGGTCGTGAAGCATTATGGGATACTGTAGGTGTGGATTACGGAAGTCTCATTTATATCGCTTTGGAGCGCAGTAAGACAGCGCGCGAAGCTATCGAGTGGTTCATTACTCTGGTTAATGAATACGGCTATGCCAGCGAAGGAGAGAGTTTCTCTTTCGGCGACCCGGAAGAGGTATGGATTATGGATTTGATAGGCAAAGGAAAAGGACAGAAAGGCGCCGCTTGGGTGGCCGTTCGTATTCCGGACAACGCGATAGCCGGGCATGCCAATCAGGCACGTATCACAACAATCCCTGTTTCCGCCAAGCACAAACTGACGAAAGAGGAGAAACGTCTTCAGAAGAAATTGAACTGCGTATGCAAAGGCGATTGGATGTGGGACAAAGACGTTATTGCTTTTGCCCGTCAGAAAGGTTATTTCAACGGAGCAGACAAAGATTTCAGTTTCCAAGCGGCTTATAATCCGTTTGATTTCAGCGGATTGTACGTATGCGAGGCACGTGTGTGGTCATTCTTTAATCATTTCTGCAGCGGAATGGATAAATATTTCGACTATGCAACGGGTAAAACCTTCCGTGAGACAGGCGGCAAAGATGCAGGCGAACATATGCCGCTGTGGATAGTACCAGACCGCAAAGTGAGTGTACAAGACATCAAAGAATGTATGCGCGATGAATACAAAGGCACACCGCTTGATATCACCCAAGGCACCGACGCAGGTCCATGGAATTCGAAGCTGCGTTACGGCGGTTTGGGCTTCAAATTAGCATTGGAAGGGACAGACACTTTGCAATATTGGTATGAGCGTCCGACGGCTACCCAACAGACCGCTTGGTCGTATGTAGCGCAGATGCGTAAGGACAAAAAAGGTATATTCTGGTTTGGCGTAGATGACGCAGCTTGCAGTTGCTATACGCCGATGTACAGCTGCATCAATCATGTACCCGAGTGTTTTGCGGAGGGTAACGGAGACAGTTACAACTTCAGTCCTACGAGCGCTTGGTGGACCTTTAATATTGTGGCCAACTGGGCATATACCAAATACAGCCGCATGTACCCGCATATTCGCGAGTTGCAGCAAGCCTGGGATGACAAATTCAACACCCAGACAGCGGGTGTGGATGCAGAGATTGCTTCGATGAATGAAGAGGATGCTCGTGCTTTTCTGACATCTTACTCTTGCTCGCAAGCAGAGAATTTAGTGGCAGACTGGCAACGTTTGGGCATTTATCTAATGACCAAATTCCTTGACGGTCAGGAACGCAAAGAAGAGAACGGACAGTTCAAACGCAATAATTACGGGAACAGTTGCGGTCCCAACCGCTTGCCGTTACCGGACCATTTCTTGCGGATGGTAGCACCGGAGATTACCCATGAATAAATATCAAAACAAACATTATATGAAACGTTTATTTTTTTCAATTGCCGTATGTCTTCAGGTCAGCACGCTTTGGGCCGCCCAAATGGGTCCATGGAGTGGTGAGACAATCTCACCTGAAACAGATGATGCATCCGGAGCGTATGTGATTAAGACGGCAGAGAACCTTGCTTGGGTTGCCAAGCAAAGTGCAGGAACCGATTTTGCAGGGAAAGTATTCCGTCTGGAAGCGGATTTGGATTTAGGAGGCGCAGAAGCTGTGCCTGAAAAATGGCAGCCTATCGGTTCTGCCGCTTATCCTTTCCGTGGAGAGTTTGACGGAAACAACCATGTGATATCCAATCTGTATATCAATGGTTCGTTCCCCACGTGTGCCGGTTTGTTCTCCGAAACAGGAGATGGGGCAACTATCCATAACTTGGGCTTGGCGCAAGGTAAGATAGTGACCGACAAAACGGATAATGTGGGTGCGATAGTGGGCATCAACCGCGGACAGATTCACCATTGTTTCAGCATGGTGCAGATTGCGCTGGCAGGAAATAATATCGGCGGCTTGGTAGGTGTTAACGAAGGTGAGATAAATTATTCGTACAACACCGGTATCATCACAGATGCCAAAGAGTTTGTCGGAGGTCTTGTAGGTTGGAACAAATCCACCGCACGGTTGAATGAGTGTTATAACAGCGGTTACTGCCGTGGAACAGACCATGTAGGAGCCTTGTTCGGCAAGAACGAAGCACCGGCAGATAATCTGACCAAGGTTTATTTTGACCAGCAGATGACGCGAATGCATGTGACCGGGTACGGTTCTGCAGATCCGTTATTGGACAACTCGAAGTTTGCGATTGCGACCACAGTTGCTTTTTCCTCCGATAAAAGTCCGTTCACTCCTTTGTCCGATTGGAAGATAGAAAAGAACCTGTATCCACGTTTGGTTTGTTTTGACGACCATGTTGCCGCTTTGCTTTCCACCAGCGCCATTGGTCTGGATTCAGAGAAACTGCCGACCGAACGTGCAGAAGGTGTAGGTGCTCCGGACGAGAGCAAGAAACCGCGTAAGGAGTTTAAACTGTTCAGCCAACCCGATGCCACCTGGATATCATCCAATGACGACAATATCCATATTGCCAATGCAACGAAAGCCGAGGTGAAGCGTCCGTGCGGTAATCAAGAAGTGATTCTGGAAGTGTCGAATAGTACCTTCACGAAGCAAATTTATACCATCGTCAAGGGTTATGAGACTTTTGATCCGGGTAAGATAGACGGCGGAAAGGGCGTCTGCTTGGATGAGGCGATTAAGTTCTCAGCCCTCAACAACGGGGAAGAGAAGAAAGAGCCGACAGGAGGTAAAGATGACGAACAGAATGATGCAACTTTGAGCTACCAATACATGATAATCCGTGATACGGTTAGATCATACCCGGATTATAGCAAAACTTATATTCCCCTTGATACCGTCTATTGGAATCATGGAGAGTATAGCAGGACATCTCTTCCGACAGATGTACCGGGGGAATACTCATTCCGCCGATACACACACGATGCCCAGTGTAAAACCGAATGGACAGAATCCCCGGGACGTGTTTATCTCACTGTTCGCGAAGGATTCGATGCCGGAAGTCTGGTGGAGAAGCCGGATACGATTTACGGTAATCTTCAGCAGAAATTGACGATAGAGAGTGAGAAAGACGCCTCCGGTGGTGATGGTAAGTTTACGTATTTATGGAGATTGGAGCGCCGGGAGTGGAATCCGGAAACAGGTACATGGGATGAAGTAGAAGATAATATCTGGGATCCGCTTTATATGGATGGTAGTCCGGTAAATACGGCTTCGTTTGATTATACGTTCACCAAACCCGGACAGTATTCGTTTACACGTCGAGTAAAAGATGAATCCTGTAATCCTCAACCGTCCGAGGCTTACCGTCCTCACATCGTAGTGGTCTACGAAGGACTTAATCCGGGTAGTGTAGAATCGTTCGAACGCGAGCTCTGTACACCCGATTGCACAGATACGATTCATGAGATAGATCCTGCAACCGGCGGCGACGGTCTTTATAGCTATCGCTGGTTGTGTAATGGCACAGAAATCGCCAATAGTGATACGATGGCCTTCCTTCTTGAGCGCTATCAGCAGATGACAACCGGCGGCACGTATGTCTTCACGCGCCAAGTGAAAGACAATACCGGCAAATCAGGCTGGATGACATCTGAGGGAAGTGTGACGATACGCATCTATCGTGACTACGATCCAGGCGCTATCAATACCGTTAATGAGCAGATATGTTATGAGTCCGGTCAAGCGCTTGAGGTTTCAGTGGCGATAGGAAGCAGACAATCGGCGAGTGGAGACAGCGGCGCGGAGTTCCATTATTGCTGGTTGCTATACAAAGAGCAGGAGGGTAAAGATCCTGTATTCGTAGATACTATCCGTCAGGACGAAGCGGCATTGAATATGACGCTCAAGCTGAGTGACTACCGTTTGTCGGTTCCTGTAACCATCTCCATCCAGCGCGCAGTGAAGAATATGCAATGTGCGTCCGCATGGAAAATATCGGCCAACAAAGCGACATGGCGTTTAGGCCGCTCTGAGAAGAAGACTCAGAACGTGACGGTTTGTTACGGCAATCTGCCTTACACCTATACTTACACTTATACGAGCGGGCGCGAGGAACGCGTTACCTTCACGGAAGACGGACAGACGAAAACTATCAATGATCTCACACCGCAAGGCTGTCCGAAAGAGGTGACTTTACAATGTCGCGTGACGCCTGCTCCGGAAGTAGAGGTGAAGCCTGTGATTTCCGTTTGCGAGAGTGCATCGACATTGAAGATTGAGTATACCATTCTTTCCGGTCTTCCTGATCGTTATGACTTGACTTTCCCTGCCTCGATGCACGACTTGGGCTTTGAGGATGTCATAGGAGCAGAACTAACAGATAAGATGATAGAGGCACCGCTTCCGGCAGATGTGCCTTACGGGAAGTACCAGTTTACGATTATGTTCTATGTGGCCTCTGCCGGTTCGGACTGCAAAGGAATTCAGCAGACGCAGAACTTCACGTTTGACGTAGATGGCTACGTAAACCGCAAAGGAAACGATATTGTTTTTGTTGATAACAGCGGCAAGCACACCGAGGCTGCGCTGACATTCGATCACTATCAATGGTATCGCAACAACGAGCCGATTGAAGGTGAAACAGGTCAGTACTACTATGAATACAACGGTCTCAACGGCGTTTATTCTGTAGATATGATTACTGCCGATGGAACTGTTTATCGGAGCTGTCAATATGAGATGCGACCGATGACACCTTTGGATAATGTATCCTCAGCTGGAACTTTGGGAAGAAAAGTGCTTCGCGAAGGACAACTCTTCATTGTTGTAGGTGAGAAAATGTATAACATGTTAGGTCAGGAGGTACAGCAATGAAACGGTTTATTACAATAGTGCTGGCATTAGCAGTGGCGATGGGTGCGATGGCAGCGCCCGCTAAAAAGAGCAAGAAGGCCAAAGAGAAACCCATTAAGCATTATCTGGATATTCATGCCGGAGGTGGAGTGAGCAGTTGGAATTATCCGCTCGAAGGCGGTTCAACCGGAGTAGGCGGTGCTTTTGCGCTTGGTGTAGGTTACACTTATTTCTTCCATCCCAGTGTTGGTTTTCAAACGGGTATCACATTTACCCGTCTGGCTTCCACTGCATCACTGACGCAACCCATAGAATGGAGAACGAATCCGGACGGTTCAGCGTTGGTGGACTATATGGGTGAGGAATATATTCACCGCACATCGTTTGACGGATGGAAAGAGAGCCAGCAGACTTATCTCTTTGAGATACCTGTGGGCTTACGTTTCCGTTATTTCAAAGAGCGCGACAGCCAGGTCGGTTTGCATGCCGCGGTGGGACTCAAACTGGCTATTCCAATGATGGCGAATTATGCGCATAACTCCGGTTTGGTAACTCATACAGGATGGTACGAACAATGGCAATTGGAACTGCACGATATTCCTAATCGTTTTGGCAGCGAGCAGGCTAACCGTCAAGAGGAATCGGTGATGAGCAAGTTGAATAAAGTTAATGCTGAGGCTTATGCAGAGTTGGGCGCTGCAATCCGTATCAACAAGCATTACGAACTCTATGTGGCAGCTTTCGGGCAATATATGCTCAATAACTTCTCCTGTGTCAAGTTAGACAACCGCACGCCGCTTGGATTCCGCAGTTCGAATTATAACTATCCGTTTATGAGCGAGTACCGCGGTTTGGTTGGAACCGACAAAGTGGGAGCGATGCACCCGTGGATGGCGGGACTGAAAGTAGGTATCAGTATATGGCCCGGCAAAACGGAGAAAGAGAAAAAGAAAGAACTGAAGAAACTGATGAAGCAGTTCCCTGATATGGTTCCTGTCAAAGAGGTGCATGATACGATTTGGATTATAGATACAATCCGTACGAATGACACAATCCGCGTTCGCGACACCATCGTGCGTGCGGCTGCTCGCATAGAACCGGTTGTTACGGTAGAGGAAAAGAAGCTGGACACCTTGCTCTCGCAATCTGTTATATGGTTCAATTTTGATGACTATAAACCTATTCTTGAACCGGCCTACATTTTGGACTCCGTTGCCCTAATGATGAAGAATCATCCCGATCTCCGTATTCATATCAACGGCCATGCATGCGCCATAGGGGCGGATAGTTATAACCAGCGTCTGGCCTTGAAGCGTGCGAAAGCTGTAGCATCGCTGCTTCGTGCCAAAGGAGTTAAGTCCGATCGGATGGAGGTGACTTCATTCGGAGCTACTCACCCGTACCGCTATAATGCCGACCATCAGTTAGAGAAAGACCGCCGTGTGGAAATTATTCCTGAAGGGTATGTGGCGGATGATGAAACGGTACAAGAGCAACCTCTGCCTCAAAAGACCCCCTCAACTTCTTCTCAGGCAACGACTCCGGAGCCGGAAAAGAAAGAAGTGGTGAAAGAGCCTTCGAGTGTGGAAAAGAAAGAGTATACGAAATTTTTAGGCACAGAGAAAGTAAAAGAGGGCTCAAGATTGATGCAAATAGCTCGCAGATGGTATAATGAACAGTTGTACTGGGTATATATCTATGAGGCAAACAAGGATAAATTATCTTCTCCTCAACAATTGCCTGTCGGTACATCATTGCAAATTCCTGATTTGAAAGCGACAGTACATAAAAAAATGTCTCACGAGCAAGCATTACAAGACGCGCGTCAACGAGCAAAGAAATACGAATAATTACTATTTCAAACAATCATAATGAAGCATTTTAATGAATATAAACAACTCAATCTGCCGGAGGTAAGCCGTGAGGTGCTGGCAGAGTGGGAAAAAGAAGATTTATTCCATCAAAGTATCACAACCCGCGAAGGACATCCGCAATTTCTGTTTTTCGAAGGACCTCCTTCGGCGAACGGAATGCCGGGTATTCACCATGTGATGGCGCGTACCATCAAAGATACCTTCTGCCGTTTCAAGACCATGCAGGGTTATCAGGTTCACCGTAAAGCCGGTTGGGATACTCATGGTCTGCCGGTTGAACTGGGTGTAGAAAAAATGTTAGGTATCACCAAGGAGGATATAGGCAAAAAGATCTCCGTAGATGAATACAATGCCGCTTGCCGCCGCGAGGTGATGAAATACACCAAAGAATGGACTAACCTCACCAAACAAATGGGTTATTGGGTGGATCTTGACAACCCTTATATCACGTACGATAAAAAGTATATGGAGACGTTGTGGTCATTATTGAAGGAACTCTATAAGAAGGGAGAGCGG
>ODAI012866583.1_pt1 | contig 11003 bp, 10 predicted proteins | sample 1539321 | NCBI WGS metagenome assembly ODAI01 (sample SAMN02144231, study PRJEB22623) | gut metagenome | biome: sheep rumen | host: Ovis aries | place: New Zealand | reverse complement strand
GATGTGGATTAAAGCCGTTGAGCCCAAGGTATATAGAGTTTAAAAGGAACTAATAAACAATTTAAAATAAAAGAAACATAATGGATTTAAAGATTGCTGTATTGGCCGGTGATGGTATCGGTCCAGAGATTATGGAGCAGGGCGTGGCAGTAATGTCGGCTGTTGCTGAGAAGTTCGGACACAAGGTTTCATACAAGGAGGCTCTTTGCGGTGCTCACGCTATCGATGAGGTGGGTGACCCATTCCCAGAAGAGACTTTCAAGGTGTGCGAAGAGGCTGACGCCGTTCTTTTCGCAAGCGTTGGTGACCCTAAGTTCGACAACAACCCAACTGCAAAGGTTCGTCCAGAGCAGGGCTTGCTTGCTATGCGTAAGAAACTTGGTTTGTTCGCAAACATCCGTCCTGTGACAACTTTCGACTGCTTGGTACACAAATCACCATTGAAGGACGAAATCGTTAAGGGTGCTGATTTCATCTGCATCCGTGAGCTTACTGGCGGTATGTACTTCGGCAAGAAGCAGGAGCCTACAGTAAACGCAGAAGGTGTTGAGGATGCTCTTGATACAAACTATTACAGTCGTCCAGAAGTTGAAAGAATCCTGAAGGTTGGTTATCAGTACGCTCGTCAGCGTAGAAAGCACCTTACTGTTGTTGACAAGGCTAACGTTCTTGCATCAAGCCGTTTGTGGCGTAAGGTTGCTCAGGAACTCGCTCCTCAGTATCCTGACGTTACAACAGACTTCATGTATGTTGACAACGCAGCAATGCGTATGATTCAGGAACCTAAGTTCTTCGACGTAATGGTGACTGAGAATACTTTCGGCGACATCCTTACCGATGAGGGCTCATGCATCACAGGTTCAATGGGATTGCTTCCTTCAGCATCGACAGGTTCGTCAACTCCAGTATTCGAGCCAATCCACGGCTCATGGCCACAAGGCAAGGGCTTGAACATAGCCAACCCATTGGCGCAGATTCTTTCTGTAGCAATGTTGTACGAGTATTTCGACCTTAAGGAAGAGGGCGCGCTTATCCGCAAGGCAGTTGACGCATCTCTCGACCAGAACGTCCGCACTCCTGAGATTCAGGTTGAGGGCGGTGCTAAGTACGGCACAAAGGAAGTCGGCGCATGGATTGTCGATTTTATCAAGAAGGCGTAGTTAAAACAATTGCTTAAAACAAGAGGGGCGCGAACTTTTTAGGTCGTGCCCCTCTTTTTATGTTGTAAAACACATTTTATACCTGAACGAGGAATACAAATTACACTATATTTGCGGAAAAATCTGAGAGAACGTTTATAAAGTGAAAAAATTGTTATTCAGGGTGCGTGAGTATTTGTGGTATGTGTTGAAAGCCCGCCATCGCCATGGCTTCGGAGTCCACTCTCCGTTCGCCTATGATGTGATAACAAAAGTTTTTGAAGAAAAGAGTTCTTATTACATATATAATGATGTCGAAAAGGAAAGACGTCGTTTGCTGCATGACAGGACTTCTATATTTTTTGATGATTATGGGACGGGGAAGTCTGGCGAGAGAAGAATTTGCGACATCGCGCGCAAGGCATTGAAAAACGCCAGCGATGCGCAGCTGATATTCAGGACGGCTCTTTTCCAGAAGCCCAAGACCGTGATAGAACTGGGGACATCACTGGGATTGACTACGGCTTATCTCTCAAAGGCGGCAGGCAGTGGCAAGTGTCACACGTTTGACGGTTGCGGGGAAGTTGTTGATTTTGCGAAGCAAGTTGCAAGCAATTGCGGAACGGCGGCAAGCACAGTGTTCCATGTCGGTGATATTGCCGAGTCATTGCCTTTGGTGATTAAGGACATGGAAAGTGTTGATGTGGTGTTCATGGATGCCAATCATACAAAAGAAGCGACATTGGCTTATTACTCCATTATAAAGCCGAAATTGTCCAACGGCAGCGTTTTGATAATGGATGACATACACAGCAGCAAAGGGATGCGTGAGGCTTGGGACGAGATCAGACAGGATGAAAAAGCGCGTGTCAGCTTTGATATGTATGGATTAGGAGTCATATATTATAATGAGAAATTGTCACAAAAAGACTATATATATTATAGGGATTAAAATATTTTGCAGATTTTTTCATGAATGTTGAAAACGCCTTTATGAGCAAGTTTTTTTGAAGTATAATTGTTTTTAAATGATTTTATTTTAAATTTGCACATTAAAACTGCGTGCATACATTCTTTACTTTAACAAGAAAACGTAATTAGGATTATGTATTGGACACTTGAATTAGCCACAAAGTTGGAAGACGCACCATGGCCAGCTACAAGAGACGAGTTGATTGATTACGCAACGCGCTCAGGAGCTCCGATGGAGGTTATAGAGAACTTGAAAGAGATAGAGGATGAAGGCGAGGTATACGAAAGTATTGAGGATATTTGGCCTGATTATCCGAGCAATGAGGATTTCTTCTTCAATGAAGAGGAGTACTGATTAACATAAAAAAGAAGTAGATACACAATAAAAAATCATTTTTGTTGTTAAGTATATACCGGAGGTAATCCGGATTTAGGAACATACAAAGAGACCGGAAACTATGAAAAACTCATTGATAGTGTTGATAGCGCTAGTTTTGAGTTTTTACAACGTGAGGGCTCAGTACGATGCGCAAGCGAGCCAGTATATGTTTGTTCCAGAAGTATTTAACCCAGCGTCAGTGACTGCAAATGACAGATTCAATCTGATGGGATTGTATCGGTTGCAGTGGATTGGAATGGACGGCGCGCCACAGACCTTGTTCTTTCATACAAGTGCTCCGTTGCACTTCTTGAAGCATGATCATGGCGTAGGTGTCATGTTCGAGAATGACAAGGCGGGAATGTTCTCAACACAAGGCGTTTATGCCCAATATGCTTTCAAGTATAAACTGAAGAAGCATGTGCTGAGTTTCGGACTTAATCTCGGTTTTATGAACCAGAGCATTAGTAGCGATAGCCTGAATATGTTGGAGGGGCTTGATGATTACCATCAAGGGTCAGACCCCGTTATACCGACAGGTTCGGTGAATGCTCCTGCTTTTGATATCGGAGTTGGTGCTATGTTTCGCTCAAAGTCTTATTACTTTGGCGTTTCTGCATTTCACTTGACTAAGCCGACGTTCGACTTGGATGATAATGTGAGTTCAAGTGTGTCTCCTGTGATGTATTTCACTGGCGGATATGCATACAAGCTGCCTAATAACAGGTTTGTTATATTGGCTGACGCTATGGTGAAGACGGATTTCGCCGCATATCAAGTTGATGTGAGCGCGAGGGTTGAGATTGATGACCTTTACTATTTTGGTTTGAATCTTAGGCCATGGAATGCGGTTTCGTTCTTGGGTGGAGTAAGTTTGAACAACGGATTGTCCATAGGATATTCGTTTGATTTATCTACAACGCAGTTGATAAGTCGTACCTATGGTTCACATGAAGTTTACTTAAGATATAGTTTCTTGCTTGGCGGCAAGAAAAACAACAAATACAAGAGTGTAAGAATTTTGTAATAACATTGAGAAAATAATTTTTAGTAGCATATGAAAAAGTTATTGTTTTTTTCTGCTTCACTTTTGACCTTGGTAGGTTGCGGAAGTAAGCAAAGCAACGGAGAGTTGACAGGAGTTTACTCTCGTGGATGGGCGGACCCAACTCCATTTGGAATGGTGTTCATCAATCGAGGCTCGTTTACAACAGGTTCAAACGACCAGGAAGCTAACTGGGCAATGAACTCTCAGTCTAAGACTGTGTCTGTAGATGCGTTTTGGATGGATGAGACCGAAATCACAAATGGTGAGTATCGCCAGTTTATTAACTATGTAAGAGACTCTATTGCATTGGAGCGTCTTGCAGATCCTGCAATCGGTGGCGATGAGACTTTCAAGATTACTCAGGATAAGAAGGGTAATGAGGTTCAGCCAAGATTGAACTGGAATAAGCAAATTCCATGGAACAATCCTAACGAGGATCAGAAGAGAGCACTTGACAGCATGTTCTATGTTGGCGAGGACGCTATCGAGCTTGTACCTCAGTTGGACGGATCGAAGTTGAACTACAAGTATGAGTTTGTTGACTACAAGCAGGCTGCTTTGAAGGTTAACAAGTTCAATGCGCTCAAGGGTGGTTATGACAGATCATTGGATGGTCTTGGCGTGACTAAGGACAGCGCAGACGTGATGATCAAGAAGGATACAACATTCCGCGATGAGAATGGATTCATCGTAAACCAGACAGTTTATCGTCCATTGCAGAGAAGACATGACTTCATCCAGACTAAGATATTGAATATCTATCCTGATACTTTGTGCTGGATCAGAGACTTCACTTACGCATACAATGAGCCTTACATGAGAATGTACTTGTCTCATCCAGGATATGGCGAATATCCAGTAGTTGGTGTTACATGGGAGCAGGCTGTTGCATTCTGTAACTGGAGAACTAAGCTCTTCAACACATATCAGGTTGCAAGAAATGCTCCTCAGGTTCAGGATTGGAGACTCCCAACAGAGGCTGAGTGGGAGTATGCAGCAAGAGGTGGTAGAGACTTGGCTATGTATCCTTGGGGAGGTAACTATATCAGAACTGCTAAGGGATGCTTCCTTGCAAACTTCAAGCCTTTGAGAGGTAACTATACTGATGATGGTTATATGATCACTGCATTCGTAGCTGCATACCCACCAAACGACTATGGTTTGTATGATATGGCAGGAAACGTATCAGAGTGGACTTCTTCTGTATATTCAGAGTCAACTTTGAGTTTCGTTCACGACTTGAACCCAGATTATCAGGAAAACGTAAAGACATCTGATCCTGATGTTAAGAGAAGAAAGGTAATCAAGGGCGGTTCTTGGAAGGATATCGGTGCTTACCTGCAGTGCGGCTCAAGAACATACGAGTATCAGCAGGAGAGCAAGTCATACATCGGCTTCAGATGTATAAGAAGCTTCATCGAGGGAGCAAAATAAGCGAAGAAAACAAAAACAATAATAACCTAATAAATACTTAGAAAAATGTCTATAGGAGACTGGATGGATACCCCTCAAGGGGGAAAAATTACGGGATACGCATTTGGCTTTGGTGCCGCAGTCGTAATCGTAGGTGCTTTGTTTAAGATTATGCACTGGCCAGGAGCGAGTGTCGTGTTGACAATGGGAATGGGAACTGAGGCTGTGTTGTTCGTCATCACAGCGTTTGGTAATCCACATCCAGTATTGCATTGGGACAGAGCTTTCCCTGTAATTTCTGATCATACTCCAGAAGGAGCTGCTTTCCTTGATGGACACTCTAGTGGTATTGCAAACCCATTAGCAGCAGCAAGCGGTTCTGGTGTATCTGGCGGAACTGTAGTAGTCGGCGGAAATGGCGGTTCAGTTTCTGGCGGAACATTGAACGCAATAGCAGGAACAGATGTTAGCTCATTGTCAGAGGAGGACATCAAGAAGTTGAATAGCGGAATCTCTAAGTTGTCAGAGACAGCAGAGAAGCTTTCTAACCTTGGTGCAGCTGGTGATAGCGCAGCGCAGTTCGTTAATAACATAGCTTCAGCTAACACATCATTGAATAGCTATACTAACTCACAGAATCAGATCAACGAGGCTACAGCTGCTTTGATTAATTCTTACAAGAGCATAGCAGCTGATGTTGAGAATGCAAAGCAGAGCACTACTGCTTATGCATCTGTTCTTTCAAATGTAAACAATAGCTTGTCATCAGCAAATTCTGCATACGAGCTTCAGTTGAAGGCTATAGAATCTGCTAATAACGAGATAGAGGCGTTCAGACAGAACACTGCTAAGCTTAACAGTCAGGTGGCAAATCTGAACAACATCTATGGCAATATGTTGAATGCGTTAGCTTAATATTGTTATTCTAAAAACTAAAAAGGGAGAGTAATATAGTATGGGAGGCGCAACCAATTGTCCGGAGACCCCGAGACAAAAAATGATCGGTATGATGTACATCGTGTTGACAGCAATGTTGGCACTGAATGTAACTACCGATGTCCTCAACGGATTCACGATGGTGGAAGAAAGCCTTAGAGTGAATACAAGAGGAGCCGAAGGAAGAAATACGAACCTGTATCTTAAGTTTGAGGACTTGAATAGCCAGAATCCAGCAAAGGTTGGTGCATGGTTGCAGAAGGCTAAGGACGTAAAAAAGGAGTCTGATGAACTTTATAATGCTATTCAGGATATCAAGGTTTTGATAGCAAAGACAGCAGATGGTGAAGAAGCCGATGTTGAGCATATAGAGGGAAAGGGAAACCTTGATGCTGCAGGTTATGTAGGTCTTTCTGACGGAGGTATGGGAAAAGGTAAGGAGATCAAGGCAAAGATTGAGGCATATAAGACCAAGATGACTGAGTATGTCAAAGCGGATACAGCTAAAGTTTCTTTGTTAAACAAGACTTTCAACACAGGTAAGGTTGTTGGTCATGACGGAGAAGCGAGAGAATGGGAAGTCGCAACATTTGAGATGATGCCAGTGGCTGCCGCTATAACAATCTTGTCTAAGATACAGGCCGATATCAGAAACACAGAAGGTGATATCGTTACATACCTGAAGAGTCAGGTAGATGCGGATGACTACCGTGTTAATAGAATTGAGGCTAAGGTAATTCCAAACTCTAAGTATGTGATTAGAGGTGGAAAGTATTCTGCAGAGATTGCACTTGTAGCAAGTGACTCTACTCAGAAACCTGAAGTTTATATCGGTGGAAATCCACAAACAGGTACAGGTGGTACTTTGGTAAAGGATGGTTTGTATGAGACTGTAGCTACAGCTCTTGGTGACAAGAAGTATTCTGGTTACATAAGACTCAATAGCCCAACTGGTTCTAAGGTATATCCATTTGAATCTGAATATAATGTAGGAGAGCCTACTGCTATTATATCTGCAGACCAGATGAATGTGTTCTATGCAGGTATTAATAACCAGGTTAGTATTTCTGTGCCAGGTGTTCCTTCAACTGCAGTTGCAGCGAGTGCATCGGGAGGAACTTTGACAAAGTCTGGTAACGGTTGGATAGTAAGACCAGCAAAGGTTGGTCAGCCAGTCGTGATCTCTGTGTCAGCTAAGATTGATGGCAAGGTTCAGAGAATGGGTGAGAAATCATTCCGTGTGAAGATGTTGCCTCCACCAGTGGCATTCATACCATTCCAAGACGATAACGGAAACACAATGAAGTTTAAGGGTGGTAAGATGTCCAAGGCTAAGCTTTTGAATGTTACAAGTTTGGGCGCAGAATTGAACGATGCTGATATTGAGGCTAAGTATAATATCGTTAGCTTTGAGATGAACGTTCAAGGAGCGATGGGTGCTGTAGTTGAGTTATCTTCAGGAGCACACTTCACAGCTCGCCAGATGGATCAGGTAAAGAAAATGGCAAAGGGTGCTAAGTTCTTTATCTCAGCAGTAAAGGCAAAGGGTCCAGACGGTATTACAAGAGACCTGCCTCCAATGGAAGTTGTATTGAATTAACAACTATATAAAATTTAGAAATTATGAAAGCGTACAGTAGACTTATAATTGCCGCAGCAGCGTTGGCACTTGGTCTGGGAACAGCAAGCGCACAGAGCTCTACGACAAACGATTTCTTCAACGAGAATGGAGAAATCCCTACAAACCTTCCTACAGCTTACGATATGAAGGACTTGACTCCAATCGAGTTCGTAAATCCAAGAGCTGACGATATTTATTGGCAGAAGGTTGTGTATCGTGTGATTGACCTGCGTGAGAGAATGAACTATCCTCTTTACTACCCTGAAACAGCAGTAGATGGCAGAGAGTCATTCTTCTCAATCCTCTTCAAGTTGATTAACGAGAAGAAGGTGCCAGCATTCAGATTTGATTATACAACTGAAAGATTTGGCAAAGACGACCTTATTGACTTTGAGGAAGAGGTTCTTAAGAAGTTCGAGGTTATCTATAAGGTAAAGACAAATCCTACAACAAAGGTAAAGACATTCCAGATTGAGGATTCTGATATACCTAATAGAGAGGTTATCAAGTACTACATGAAGGAGGTATGGTTCTTTGACAAGAACTCTTCTACATTCAATGTGAAGATTATCTCTATCTGTCCTGTACTTGTGACTGACCGTGGTGTAGGAACTCAGAGTTTCCCACTTTGCTGGATCCCATTCGACAACCTCCGTCCATACTTGGTACAGAGAGAGGTCATGATCACAGACAAGAACAATGGTGCAAGAATGTCTTATGATGATTTGTTCATTAAGAGAAGATTCGCAAGCAACATTTATAAGGAGTCTAACCTGCAGAACCGTATGATTCTGGATTACAACGCTACTCCAGAAGATGTTAAGAGAGAGCAGGAGAGAATCCAGAGAGAGATACTCAACGAGGAGCAAGATCTTTGGGAGTATTAATCTGAACGAAAATACTTATAAGAGACCCGAGAATGTACTTTCTCGGGTCTTTTTTTGCTTTTAAATGAGTAAATTTGCGATGTTTAAAAGGCACATCAGGATGGCTGAGTGTCGAAACAGAAAAAGAAAACTATATGGAGAGTACAAGACAACAGAAGATAAGCAGACTCCTGCAAAAGGAGCTTAGCGACATATTCCTGAAACTCGCAAGGAACAACGGAGGGGTTATTATAACCGTAACCAGCATAAATGTAAGTGCGGACTTGAGCATTGCGCATATAAACCTTAGTCTGTTCCCAACAGACAAGGGCGAGGCTGTCATGGAGCTTATAAAGTTGAATGACAAGAATATTCGTTTTGAATTAGGCAACAGAATGCGCCACCAGCTTCGCATAATTCCAGAATTGGTATTCCACCTTGACGACACTTTGGATTATATTGACCACATAGATGATTTGCTGAAGAAGGATAAGGAAAGGCTTGAGAACAACAAGCCTAAATCGGCAAAGGATTCGGAAGGACAGGCTTAATGGATATAGCACTGCACATAGCCAAAAGATATTTGTTCTCGAAGAAGTCGCACAACGCGATAAATATAATCTCGGGAATATCGGCGGTGGGAGTATGCGTCGGGACGTTCGCTATAATATGCGTTCTTTCCGTTTTCAATGGTTTCGGCGCTCAGGTCGAGAGTTTGTTCAGCACGTTCGACCCAGACCTTAAAATCGCGTCTGTGGAGGGCAAGTCGTTTGTCGTGGATGACAAATGGAATGAGGTGAAGAAGATAAAGGGCGTTGAGTATTGCACACAGGTGGTTGAGGAGAATGCCTTGTTAAGATGTGGCGACAAACAGGAAACCGGTGTAGTGAAGGGAGTAGGCGAGGGTTTTGATAAGATGGTTGGGCTTGACAAGATTATTGTGGCTGGGAATTATACGCTTAGCGACAATGTGTTCAACTATGGCGTTCCTGGTGTCGGGGTGTCTGCGGAATTAGGTTGTATTCCTTACGGAGTGCAGCCTCTTTATATTTATGCGCCAAAGCGAGAAGGGCGTGTGAACTTGGTGAATCCGGAAAACAGTTTCAATACAGAGAGGGTGTTTACGTCGGCAGTTTTTTCTGTACAGCAGCCAGAATATGACAACAAACTCGTCATTGTGTCTATTGATTTGGCGAGGAAAATATTCGAATATGCAGACGGAGCTGTCACTTCGGTTGAAATCGGTGTAAAGAAGGGGGAGAATGTCGATGATGTCAAAAAACAGATAGAGACTGTTCTTGGCGACGGCTTCAAGGTGAAGGACAGATATGAGCAGCAGGAAGACTACTTCAAGATAATGAAGGTTGAGAAATGGATCACGTTCCTTATTCTGGCATTCATACTGCTGATAGCGATATTCAATATTATCGGGTCATTATCGATGCTGATAATAGACAAGAGCGATGACATAAGGACACTGAGGAATATGGGCGCGACGTCGGGATTGATAAAGAGGATATTCACGATAGAAGGCTGGATGATATCATTGCTCGGCTGTGTGATAGGAATATTGCTCGGTGCGTTGTTGTGCGTGCTGCAAGAGAACATGGGCTTCATAACAGTGCCGTCGGGTGACGGAATGACAGTGATGCCGTATCCGGTGGAGCTGCAGGTGTCAGACATTCTGATAGTATTTGCTACAGTCGCTCTTATGGGGTTGGCTGCTGCGTATTACCCAGCAAGTCAAATAAAAGAGAAAAAGTAGAATCATAAAATAGTAACAATGACATACAAGTATGATTTTTTGGTGATAGGAAGCGGAATCGCAGGAATGAGTTTCGCTCTTAAAGTTGCTGACAAAGGCAAGGTAGCATTGATATGCAAAACGGATCTTGAAGAGGCAAACACCTATTTGGCGCAGGGCGGAGTCGCGTCTGTGACAAACACGCTTGTAGATAACTTCGAGAAACACATAGAGGACACGCTGATAGCCGGTGACGGACATTGTGACCGCAAGGCTGTGGAGAAGGTGGTGAAGGATGCTCCTGCCGAGATTCAGGAACTGTTGAAATGGGGCGTGGACTTCGACAAGAAGGACGGAAAGTTCGACTTGCACAGAGAAGGCGGACACTCGGAATTCCGAATCCTGCACCACAAGGACAACACTGGCGCTGAGATACAGGAAAGCCTCATAAAGAAAGTCAAGGAGAACGCGAACATTGACATTTTCGACCATCATTTCGCGATAGACATAATAACACAGCACCACATGGGAGAATGGGTGACACACCACACTCCGGACATTGAGTGCTACGGCGCATACATACTGAACCAGAAGGACAACAACATCTATACGTTCCTGTCCAAAGTGACATTGTTGGCAACGGGCGGCATAGGCAATGTTTACAGCAACACGTCCAATCCGATAGTAGCGACTGGCGACGGAATAGCCATGGCTCACCGTGCGAGAGCGATAATCAAGGACATGGAGTTCGTGCAGTTCCATCCGACAGTGCTGTACAACCCGGGTGTGCGCCCTTCGTTTCTGATAACTGAGGCGTTGAGAGGTTACGGTGCAGTGCTCAGAGACCTGAACGGAAACGAGTTCATGTACAAGTATGACAAGCGT
>ODAI012572564.1_pt1 | contig 11003 bp, 7 predicted proteins | sample 1539321 | NCBI WGS metagenome assembly ODAI01 (sample SAMN02144231, study PRJEB22623) | gut metagenome | biome: sheep rumen | host: Ovis aries | place: New Zealand | reverse complement strand
CTACTCAGCACCTCTATTGTTTGGTCGGCCTGTGGCCTCAAAATTATAAGAAAATTGGATAGAAAATTATCAAAATAGGCTATGCATGCCCATTATTCTTATAATTTTGAAATAAATTTTCTTATAATTTTGAGCGAAGCGACCATATTATGAGGGGGTACTGAATAGTTACTGATTGATTTTCATACCACAAATTTCACTAATTAAACTAATTATTTTAAGACGGAATAGGATTCGTGAAATTAGAGAAATTAGTGGTCAAAAGAAATAAAGAAATCACCCGTGGCGGCTGCCACGGGTGAAATGGTTGTTAAGCAGTAGCCCTCCGGGCTTACTTCACCACGACCTTGCGGCCATTGATGATGTAGAGGCCCTTCGTGGGCTGAGCCACGCGCTGTCCGTTCAGGTTGTACACCTCGCCGTTCTTCACAGCCTCGGTCATGCGCACGCTGCTGATGCCGTCGGAGACTGGCGTCGGTTCAAGCGTCAGCGTATGCTCCTCGGTGTTCACGGTGAACGTCAGGTTATAGACACCAGCGGGATAGTCCTCGGTGCCGAACACGAACTCAGCGTTCTGCAGACCGTAAGGCAGCACGTAGTCGTTCCAGTTGCCATTGGCGGCAGCCTTGTAGTAGTAGGCCTTGCCCTCGATGCTCTGGTTCTCCAGGGTCAGCGTCCATACGGCAGCATTCTCCGTGCTCTGCGTCATCTCCTTGGCCACGCTCCAGCTCTCAGGATTGTCATCGGACGGGAATCCGCCGGTGAAGTCGCCCACGATATACATCTTCGAGATGACAAGGGGACCTCCCTTGAAGTTGATGGTCCACCGTGCGTCACCCAGTGCCTCGGGCTTCGTAGCGCCTTCGGCCAGCTGGAACTCGCCGCTGAAGTCGCCAGCAGCAGCGTCGGTGAAAGTAATCACACCAGCCACGCTGTTCAGCACGGGCTCAGCGTCATCGCCGGTAGCCTCGCCAGCGCTGGTGTCAGTCATCACGCCGTCAGCCTCGAAGTTGAAGGCATTGCCCGTGATGGTCCATGTCGGGTTAGTACCGCTCTGACCACCGTTCATACCCTTGATCACCTGACCACTCTTGCCGCAGTTCACGAAGATGCTGTTCTCCACGTTGTAAGCCAGCCATTTCTGGTTAGCCTGACGGTGCGTGAAGAAGTTCTTAGTCTTAGCCAGGTTGTACAGGGTAGAGTTCTTGATGATGAAGGTCTGTGTACCCTCTTCGTCCAGTTCAGTAAGCTTCTGTCCGTTCTGCGAGCTGTAGAACGACTTTGTGGTAGCCGCAGGAGCATAGATGGTCGATTTCTCAATGTTGAAGTTGCGAGCAGCACTACCCTTCGTGAAGTCGATGCTGGTGACATCTGCAGCCACCTCGACGATGCTGTTGTCGATGGTCAGCCAGTTGATCAGGTAGCCCTTCTGCGTGCTGTAGAACAACGGCTTCTTCAGGCCCTTGATGGTAGCATTGTGGATGCTGACATACTCGACAGCAATCGTGACATTAGGATCATCCGTCACGGCCATCTGGATGAAGTTGTTGTTCAGTCCGGAGGCATCGATGGTAGCACCGTTACCCTGAATCTCGAAGTTAGCGTATGCCGTGAGCGGTCCGCTGATGGTGTAGTTGCCACCCTCTGCCAGGTTGATGGTGATGTTACGCGGCAGCTTGTTCATCTCGGCGGCTATCAGCGTCTCGAAGATGTCGGCACCACTCTCAGGACTGATGGTGATGTCCTCGATCTTCAGTCCGCTCACCTTGATCTCCTTAGCGTCTGACGGGTCAAAGGTAATGGTGATGTCATACTCGCCCTCGCCACCAAGCACCTCCGGTGTGATGACCCAGTTGCTGTTGTCACCGGTCGGGAACCATATCTTCTCGCCCTCCATCGGGGTCTTGACCACCTTGAACTCAGGCTTCACGTCGTTCGTGACGGTGATGCCCTTATAGGTAATCTCGAAGAGCTGAGTCTCCTCGTTATACTTCATCTGGTTAGCCTCGACAACATCCCAGTCGTTCTCCGTGCCGGTCAGATTCTTGGTGCCGGCAATGGTGTACGTGCTGTTCATGATGTCCTCCCAGTAAGCCTTCTCCAGCACAATCCATACGGCATTGTCGTCGGCAGCATCAGCCAGGGTCAGCTTGCTGTCGGCATCAACGGTCAGATACTTCGTAGCACTCTCAACCACCGTAGTGATGGCGAAGTAGCCAGGCATATCGTCATGCATGTTGGCCACCGTCCACTGCTTGCCGGCGAAGAATTCTGCACCGGTGATGGTGTATGTCTTAGCCGTGGCATCGAAAGCGAAGGTGATAGGCGCACCCTTGACATCAATAGCACCCTCGGCGTTCACTACGGCTCCGGTGTTGGAATTCATCACATAGTAGGTGCCGTCGGGAATGATGGGCTTCACCTCTTCCACCTTCTGGGCAGTCAGCGTCAGCGAGTGCTCCTTGGTATTCACGGTGAAGGTCAGGTTATACTTGCCGACGGGATAACCCTCGGTGCCGAACTCAAACTCGTTGTCGCCCTCGGCAGGCAGTGTATAGACCGTCCACTTCTGGTTGGCGGCAGCCTTATACTTATAGATCTTGGCCTCAGCCTCGAAGCCCTCAATGGTCAGCGTCCAGATGTCAGCATTCTCGGCATCCTGCGTCATCTCCTTGGCCATGCTCCAGTCGGCAGGTGTATCGCCAGCAGCATCCACAGGCCATCCGCCGGTCAGCTCACCCACGATGTACATCTTCTCGATAGCCTCCGGCTGCGGTTCCGGCTCGGGGGCATAGGTGTAAGCCTTGCCGTTCTCGAAAGCAAGGTCAGCGGTCTGCACGGCACCCTCGCCGCTCACGCCGTTGTTGAAGATGATGAAGCCAGGAGCAGCAGCAGCCTCAATCTCAACAGCATATACGCCGTCGGTGGCGGTTATCTCCTTGCCAGGCCAAGGACCAAGCTCTTCAGCGGTGACCGTTTCACCATCCTTAGTATAGGTATAGGCATACACCTTGTCCCATGCCGTGACACCCTCGCCGAACTGGAAGGTGGCGTTGTACTTGTTCAGCGTCACCGCCTCACGCGCGTCCTTACCGGCAATGGTCAGCGTCCAGCCCTCAGCGATGGCCTCGCCACCAGCCCAAGTTGCCGTGAAGGTGTAGGTCTTGAAGCCTGAGGTAGAGTTCTTCAGAGTGAGGTCGTTTCCTTCACTGCCCTTCACTACCCATTCAGGAGCATTCAGCGTAAACTGTCCACTACCAAGCCAAGTGTCGCCATTGAGTACCAGCTTGAATTGCTGGTCGGTGGTAACGGTGCTCAAATCGACAGTGGCTGTCCACGTATTGCCATCACCCTTGGTCATTTCGCCACTGGTAGTACGGTCCCCCCATCCTGTCCATGCACCAAGAATCTCCACCTTTTCGAGGTTCACCACCACGTCTTCCACCTTGGTGATGGTCATCTTTAGGTCTTTCGTTACACTGATTTTGTACTTACCGGCATCTTTCACGTCAGCACTTTTATCGCCGATCTTAGCTAACTGTACTTCCGTGCCAATAGGAACGGTGCCAGCGTAAGAATAGCGGTTGTTCGCGTTAAAATCTTCCCACGTAGTCACAGCTTCAGTGTCGCTGAATGCGAACCACACCTGTTTTGTACAAGTAAACTCATACTCGAAAGCCTGCGTTGTCTCGTTGAAAGTCATCTCAACAGGCGTTGCAGGGTTCGAGCCATTGGTCCACCCATTTGGCGAGATGTCGCCCATGACGTAGAGCTTGTCAACCTGCGCCACACTGCTGAGTGTCCCCACCAGCAGCGTCAGCATCAACAAATAAAGTTTTTTCATAAGCTTTTAGGTTTTAAAGTTAGTAAATATAGAGTGAATAATAAGTAAATACATTCCCCCTAAAACGGTGCCGTGAGAATGTGCCCAGCCGAACGGGCACACTCCCACGACACACGATATGCAGGATTATTCAAAGACGAACGGGGGCAGACCCACCAGGTCTTCTGTGTTCATGCCGGGAGCATCCACCGAGCCACTTCCAAAGTTTCCCAAGTTACCGCCACCGTTCAGCGTTTCGCCATCACCAGAACCGAACAAGATACCAGCCTTCAAGTTCAGCTGTACAGTCTCCATCGCAGGAGTGATATATTGCTTTTTCATAGTTCTTTATTTTTTTGAAAGAAATTAGAATAATTGGAATAATTTTATTTGTGAATATTATTTCACTATCACCTTCTTGCCGTTCACGATGTACAGGCCTTTCGTGGGCTGAGCCACGCGCTGTCCGGCCAGATTGTAGTAAGCATTGTCGGTGATGGTCTCACGCGTCACGCTCTCGATACCCGTTACATCGCCCTCGATAATCCATGCAGGAGCAGCAGTAGCCTCATCAGCCAGAGCCGTCGTGGTGTGCAGATAAGCCTTGCCATCCTGTTCCATAGTGTAGGCGGTTGCTACATTGTAGAAGCCCTGCACGCCACCCTGTGTGGCCAATACATAGTTGTAAGAACCATCGGTAGAAGCAGCAATCTTATTGCCATTGTTAGCAGCACGAAGCAGGTTGGTGTCTATTGCAGGAACAGCATACGTAGTAGGAATCTCCACCACACCGGCAGCACCCTTCAAGATGACACCCGTATTGGCAGGTACCTTGCTGATGTTGTATAGTTTCACTTTGCCGTCCTCGATGTCTGCACGGTAAGCCTTCACACTGGTTCCAGAGAAGTCGAGTGCATACTTTGACGAGAAGCTCTCGAATTCCTTTGTCATCGTAAAGCTGACAGAAGCCACCGGCTCGTACTGCTTATTATTCTCGAAAGTGAAATCACTGGTCTGTAGAGTGTTCTCTGTATCATTGTTGTTAAACAGCACACCTACGGGAGCCGTCTTGAATGTGCTCAGTTTAACGGTATAAACAGCCTTTCCGTCTTTGGTGGCTCCTGTATCTGTCATCTGCTTGCCAGGCCACGCTAAGTCATAGTTAGCATCGTTTTTGTCCCAGAACCACGCAGCAACGTCTGTCCACCCATCAGGCTTCACAAAGGTAACGGTATAGTCGTTGTAGTGTTTCTTAATGTCAACAGTAATTCCCTTTGTGTCCTCCACAAAAGTAATAGTCACATCGTAATAGCCCTCACCGTTGCCGTATTCGCCAGTCGTATTGTTGATAATCCAGTTATTACCATCTCCAACTGGATAAGAAGTCCAAGAGTGGTCTGTGCATACCTTGAATCCAATGTTCTCTCCACTGAGCAGCACATTTTTCTTTGTCCATTTAAATACACCCGGAGATGTTTCGGTCATGTCATTTGCTGCTTCTGCAGGATTCCAGCCAGCCTCGCATAATTGTGCATGTCCAGCCACAGTATAAGTGTGGCTGATAACACCAGCTTCACCGGTCTTAGTGGTCTGTACTTCACATGTTGACGTTGAAACGGTAAACACATATTTAATTGTATATACAGCTGTTGCGTCAACACTAAACTTTGCATTACTACCAGTATTCGGATAATACTCTGTCCACGAGCCTTTCTCTACAATTTTGTACTCATAGTCGGTACCTTTCTCCAATGTTAGCCCTGTGATGGTCAGGGTGTATGTAGCACCCTCGTCTTCAGTAGTCATCAGGTTTGCGTCCGCATCTTTGTCCCAGTTTACTCCATTTGCTATGGTCGAGACTCCTACAACCTCGTAGTTTGCCGCGAAGCTCATGGCTGTTCCGGCCACAAGCATCAGCATCATAGTTAAAAGTTTTTTCATAAATTGTTTGTTTTTTTAGTTATTTGTATTTGGGTTAATTGTCAGTAGTTCCTCTCACCGTGGGTGGGAGGGGAGGATTCTATAGCATTTCGTCGCCAGTTCCGAATTCATCCCCGATGGTGATGAACATTATCGCCTGTCCTTGCTGCGACACGTAGAGCAACGGGCTCTGCGGTGCCACCTTGACGGTGTGCTGCTGTGGTGTGATATAGGTTTTCTTCATGATGATTCGCCTTTTATTTTTTAGTTTCTATTTTTATTTTTTTCATTTCACCACAACCTTACGACCGTTCACGATATAGAGTCCCTTCGTGGGGTTCGTCACCCGCTGTCCCGCCAGGTTGTAGTACGCGCCGTCCGTCACCGACGGCTCAGCAGATTTCACAGCATCGATAGCGGTAGTCCCGCCAGCCGCATCGTCGAAGAAGATTTCGAAGGAAGGAGCAGCACCAGAAGTGACTTCGAGATAAGCCTTACCTATTGCGACCGTGTTGGTTGAACCTGCTGCTAACTCTGCGAAACAAATCTCGCTGGTCGTTGTTTTCTTTGCCAAAGCATAGCGATACGTTGTTCCTTCTGAGGCAACGGCACTCCCTGTTCCAGGTTTCAACAAGTTGCCCGTCACGTCAGCTGTAGCAACAGCAGCAGGCACAGCATCCATACTGTTATTTTCTGCATCTTTTCTTGCAATCACTAAGCCCGTCTTTGCCGGCACAACACCTGTCACACGAGAGAGTTTAACCTTACCGCCCTCCATTTCAGCCTTGTAAGCCCTAATATTCACATCGCCCTCAGGGAATGTCAAAGGATAGTCCGATGAATATGTGCCAACATCGTTGGTGGGTAGTGAGATTGTCTGATTGCCAACCAACACAGCATTTCCGTCACTTACTTCGTATACAGAATTATTAGTTAGTGAAATCTCTGGAAGTTGAGTTCCAGAATCTCCCTCCTTATCCGTAAAGATTACCCTAGCGTTTTCGAAACCTTCTATTCCTGATGCAGAATAAATGGACGATACTCCAGCATCATCATTGACTAATGTAGTTCCAGGCCAAGCTGCACAATCATAATTATATGTCCAAATATGTGCTTTAGGAGTCCCCCATCCAACAGGCTTTTTAAATGCAACATTATATGTTATATTTTTAAAAACATTTACATACCATTTATTATCATAATAGTATAAATTAACAAGATATTTAGAAGTTGTAGCATCTTTTGTTATTTGAAATGTACGACCTTCACTCGTCGTATTATTCTGCCAATGATCTGCACCATAGGTAGAGGTAGTTACTTCATAATTTTCAGAGTATGAGGCAATATTAAACCAGTCACCACTTTTGTCTCCAGCTACTCTAAAACGATAATAAAACTTTCCATCTTCCCAGTGCAACGAAGAGGCATTCAAAACTAAATAATAATTGTTTTCAGATTTCTTGGTAAATTTTGTTGTATATTCTGCGTCTGTGTTTCCCCAATTATTATCATAGCATTGCAAATACAAATCTCCCCATGCCTTCAGTTCTCCTATTCCGCAGGCAAGTATAGCGAGTAATATTATTATTTTTTTCATCATCATCATTGTTTTTAGTTATTATTTAGCCCCACTAGTCCCACTTGCCCCACCCCAGCCCCTCCCCGAGAGGGAGGGGTGTTTACGGAGTACCTTCCGCGGTTGGACTCCCCTCCCTACTGGGGGGGGCAGGGGGAGGGGCTTTTACTTTACGATCACTTTCTTTCCGCCTACGATGTACAGACCCTTGGTGGGCTGCTGCACGCGCTGACCGGCGATGTTATAATAGATATGGTTGACATCCTTATCGGCAGCATTGCGCACGGCATTGATGCCCGTGGTCTTGTTGCCCTTCTCTATGCGTACCTTCCACCCTTCGAGGCTGCTCGGACCGGGGGTCCATGTGGCAGTGATGGTGAACTGATGGCAGTTGACGTTGGCGTCGTCGAGATAGATGACGAAGTTCGAGTTGCTCGTATCCTCATGGTCCAGCACGTTGTCCGGATCCTCGACCACGGTACCGTTGCCCTCGTTCACCCATCCCTGTCCGTTGGGTCGTATCCAGCACTCCCAGCGCTCGCCCAACGGGTCGCCGTCGTTGATAATCACGCTGGTCAGGTCGATGTAGATCTGGTATCTGTTGTCACCCAGGCTGGTGAACTCGTCGTACTCATCGCCGCTTGCCTTATGGTTGCCGGCGAGCGCCAGGAAGCTGATGACGGCATCGGGCAGGTCGGCATACTGTGTAGTGACATCGGTGTACGAGGTAGTACCATTGTAGGTAAAGTAGCGGTCGCTGTTGATGTCATTGATGTCTGTGGTCTGCTTGACTGTTGCACCACCGGGGCCTCCGTCGTTGAAGATGACGTTGATGGTCTTCTCTGTCGAAAACGTCATGTACCAGAACTCAGTGTCCTTGACGGTCTTTTTCTCCGTCAACTGTACGCCGGGCCATGTGCCTCCGGTGAGGTTCTTACCACCCGTGCCGCTCTCCCACACCCAGATGAAGGGGGCGGTGGTGGCCTGTACGTAGATGGTGATGTCCTTGGCCTGTACGGATATGGCCGCCAGGCACAAAACCAATAGAGTAAAAATCTTTTTCATAATGTTTATAGGTTTTAAAGTTAATATCAATCAGCCCCACCCCTGCCCCTCCCCGAGAGGGAGGGGTGCCTACGGGGTACCTTCCGCGGTTGGTCTCCCCTCCTATGGGAGGGGCCGGGGGTGGGCCACCGGGGTGGGCCGCTGGGGGTAGGCCGTTAGGGGAGGATTACCTTTTTACCATTCACGATATACAGTCCCTTGGTGGGCTGTTGCACGCGCTGGCCAGCCAGGTTGTAGATGGCGGCGGGGGCGGCGGGCTGTGCGGTGCGCACGGCCTGGATGGCGGTAGTCTCTTTGGATTTCTCTACGGTGATGGCATCGGTGATGAAGCCCTGTGCGCTGTAGTAGCCACTGTTGACGAAGGAGAGGTCGCCGGTGCGGATGGTCTCCGAGCCCTTGTTGCTGACGAGGATGTGTGTCGGCATGTCGGCACCCTCGGCCACCTCGCCGCCATCCCAGCGGAAGACGGGGTAGTTGTCGGTGTCATAGCCTACGAGCGTCATGGCGTCGCCCGGCCATGTCTGGTTCTCGCAGAAGTTCTTCGTCTCGTTCCACACCCATGCCGTAGGCTGGTCGTAGTCTTTGTTGCCGAGGAAGTAGGCATAGAGATGTCCGTCGATGACCTTCACACATACCGGCACCTCCGGTGTCCAGTATTTCGAGGTCTCGTCGCCATAGTCCGTGCCGCCGGTATAAGTAAGGTACGTGTCGTGCGACAGCTCGCTGATGTTCTGCGTCTGGCTGCCGCTGCCGTTGTTCAGGATGATGTTGACGGGAGCCACGCTGAATGTCCAGCGCCAGAAGGTCTTGTCGCCGATGGTCTCCTGCTCGGTCATCTGTGTGCCCGGCCACTCGCCCGACCGCTGCGTGCCGCCCTCGGTCCACGAGTAGATGTAGGGAGCCGTCTCGGCCTCGACATAGACGTTGACCGTCTTGGTCTCGTCCACGCCGTCGTTGCCCTCGCGGAGTCCCTCGACGGTGATGTTGTCGCTGACGTAGTAGGCATAGTTCGTGCCCGATGCGATGAGCTTGTAGCCCTTCACGTCGTAGTCCGTGACGTAACCGCTGATGCAGAGCACCGTTCCTTTGGTGCCCTGCACCTTGATGACGTAGCCGCCGCCCTGCTGTCCCTGTTCCACGATGGGGCTCTGGTTGGTGATGCCACAGGCCTTGCGGGCCAGGATCATGTTACCCAGAGCGATGGGGTAGCGCTGCCAGTGCTTGTAGAACACGCACGGCGTGCCGGGCATGGCCAGAATGAAGGCGTATGCTGCCACTACATTCTGCGTCAGGCGGTCTTGGTTTTCATAGGTATCGTGATTATCAATAAACGTTACTGCATAGCGGTTCCAATCGGGGCTGCCGGCTATGCCCTTGCTGCTAAGCGCGGAGAAGTTGCCCCCCCCAAAGGCCTCCTTGATGACATACTTCAGGGGGAAGTCGAAGGCTGCCGATGTCTTGCCCGTGCCGTTGATCCAGCCGGTGACGGCCTCGAACGAGCCGTCCCAGTATTCGCCGACACAGAACTCCGGCGAGGAAGCCTCGTTGTACATCTTGGTATAATAAGGATTGTAGCCCTTGACCATGTCGAGGCGGTAGCCGTCGTAGCCGAGGTAGTTGCGCAGGTAGTCGAGGTATGTCTTCACGTTCTGCTGCACGTTGGCCGAGGTGTGGTCGAGGTCGCGGCCGCCGCTGAAGTCGTCGCCCGTGTCGTTGGCTCCGGTCACCGGCCAGCCCTGCTCCTTCACCCATCCGCCGTCGTCGTTCTGGCAGATGTCGGCGCCGGTCCAGTTGAGGGTGTATGTCTTCTGCTCGCCGCTGCGGGTGGTGACGGTCTTCGTCTCGTTGGCAAAGTCGATCCACGAGCCGTCCTTGCCCACGGGGGCCTTATGGTTGATGACCACGTCCATGATGACCTTCGTGCCGCGCTGGTGGTAGGCATCGATCATCTGCGTGACGTAACGCTCGCGGCCCCAGTTGCTGGTATGGTTGAGCCAGTAGATGGGCATGTAGCCCATGCTCTTGCCGCCGCAGTTGCCGGTGTTATAGACCCAGAGCAGGTCGAAATAGGTGCTGATGTCGTCGGCCTGCTCGATGAGTTTCGGCAGACTGGTATCGGTGTAGGAGTCCCAATAGAATCCTTGGAGCATGACGCCACCATAGTTGGCAGGCCACTGAGCTGTGGCGTTGATAGCCAGGAACAGCGTGATAATAGTTGAGTAGAGTTTTTTCATGTCTTTATATCATAGTTTTGGTTACTGTCTTCAGTGCAGTGTGGTTCGGTTGCGTGCGTGGTCGATGGTTTAGGTCGTTGCGCATGGTATCGTGGTGCAAATATAGGAAGAAAACGATTAAGTTGTCCGAATTTATTACTAAAAAATGCAAAAAACGATTGCAAACGATTACATTGCGAAGATGTTACAGGATGAGGCGGGGGTGTTTTTTTAGGAAAGAAATTAGAATAATTAGAATAATGATGACAGAAAGTAACTACTCAGTACCCCCTCATAATATGGTCGCTTCGCTCAAAATTATAAGAAAATTTATTTCAAAATTATAAGAATAATGGGCATGCATAGCCTATTTTGATAATTTTCTATCCAATTTTCTTATAATTTT
>ODAI012456725.1_pt1 | contig 11003 bp, 7 predicted proteins | sample 1539321 | NCBI WGS metagenome assembly ODAI01 (sample SAMN02144231, study PRJEB22623) | gut metagenome | biome: sheep rumen | host: Ovis aries | place: New Zealand | reverse complement strand
CCATCCAGTCGATGAACTTACCTGCAAAGAGGCAGAACACGGCATAGAGAATTGAAAATGCTGAGGTAATGGTGCCGTAGTCGGCATCGGTCCAATGGAACTCGGGAGCAATGAAGTCTTTCCAAGTGAGCGAAAGCACTTGGCGGTCCATGTAGTTCACAGTTGTCGCAAAGAACAACATTGCACAGATAATCCAACGATAATTGGTCATCTTGGTAGTTTGAATAGGGCTCATATTTGCTGTTAGATTTGTTTAGTCACAAGTAACACAAGTGCAAAGGTACAAAAAAAATCCAATACACTCCACCTAATGACAATTATTTTTACGAAAACGTTTGCTCACATCAATCTTGGTAATACACCCGCTTCACACGATTGGAAATGCTTGTGAGCACCTCATAGGGGATGGTGTCGATGAGGTCGCTCAGCACCGTTACGGGCAGATGATCGCCAAAGATTTCTACAGTATCACCCTCTTGGCAAGCAATGTCGGTCACATCTATCATAGCCACATCCATGCAGATGTTACCCACATATTCGGCCTTTTGCCCATTAACAAGACAATAGCCACGACGATTGCCCAAATGACGATTGAGTCCGTCGGCATATCCGATAGGAATAGCACCTATCACACTATCGCGTTCCAAGATTGTACGACGGCTGTAGCCGATGCTGTCTCCTTTTTTCACATGCCTCAGTTGAAGTATGGTTGTCTTCAATGTTGACACATTCGAGAGCATGGAATTGTTGCGCGGATTCACGCCATACAGTCCCAACCCCAGTCGACACATGTCCATCTGACGCTCTGGGAAATGTTCGATGCCCGCAGAGTTGTCGATATGGCGAAGAATCTTGTGGTCGAATGCTGCCTGTAATTGGTCGCTTCCCTCAAGAAATGTTTGGAACTGCCGCGCTGAAAACTCGTCGAAGGAATCGCTGTCACTGCCCACGAAATGAGAAAACACCGAACGCGGAATAACAGCATCCTGACGCTTCAACCGATTGATAAGCATATCAAGTTCATCGGGAACGTTGAATCCCAACCTATGCATACCAGTGTCTAATTTGATGTGTACCGGCCAACTCGTGATGCCTTCACGTTCGGCGGCTGCGATAAGAGCGTCAAGTAAGCGGAAAGAATAGACTTCCGGTTCCAAGTCATAATCAAACATCGTCTTGAACGACGACATCTCGGGATTCATCACCATAATGCTCTGGGTGATGCCCGCTTTTCGCAACGCCACACCTTCGTCGGCAACAGCAACTGCCAAATAATCCCCCCGATGGTCTTGAAGCGTCTTGGCAATCTCCACGGCACCTGCGCCATAGCCATCGGCCTTAATCATGCAGACCAGTTTCGTGGTTGGCTTAAGGAATGAGCGATAGTAGTTAAGGTTGTTGACTACAGCCCCAAGGTTCACTTCGAGCGTTGTCTCGTGCACTTTTTGCACCAGTAATTCCGTCAGTTGGTCAAATCCGAACTGTCGGGCACCTTTCAGCAATATCACCTCGTTGCGAAGTGAATGGAAGATATCGCTGTCGATGAAGTCGTCCACACTCTCGAAAAGGAACTTCTCGCTGATTTGAATCAGCCCTCCCCATTGGCAGAGCATGGGGCCTATACCGATGAACTTCACCACGCCGCGCTTCCTCACTAGTTCCGACACCTCAGCATAGAGTTGCTGCGGGGGCTCGCCTGTTTGGAAGATGTCGCTGAGGATGAGTGTGCGTCTTCGTCCTTCTTGGTCGGGGCGACGATTCATGAAGTCCAATGCGATGTCGAGCGAGTTGATGTCCGAGTTATACGAGTCGTTGATAAGTGTACAGCCGTGTTGACCCTGTTTCACCTCAAGACGCATGGCCACAGGCTCCAGACGCTGCATACGTTCGTCGACTTGGTCAGGAGTAAGCCCCAAATGAAGAGCGATAATGGCACACACGATGGCGTTACTGATAGACGCGTCATCTATGAAAGGCAGTGAGAACCAGTCTTCCCCACCCTTGTTCCACACGTAAGTGACGGTCGTCATGGTCTCCTTTTTCTCGATAGACTTTACATACATGGCCACCGACTTGTCTTTCGTCGACCAAGCGAGCGATTGGCTACGCAAGCCAAGTTCACCAACACACTTGGCTACAATCTTGTCGTCGGCATTATAAACAACTGCCTGCGCATCGTGGAAAAGCACGAGTTTCTCTCGGCATTTGGCTTCCAGCGACTCAAAGTGCTCTTGATGGGCAGCACCCAGATTCGTCAGTACAGCGATGGTGGGTTGGATGATGTCACGCAGAGCAAGCATTTCGCCGGGTTGGCTGATGCCAGCTTCGAAGATGGCAACATCGGTATCCGGTTGCATGAGCCACACAGACAAAGGCACACCTATCTGCGAATTATAGCTGCGTGGGCTTCGCGTCACAACTACGCCCCTTTCATTTTTCTGTTTAATTACCTTCGAATTGTTCTGACTATCACTCAAAATCTGATAGAGCCATTCCTTCACCATTGTCTTACCGTTGGAACCGGTAATGCCCACTATGGGGATGTCGAATGAGTCGCGATGACGCTCGGCAAGCCGTTGCAAAGCCTCGAGCGTATTCACCACTTTCAAGAAGTTTGCATCGGGATAGTCGGAAGCATAACCATTTGGAACATCTGTGACAACAAAGTTCCTAACTCCACGCCTATAGAGTTCGGGAATATAATTATGTCCGTCGTTACGCTCGGAACGAAGGGCAAAAAACAATGTTTCTTCGGGGAAGCAGAGCGAACGGCTGTCTGTAAGCAGAAAAGCGATGTTGCGTTCACGCTCTCCATAACGCCGTGCGCCTATGAGGGTGGTAACTTTTTCAATTGTGTATTTCATCTATTCAATAGTATATGATTGACGGTTGCAAAAGTAAAAAAAATATTTGAGATAGAACAACTATTCGGAAAAGAAATAAAAGGAATGCCAAAGATAATTCACCTGCGCCGCCGAACGTAGGCCGTATAGGAAACGAAGGCTATGACGCCTAAAAGTACAAGAACGGCAATAGCCAACAAGCCAACTACGATGCTTGGTGACGAAAAACGTGAGGAAGAAGTCTTGGACGAAAGAGAAGAAGATTTGTGACCTTCAAACTTCTCATCAGTCAACAAATCGGGAGTGAATATGCCTTTCTTGAAACGGCATTGTATGGTGACATGTTCCCCAGCTAACAACTGTTGACGTTCGATAGGCCATACGGTGACAGTTCCGTCAACACGTGCTTTTCGGGGGAATCCGAACACCTTAGCCTCCACCTCCTCTGGAACAAACTCATGTCCTTCCAAACTCATGATGACACAAAAGAAACGGGGCAATGGTTTGCCGCCTGGCGCAATGAACTGCCACTTCAAAGCATCACAGTCGCCATAGCCACGCACGAGCGAAGTAATGACATACTTCACCCAATATTCCCGATAGCCCTCGTGGCCCATACCCCAACAAAGTTTGTAGCCACCATCGTCTCCATACATGATGCTACACTTATCAGTCTGTCCGTTGAGTCCATGAACGGTGCTCCAATCCGCCACATATTCATAATAATGATCACCATGATTATCGAAAACCTTGAAATCCTTCAAGTGGCTTCCCTCCTCGAGCGGTGCAACAATTGTGAAACCTTCTGAATAGTCACCTTCCACACGCATCACACGTTTCTCCAATATTTCCGCATCACCGTTGGGGGACAGATGGACGACCACGCAAAGAGAATCGAGAACTGGTTCGATACGAGACGCGCCATATGACAACACGGAAACTGCCCAAAAGGCTATCGACATGAGAACGCAACGCTTCACAACATTGTTTGTCAACCAAGATGTTGGGAAGTAAAACCAGTTCATTCTTTCCATAACTTATTGGAAACTATAAGATTTCTCGTGCAATCCACGCGCAAGCTTCGGCATCAGCCAACGCATGATGATGATGCTCTAGATGATAGCCACATTCTTCGGCAACGGTTTGCAACTGATGATTGGCCAAATAACGAAACGCCCGCCTCGAAGCCTGTAAGGTGCAATGGAATTCGTAATCAGGATAGTCCATCTGATAACAACGAAAGACTGCCTTCAAACAAGTTTCGTCAAATGCCTTGTTATGGGCAACGAGAGGCAAACCTTCTATCAGCGGCTCAATCTGCTGCCACACCTTTGGAAAGACCAATGCCTCCTCGGTGTCCTCACGAGTAAGGCCATGCACCCGACTGCACCAATAGGTGTAATAGTTCGGTTCAGGCTGAATCAGAGAGTAGAATGTGTCCACTATTTCGCCTTCCCGCACGATAACCACACCCACAGAACAAACGCTTGTGGGCTCGTTGTTCGCCGTCTCAAAATCTATTGCCGCAAAGTCATTCACACTATTATACTAAAGCTATAACCACAAAAGTAATGCGGCAAACATCATCATGTTTCACTGAAATATACTTTGAAATAGTCTTCAGGGCTCACGAATCATGCTTGCCGCATTACCTATTTGTGGAATGTCAACAATTACTTTTTATTGTTCAGAAGCAACTGCTCCAACGCCTGCCGGCGCTCTGCCCATGTTTTGTAGTCGTCAGCACGAATCGTCTGGATATTGAGGTTGGGAGCTGGCCCGTTGTTATTATTATTGTTGTTCATGAACTCCATTTTGCTGGTCGTGATGACACATGGCTTCGTCTTGCGTTCGTTGACAAGCTTGTCAGCAATAGCATTTGCGCCACCAACCTTAAACCAGCTTTCCATCGTCTGGCCCTTGCCTGGCACAAGCTGTATGAACGTGGGTCTGGCGCCACGCTCAGGCATTGGCGAAATGTACCACGCTTCCTTACGCTCAAGGTCATATCCAACCGTTCCGTGCTCGATATTGCCCATCGTTGCAAGGCTAAAGGGAGCAAACGGATTAGAAGAGACACTCGGCTTGAAGCCTTCACACGGCGAGAGAATCATGTTGTTGGGGTCAGCCACCTTAGCACCATCAACCAAGAAATAGTATTCGAAGGTATCAAAAACTTTGTCTTTGATGCTGACGCTCCACACGCCTGCAGTATCCTTCTCCATTGCCAACGGTTTGTCAATCAGCTCGGTTTTCAGCATCACTTGCTTAGCTTCGGGGGCTTTGAAGCGGAAGGTAATGCTTTCACGATCGTACTGAGGCGACACGATAGGAGTTGGGAAGAGCCGAGCCATCACACCTGGAGTGAAAGCCTCTTCTTTGCCCGTAGCGGCAGGTGCAGGCTTCCCGTTTTTCATTGCCTCTTCTGAAGCCCTGGGGTTGAAGAGCAGACGCAAGGTCTTGTCAAGGAAATACTTGGCGTTCATCCATGTATGACCGAACTTGTCAGTAGTAAACTCCTTCACAGAGCGGATTCCCTTCTTGTCGAGGAATTCCATGTAGTCGCGAGCCGTCCCATAGAGGAAATCATCAGTTCCCACACCAAGCCAGAACAAATGCAACTTGCTGTTGGTATCCTCAGCATTGTCATAAACATCGGGGATGTCTTGCGAAGTGAATGAACTATAAGAGCAGAGATACGAGAACTTGTCAAGGTTTCTCAATCCGCACGAGAGTCCTTGGTTTCCACCACGCGAGAAACCACCGATAGCTCTGTGGTCGCGGTCGTTGATGGTGCGGTATCTTGCTTCGATGTAAGGCATCAAGTCGTTAATAAGGTCGTTGCCGAAGACATCTCCGCCAAAGCCGCCCATTCCACCCGGCATACCGCCTTGAGGCATTCCACCCGGGAAGCCGCCCTGAGGCATTCCACCTTGAGGCATTCCACCCGGGAATCCACCTTGAGGCATTCCACCCGGGAATCCACCTTGAGGCATTCCACCTGGGAAACCACCCTGAGGCATTCCACCTGGGAAACCGCCTTGAGGCATTCCACCTTGAGGCATATCGCCCATTTGTCGGCCTTGAGGAGGACCACCTGGGAATCTACCGAAGCCACCACGCCGGCCGCCCATTCTGCCTTGTCCGAACATGCCGCCCATACCTGACGTTGGCAACAATTTGGTGGGATTTCCATAGGGCAGCACAATGATCATCTCACGTGCTACGCCCTCAGCAATCAGGTTGTCGAGGATGTAGTTCATGCGGCCCACCTTATAATAAACCTCTTCGGTGTCGGTTGTTCCGCTGATCAAATAAAACACGGGATATCTGCGTTCGCGATGCATCATATAGCCTGGCGGCAGATAGACAATCGCGTTATTGGTACCACGCAGGCTTTGGGAATAGTAATGAATATATTCCACTCTTCCGTGCGGCACTTGTTTGATGTCGTGAGCCAGAGAACCCGACTTTGCCGGAATCTCGAGCAAACTGTTCTTGAAGCCCTCGTTGGGGAAATACTGTTCGCACAAGGGATCCATCACGCTCACACCATCAACGATGAAGCAATAAGGATACATGTCGGGGGCGGCAGGACCCAACGTGACTGTCCAGATTCCCTTAGCATCGCGTTTCATCGCGTGTTTTCCAGCGAACTGAACATCCACCTGCACATCCTTGGCATTGTCATTCTGATACATGAATGTCACCGTTCCATCATCGTTGATGATAGTCGATTTTTCCAGCGCTTGTTGTGCCCATCCTGTCATTGAGCAGAACAATCCTGCTAAGCACAACAAACTTGTTCTCAACACTTTTTTCATGATATAATAGTTGTTTAAATTAGTTATTTTTGCTTTCAATTACAAAAATAAAGAATTTATCGTCAAGTTGTTCTTTCTTTAAGGTTTTTTAAATATATTATGACCAAAATTGGACAATTGTTACTCCAGAGAAACTTTATTTTACCAACAATATGGATAAAATGGGGTGAAGAATAGAATAAATATTAAAATATGGAATGCAACCTTCGCAAAAAGAATCATGAAAATGTTTGACGCCCTTCCCAATCCTCGTATGACAATGAGCCAAAACGAGAATGGCGAGAAAACTGACATTCCGAAAGCACAAACTCAACCAAAAGAAGGCAAAAGCAGACTTACCAAACTCACTATTGTCAAACAAATTCCGAATTTTTACCTACAAAAACGCGCATTTTCTTGAAACAGACAAGATTATGACTCGAAAACAGCCAAAAATCAGAATTCCCTCAAACACCTGATAATCAATAACTTCCGTTTTCTTTACATTTTTCAAAATGGTGAAAGCTATGCTTTTGAGTCGCTAAAGACCGCTTTTGAGCCTCTCATTTGTGGCATATGAGCGCCTCAAAAGCCACAAATGAGCGTGTCAAAGACCACAAATGACAACCCCAAAGAGGCACAATGACCATCCTACTCCATGAAAATCGAGATGAAAAAGAGTAAAAATCACTTTTTCTCATGTTTTCTGTTCCAGAATGAAAAACGAAGTCGACGAAGATTTGTTGGGATAATTCATAAGAATAAAAAGACCGATGCAATACCTTTTCGATCGTACAAAAATGAACGAAACAAGTGCAAAATCACCTCATTTCTGGCGGGAAACGACTTGAATGAAACAAAAAGAAACGCTCTTGATACATTTTAAACAACGCATTTGAGAACAAAATGCTAACTTTGCAACACCTATACTAAAAATGTGATATGAAAAAACTTTTGACCATCATGCTACTGGCGCTTGCCACCTCCGTGCAAGCACAAACTGATTGGGTCGGCACATGGGCTACAGCAGCCGAGTTTACAGGCCCTGGAGACATGCCGAAAGCCAGTCTTGCATCAACTTCGTTAAGGGAAATCATTCAGGTGAGTTTCGGCGGAGAACAACTCTCGTTGCATCTGTCCAACGAATTCAGCAAGGAACCCGTTGAAATCAAATCCATTTATATTGCCGACGCCAAAGACTCGTGCGACATCGATGCACGAACAGCCACGTATGTGCTCTTCAACAAGCAGAAGAGTGTGACTATCCCTGCTGGCGGAACTGTCGCTTCCGACATCATCCGCTATCGGCTGAAGCCCCTGCAGCGCTTGTCTATCACTATCTGTTATGGACCCAACGTCCCACAGAACGCCACTTCACATCGCGGTTCGCGCACCACTTCGTTCATTGCACAAGGCGAAGTTAAGCCCAAAAAGCCTTTCAAAGCCTTCGAGCGTTTGGAGCATTGGTACAACATCACTAAGCTGAATGTGCTCAACTCGGGGCAGAAGGCTGTTGCCGTCTTGGGTAATTCTATTACCGATGGGCGCGGTAGCACCACCAACCATCAAAACCGCTGGCCCGACTTCTTGGCTAAAGCACTCTCACAAATCGAAGATGCATCATGCCCCAAGGGCGTACTGAACTTGGGCATTGGCGGCAACTGCGTCGTTTCTGGCGGATTGTCTGAGCCTGCTTTGAAACGTTTCGACCGCGATATTCTTGGCCAACAGGGCGTGGAAACGCTCATCATCTTCCAAGGAACCAACGACATCGGTACCAGCCGACATGCTGAACAAACGGTGAGAAGCCTCATCGATGCTTATCAGACACTTATCGACAAGGCCCGTAATGCTGGCATCAAGCGCGTTATCGGAGCCACTATCACCGCCTTCAAAGGCAACGGATGGTACTCTCCTTTCCACGAAACCGCCCGCCAAGTGGTCAACGAATGGATTCGCACAAGCGGAAAATTCGATGCCGTCATCGATTTTGACAAGCTGACACGCGACCCTAATGACCCTGAACGCCTGCAAGCACAATTCAGCGAAGACTGGCTGCACCTGAATCCAGCCGGCTACAAGGCAATGGGCGAAGAAGCCGCCAGAGTGCTGATGGGTAAATAACGTGAATGAATGAAGTAATTTTTTGACAATAAAAACAAAAAAAATAGATTTATGAACAACAACTATCAACCAGAAGTGAATGGCTTCTACAAACTGAATTGGGCTCAGCGCATTGGATTTGGTTCTGGAGACTTGGCTCAAAACCTCATTTTCCAAACGGTGGCCACTTATTTGATGCTTTACCTTACTACGGTGTTGAAAATCAATCCCGCATTTGTAGGTGGACTTATTCTCACCGTTCGACTCATCGACTGTTTTTGGAGTCCTGTTGTAGGTAAGTTTATTGACAACCGCAATCCTAAGTTAGGTAAATATCGTGCATACCTTCTTTATGGTGGTATTCCTCTTACTGTTGCCGCCTGCCTGCTGATGCTTCCTCAGGCCGCTACTTGGTCTATGACCATGAAGATGATCTATGCTACTGTCAGCTACACCGTGCTGAGCATGATCTATTCAGTAGTGAACATTCCTTACGGCTCCATCATGGCCAGTATGACCCGTGATAACGATGAAGTGCTTATTCTTACCTCTACCCGTATGGTATGCGCCAACATCGGTCAAATTGTGGTTCAGGCTGGTTTCCCAATCGGTCTTGCAATGTTCCTCCATCAGGCAGTAAACTGGGATCAGGCTATATTTATGGCTATCGGAACACTTCCCGCATTCATTATTTTGCCCTCACTTCCTATGTTGAAAAGAATCTTGGGCAAGAAAGGACTCTATTACACCCTTCTTTCGATAGGCTTTATCGGCTTTGCCATCTTGTTCTTCATAGGCAAGTTCGGCGATGTTCAAGAAAGCGCAACAATTGTTAAGGTTGCAAAGATTATGACTGGCGTGGGCCTTCTTGTAGGTTCGCTTATGTGGGCTCTTGTACCTGAGGTAATCACCGATTCGGAATACCGCACAGGCAACCGTCCCGCCGCTACTGTCAACGCCCTCGCAGGTGTAGCATTCAAGGCAGGATTCTCAATAGCAGGATGGATTACTCCTTTAGCAATGGGACTTATCGGATTCGACCTTGCAAGCGAAGAATCTGCATTGCCCACCGATCCAATGGCTTGGTTTACAGTTATCTGTATTTTTGCCATCGTTGGTTTTGTTCTTTTGACCCTCTGTTTCTTGGGCAGCAAAGAAAACATCACCACTACACCTGAGAAACCTGTTTCATTCGGTGAGATGTGGCAGGAGTTCAAGGCAAACAAGTGCCTCCAACTCGTGCTCGGCGTATTCGTGGTAGTATTCTTGGCATCGTTTATCAGCGCACCTGTTAACGCATACTACACCGAGTTGGCTAAGTATTCTGTTACAGTGCAGAATGCAATCCTCTGGTTCACTACCATCATTCCCGCATTGCTTCTCATTGTAGTGGCTCTCTTAATCAAGAAGTATCCTCTCACTGACGAGCGTCTTGACGAAATGAACCGCGAAATTGAGGCTCGTGCAAAGAAATAATAACAACTAAATACATAAAGAACAATGAAAGCAAGATATTTATTCCCTAGCGACTACATGGCTGATCCTGCAGCCCACGTGTTTAACGGACGCGTCTATGTTTATCCCAGCCACGACTGGGAGGCTGGCGCAGCCTTCGATGACGATGGCGGCCATTTCCAAATGAAAGACTATCACGTTCTTTCGATGGACGACGTGATGAATGGTGAGGTTACTGATCACGGAGTTGTCCTCGATGTGAAAGATGTGCCTTGGGCAGAGAAGCAGATGTGGGATAGCGATGTCGTTGAGAAAGACGGCAAGTACTACCTTATATTCTCCGCCAAAGACTACAATGGTGTGTTCCACCTCGGTGTAGCTATCGCCGAACGTCCCGAGGGACCGTTCATTCCGCAGGAACACCCCATTCGTGGTGCTTACAGCATCGACCCCTGTATGTTCAAGGACGATGATGGACAGGTCTACTGCTACTATGGTGGTTTGTGGGGAGGACAACTGCAATGGAACGTTGCCCCTCAGAAAGTGCTGAAGGAAGGTATTGACCTTGGCCCAGCTCCTGACCGCAAGACCCAACTCTTCACGGCTCCCGATATGCCTGCCCTGCCCAGTTTGATGGCTCGCATGAGTGACGACTTGCTCCAGTTTGCCGAGGCTCCACGCCAAGTGCTCATCATCGACAAGGACGGACAACCTTTGAAGGCTGGCGACCCGCATCGTTTCTTCGAGGCTTCATGGATGCACAAGTACAATGGAAAGTATTATTTCAGCTATTCAACTG
>ODAI012136800.1_pt1 | contig 11003 bp, 7 predicted proteins | sample 1539321 | NCBI WGS metagenome assembly ODAI01 (sample SAMN02144231, study PRJEB22623) | gut metagenome | biome: sheep rumen | host: Ovis aries | place: New Zealand | reverse complement strand
TTGAAGATGTACACAGCCAGCTGATACTGGAACTCTTTTACCTGTGTATTTCCAAGGGATGTAAGTCTCTCAAGGTTACTTCCCATTACACGTCCAAGGTTCATGATGAGCAGTGTTACGATGGTGCTCCTGATTCCCGGAAGTGTTATATGAAGCATTCTCTGCCAGCGGTTTGCACCGTCGATCATGGCCGCCTCATACTGTTCTCCGCTGATACCGGTTATGGCTGCAAGATAGAGGATAGTTCCCCATCCCATTGACTGCCATACGCCAATCAGAAGATAAGTCACAGCCCAGTGCCATTTCTCATTCAGGAAAGGAATTCCCTGAGTGATCATTCCCATCTTCATCATTGCGATGTTCACAAGGCCGCTTGTAGGCTTGAACATTGTAAGTGCAACGCTTCCGATGATGGCCCAGGATAAGAAGTGCGGAAGATAAAGAATTGTCTGTGAGACTTTCTTAAATCTCTTGTACCTGAGTTCGTTGAGGATCAGTGCCAGGATGATCGGCATCGGGAATCCAACGAAAAGATCAAGTAAGTTAAACACTATTGAATTTCTAAGGGCTCTTGAGAAGTCCGCATCTCTGAATACCTTTCTGAAGGTATCAAGACCAACCCATTTAGAACCCGCATAGCCTTTGGCCGGCTTGTAATCCATGAAGGCCATTCGCAGACCCGGATAAGCGCCAAAGCTGAATACTACAACTAAAATCAGTGGAATGAGCAGAAGAAGATATAATTGCCAGTCTCTTTTAAGAGAATGCTTCCAGGATGATCCTGAAGCGGCTGCTCCCCTACTTTTATTTTTTGCTCCCATTTATCTCTCCCCTTTCTATGGTCAATACTAAAGTAATTTACCTCCACCATCTAATCACTTAGTCAAAAATGCTTTGCATTTTCACCCATTTATTTTCGAGTTTTATTGTTGATATGTTCATTATTTACACTTAATCGTTTTCGATTTTATACACTTTGCACAAAACAAAAAAGAGCCGCTATGGACTCTTTTTATTCATCTGTTATTCAATCCAAATGTATATTTATCTCTTGGCTTCCGTAAGTTTCTCTGCCTGTGTCCAGCCTGTATACTTCATTATGGAGGCATTGTCTATCTTGACCATCTTGCGCCTCCACTCTCCGGGCTGAGCGCCCATCTTCTCCGAGAAATGCCTGTTAAAGCTTGATACAGACCGAAATCCCACCTGCTCGGATATCGACAGGATCGACTCCTCCGTGGTCCGAAGGAGAATGCAGGACTGAAGTATCCTGGTGGTGTTCAGATAGTCCAGAGGACTTGTCTGCATGATCTCGTGGAACACCCTTCTGAAGTGGGTCTGGCTCAGATGGCACATGTTTGCCAGCTCTTCTATAGGGAAGTTCTGCATGTAATTCTCCCTGATATACTCAAGTGCCGGCATGATCGCAATGTCATTGTCATGAGCAGCTCTCCCGGCTATGTTCTCCTTATTTTGCCCAGCATAGACTCTCATCAGCTTCATAAAAAGAGATAACATCAGCCCCTTGACTGCGATCTGGTAGTTCATCTCTTTGTTCACAAGCTCAGCAAGGATCTGGGTTACAAGGTTATAGATCTCCTTGTGTTCAGATCCGTGAAGGATCAGCTGAAGGTTCTGAGTCATATCAAAATAAATCTCGCCATAGGGCGAAGCAGCCCCAAACACGCCCTTAAAAAGCTCATCGGGATTAAGAAAGATATATGACCACAGGCTCGATTCCCCCTTGGTACTGTAGGAGGTGTGAGCCACATTCCTGGATATAAAGGTAACATCTCCTGCCTTAAAGGGCACCGGCTTATCAGCAAACTCGATAAATCCGCTGTCCTGGTGACATATGCCGATCTCAAGGCAGTTGTGGAAATGGAGCTTCCCGGACTTAACATCCGAGATATACCATCTGTCACCGGTCAGCACCAGCACCGGAAAGTTGATAGGAAGCTCATAATTTCTGTATTCGATTACGGTTTTCTTTGGCTTGGACATTATCTTTTCCTTAATTTAATAAATATACAGTTTTATTTTGCAAAAATACGCCTAAAAGAAATTCTACCCTCAAATAGTTGAAATTGCAAAGTTTTTGTTAGTATATGGAGAGATTTTTCGACCATATCTAAATATACTTTTTGTAAAATATCCATAAAGGGGCGAAAGTATGGGCAATCTTATATATGACAAAAAAGAAATAGAAGCAGCGATCGATGCCATAGTAAAACGCACGATGAGAATGGACCTGACCTGGGACTGGCCCGGCGGCGTTGCATATTACGGCGTTTGCGAGGCTTTTAATGCCACAGGAAAAGAGGAATACATCCTGGCGCTTAAGGACAGGATCGATGAGTATATCGATGAGCTCGGCGTTCCTTCATTCACAGTAAATACCTGCGCTATGGGACATGCTCTTTTGTCACTTTATGAATACACCGGCGATGATAAATATCTTGATATCGCAAAGCGCAAGATCGACTATCTCGAGAACGATGCGCTCAGGTTCGGTGATAATGTACTGCAGCACACAGTTTCAGTGAACAACGATTTCCCTGAACAGTGCTGGGCTGACACACTTTTCATGGCAGCATTCTTCCTGCTCCGCGCGGGAGTTCTTTTAAAAGATGAAAAACTAATTGACGATGCTCTAAACCAGTATTACTGGCACATCAAATATCTTCAGGATCCGGCGACAGGTCTTTTCTACCACGGATACAACAACATAACAGGGGACCACATGTCCGGCTTTTTCTGGGGAAGAGCCAATGCCTGGGCAGCATACACAATGTCAGAGGTTGGACGCATTCTTCCGGAGTGCTATCTCTATCCCAAGTTCCTCGACATCGTGGGTTCTCTGAATGAACAGCTGGCAAGCATCAAGCTCCTGCAGACTGAGAATGGCCTCTACAGGACCATCCTTGATGATGAGGAGTCCTATGAAGAGATATCAGCCAGCTGCGGAATTGCTGCAGCCATGATAAACAAAGGCAATCCGCTTCACATCAAATATATCAACAAGTCAACCGAAGGTATCCTAAGGAACGTATCTTCTGACGGCAGAGTTTTAAATGTCTCAGGAGGCACGGCAGTCATGAAAGACAGAGACGGATACCGCGGCATTTCAAGAGACTGGATACAGGGTTGGGGACAAGGTCTTGCCCTGGCCTACTTTGCAGGCATATTAAACTACGACAAGATCAGAAGTGACGGCGCACTTTAATTATTCGGGGGTTAACAAGAATGAACAACAACTTAAAGCATACAGAAGGGGGCTTTACCCTGCCCGGGGAAGCAGGCTACGAGCAGCTCACCCTTGACCTTGCCAAAAAATGGGGAGCAGATGTCATCAGGGACAGCGATGGTACTGTTCTTTCCGATGAGATCACAAACTCAGGATACGGGATCTACTCCACTATCTGCATAATCAGGGACCACAACGATTGGGCAAAAAAGAATCAGGACAAGCTCCAGCAGACTTTCCTTATGACAGCGCCCAAGGTCGCCGAGGAGCCCTTTCTTATCTTCCACCTGATGGACGACTTCTTCGATCAGCAGTTTAAAGTCAACGACAGCGCTGATTCCATGAAGTACTGGCAGGTCTTCGACCGCACTACAGGAAGGGAAGTCAACAGAAATTTCTGGACCTACGAAAAAGAGGCTCAGAACGTAATAGTAAACAACATCATTCCATGGCACAAATATACCGTAAGCTTTCTTGCTTACAGGATCTGGGAAGAGATATCCATGTACAACCATGTGACCAACAACTGGGACAAGGAGCATCTGATGCAGATCGATCCTGTCTATCCCCAGACCAGAGAGTATCTCAAGGAGTGGCTCACCGACTGGTGTAAATCACACCCTGCCACAACCGTCGTTCGCTTTACATCAATGTTCTACAATTTCGTATGGATGTGGGGAAGCGATCCAAGAAACCGCTATCTCTTTACCGACTGGGGTTCCTACGACTTCACAGTAAGCCCCAAGATGCTTGATGACTTCGCAGAGAGCTACGGATACAAGCTCACCGCGGAAGATTTTGTCAACAACGGACTCTTCCATCCCACACACCTTCCGCCTGTGAAAACCCAGAGGGATTACATGAACTTTGTAAATCAGTTTGTTGTCTCCTTCGGAAAAGAGCTTGTGGACATCGTTCACAGCTTCGGCAAGAAGGCATATGTCTTTTACGATGACAGCTGGGTTGGCGTTGAGCCATACGGTAAGCGTTTCAAGGAGTTCGGTTTTGACGGACTTATCAAGTGCATCTTCTCAGGGTATGAAGTACGACTCTGCGCAGGAGTAGACGTCCCTGTTCATGAGATCAGGCTTCATCCGTATCTTTTCCCTGTGGGACTTGGCGGACTTCCAACATTCTCGAAGGGCGGAGATCCGGCAAAAGACGCTGCTCTCTACTGGAGAAGCGCACGCCGTGCCCTATTAAGAGCCAAAATCGACAGGATCGGTCTTGGAGGATATCTGCATCTGGTGCAGGATTTCCCTGACTTTGTTGAATATATCGCAACCATCTCAGATGAGTTCAGACAGATAAAGGAACTGCATGAAGAAGGCAAACCTTACGTCCTCCCGATCAAGGTTGCCGTGCTCCACTCCTGGGGTAAGCTCAGGAGTTGGACCCTCTCAGGCCACTTCCATGAGACCTATATGCACGATCTCATCCACATCAACGAGACCCTCTCAGGTCTGCCTGTGGATGTTACATACATTGATTTTGACGATCTCAAGAACATGGATCTCAGTGACATAAACGTTATCATCAACGCCGGCTCAGCAGGAACCGCCTGGTGCGGAGCAGAGAGCTGGAATGATCCTGTAGTTGAAGAAGTCCTCACCGAGTGGGTAAGCGCAGGCGGATGCTTTATCGGCGTCAATGAGCCCTCCTCAACAGGCGAGAAGGATTTCAGATTCAAAATGTCCGGAGTTCTTGGTGTAAACAGAGACAGCGACTACAAATCCTGCATGGGTAAATGGGCCTTTGTTGATGACAACTCCGAGGGTATCATTCCCAATATCAGCAACATTCCTCTGCGAGGCAAAGTTCACCTGACCGACGGGCAAGCCAAAGTCATTAAGTCAAAAGACGGTTATCCTCTGCTTACAGTTAATGACTTCGGAAGAGGAAAAGGAATCTACCTCTCAACCTTTGAAAACGCACCGGAGAACTACAGGCTCCTGCTTAACATTTTGCTGTATGCTTGCGGTCTTTCTCAGGATCACAAGTTCATCACCGACAATCCGATGGTGGAATGTGCATTCTTTGAGAGCAGCAATAAACTGATAGTCATAAATAATTCAGAACAGGCGCAGTCTACAACCATTGTCACAGACAACGGAGAATTCAAGGTAAAAGAGATCGCACCACTGGCAACAGCCATCTACGACCTTTGATACAGATAATTTGAGGAAACGACCATGTTTTCATTACATTTCAAACTTCACAACAACTATAACGATAGCCTCTACTCGAAAGGGAGAGGCTATGGCTTTTTTACCCCGGAAATGGCAGTCACCGAATCCGGAACAGCCCACGAGCAGTCGCTAAAGAGCGGCGGCTGGAACACCAGACACTTCTATGAGGAAGTTCCGGACGAAGGCCGCAAGGTCCGGATCGTCAAGATCAGCGTTCCGTCCTTTGGCACCTACAGGGTTGAAGTTAAGATCACCGCTCACGAAGAAGGTATCGGTCACCTGACACTCTTTTCCTCAAGAAGAGCCATGATAGCCAGAGACATAGATATAGCTGCGGGAACCACCTGGGAAAAGAGCTATCACACCGCCGTTACGCCCTTTATCCCTGCACTCTCATCAAAGAGGTGCAATGACAAGGATATCTTCGTCAGCTACACCGGAAGTGGCATAGAGCCTGACAACCTCTCGATCGATATAACGGTCACCGATGAAAAAGTCCCTGTTATCTGGGTTTGTGGCGATTCCACCGTGACCGATCAGAACACCGGTATCCCTTACTATCCCTTCGGAAGCTTCTCCGGATGGGCACAGACGCTGCCCAGGTACATCACAGGCGCAGCAGTCTGCAACCTGTCCCACTCGGGACTGACTTCGAACTGTTTCAGGGATGACGGCCACTACGACATAATGCGCGAGATGATAAAGCCCGGGGATTGCGTCATCATGCAATTTGGGCACAATGACCAGAAGCGCAGGAATCTTGCCGCTTTCGGAGGATATGCAGAGAATCTGCGCCGCTACGTAAGAGAAGCCCGGGATGCCGGCGCAGAAGCCATCCTGTGCTCTCCCATCAGCCGCATTCCCCTCACTCTCACAGAGGAGGAGGCTGTGGCCCTTAACATGGACAGGCACTACTCTCTTTTAGCTGACCACGCCAAGGCTACAGAGTCTGTGGCAAAAGAGCTTGATGTGCCCTTTATAGATCTTCACGGGATGACATTTAAGAAGTGGCTTGAGTTTGGAGATTCCGCAAAAGATTTCTTCATGCCTGGGGATGTTACCCACACCAACGAATACGGCAGCGTAATGATCTCCAATATGTTCATGGAAGCGCTCCGCGCCCTTGACAAGGCAAAAGAAAACCTGGTGTCCCGCTGCGACAACGGACTTACCTGCTCTTTCTGGAGTCCCGATTCAGATACCAAAGAGATTCCCGCCCAGGAGCCCGAACCGGATATATTTGCAATAGATCTGCCCTACGTTGATATTTCAGGTTTTGAAGACAGCGAGGGGCTTAAGAAAGCTTTCAGATACTGCCTCTTAGACCCTTGTGTAATGTATCTTCACCCGGATGCTCCAATGCCCAGAGCCCAGCTTCTGATGGTGCTGTTCAAGGCTCTTCGCATCACCGGAAAAAGGCCTTATACAGGCAAGTATGCAGACATGAAAGTCGATGAATGGGACAGCGGATATGTTGAAACCCTGATAGATCAGAATCTTATCGATCCCGCAACCATAAGGCGCGAAGGGGACAAGCTCTTTTTCAGGCCCGACGAATCCCTGACCTACGAAGAACTGGACAGCTTCCTTATGAGGTTCCACGAAAGCGATCCCGGCAAAAGAGATATCTCACTTGATGAATGTGTCAGAAAAGCCCGGGAGCTTGGCATCGATAACAGAGATAACGAAGTTCCGGGCAAATGGATCTCAAGAGGCGAGGTGTACACAGCCCTTGCAAGATTCATTGACCTGGCAGAAAGTATAAAGACAAGGAGCATAAACTTTGAAGCATGAATTTTTGATAGACTTTAGAGCAACAGGAAGTGAAGCAGAGATTTTCTGGGATCTGCCGGTTGATGCCGATCCTTCTTTTTCCTATCGGGTTCTTGTGGACGGACAGCTGGCCGGAGGCACCGATAAGACCCACTTCACGCTTAAAGGTCTTTTGCCAAATAAGGAATATAAGGTAGATGTGTTCATGCACTCACCAAAAGGCGTATCCACTTTGCTGGGGAATATCAAGGTAAAAACAGCAAGTCTAAAGCGCCCCATCGACGTGACTTTCCCGCCCTACAACGCCGTTGGCGACGGAAAGACCATGAATACGGAGGCGCTTCAGAAGGCGCTTGATGACTGCGACGAGAATTCCTACGTCTATATTCCCGAGGGAGTTTACCTTACAGGAGCGCTTGATATACACTCAAATACTGAGCTCTACGTAGACAGAGGTGCAACGCTTCAGGGAACATCGGAGCCTTCAGATTACCTTCCCATGATCCACAGCAGGTTTGAGGGTTATGAGAGGGAGTGCTACAGAAGTCTTTTAAACCTTGGACAGCTCGACCATGATGCCGGTTACAACTGCGAAAATGTTGTTATCCGCGGAGGCGGCAGCATAATGGGTGGCGGATGGACTCTCGCCAAGGCCTGTGCCAAGCTTGAAGCCGAGCGCCTTAAGGACTTCATCGAATCTCTCGGTGATAAGATAAAAGAATATGAAAAACCTGAGACCATCGCTCACAGAGTAAGGGGCAGGCTCATCAATATGAGCAACTGCCGCAACATCTGGATCCATGACCTGACACTGGGCTTTTCACCGTCCTGGAACCTGCACTTTATCTATTCCGATCAGGTCATCACCGATCACTGCACCATCAAGTCCCAGGGTGTATGGAACGGCGACGGATGGGATCCCGATTCATCCACCAATTCCACGATCTATGCCTGCGACTTCTACACCGAGGATGACTCGGTTGCTATCAAGTCAGGCAAGAATCCTGAGGGTAACGTCATTGGAAGACCAACCAAAAACATCAGGGTCTTTGACTGTATCTGTCACATCGGCCACGGCCTGTGTGTAGGAAGTGAGATGAGCGGCGGAGTTGAAAATGTCTTTTTATGGGACTGCGACATGCGGCCTACCTGGTCAGGTATCGAGATAAAGTACACCAAAAAGCGCGGAGGCTATGTTAAAGGTGTATCCGTCAGAGACATCGCAGCCTCCCACGTTATGATACACACAGTCGGTTTTAACGACGACGGTGAGGGCGCCGGAGTTCTTCCCGTTATCGAGGACTGCCATTTCGAGAGGATGCATCTTCTCGGAAGATTTCTTGATAACAACGCCGGCAAAAACGACTGGCACAACTGTCCTTCTATCGAGCTGATCGGCTTTGATGAGCTGGGGCACGAGCTAAGGGACATCACATTTAAAGATATAGAGCTGGAAGAGCCTGCAGAGGGTGTTGAGGATATCCACCAGGAAAACGTGATAAATCCGGTATTTGAGAATATCACAACCTGCCCAAGGACGCTTCTCGGACTACAACAAGGAGGAAACAGGTAATGGAAAGATACGCATGGAAAGGCATGGTACTTAAGGGCAAAAAGGACGAATACATCAAAAGACATGACGAGATCTGGCCTGAGATGGTAGAGGTCTTAAAGTCCGCAGGAATCTGCAACTACAGCATCTACATGTACGAGCTTGATAATGCAGAGTATGACGCTGAGGTATTTGGTTATTACGAGTGTGAAAAAGGCATAGAATACGCCGGAAAATACCAGGCAGAGAGCCCGGTTGTCGCAAAATGGGATGAGAGCATGAAGGGCATTCTGATCCTGGAAAAAGACGAAGTTACCGGGGCGCAAAAACAGATGAAGCAGGTCTTCAGATTAGACTAAAACAAAGCCGTCACTTACGTGGCGGCTATTTTTTGTCCTGTGTCTTATACAGCTGAAATTGTAAGCTTCTGCGGCTCCACGTTCCTAATCTCGCCCTTTCGGCCGCGGCAGACCATACCATTGTCAATTGAGATCATGGTGGCATGGGCTTTCATGGCATCATGTATCTGCTTGACAGCAGTCTCATAATCCTGCGGAGTCATTGGGATTACATATTCATGATTCAGATGCTCTGTAGAGATCACGGCCGATCTGAATCTGGGAACATATCTTATGCCATAGAAGGTACATATCTCCGTGTTCAGCATTCCACTGTTATCTGAGCATTGCATCGAAATATACATGGCGTTCTCCTTTCTATTATCCGCGATATACAATCCTTAGATCTTAAATCCACTTACAAAGTCCTCAATAGTTGCTGCTGCTGTTGAAACAGATGTTGCGCTGTCATCAACACCCTGGCTCTCGTCTGCAACCTGCTGTGCACTGACCGCCAGGTTGTCGGTTGTTGCCGTAACTTCCTGTGTACTTGCGGACTGTTCCTGAGAAATAGCTGCAACTGATGTTGCTATCGTATCTACATTTCCAATCTTATCTATCATCTGCCTGAAGGTTTCGCTTGTCTCATCAAGACTTGAGAAGATCTCTTCAAAGGTCTTTCCGGCTGTCTGTACAGCCTCTGAACTTGCTGTGATCTCATCCATGTTAGCCTGGGATTTCTCCGAAAGGTCTTTTATCTGCTGAGTGATCTCAGTGATGATCTTGCCGATCTCAGTTGTAGATTCAGCGGAGTTTGCTGCCAGCTGTCCGATCTCCTGAGCAACTACCGCAAAGCCCTTTCCTGCCTCTCCGGCTCTTGCAGCCTCAATTGAAGCATTCAGCGAAAGGAGGTTTGTCTGGGATGCGATGGAGTTGATGATCTCGATGATGGAATTGATCTTCTGAGCCGATTCTCCAACAGCCTGGACATCAGTGTTCATGTCGCCCATTGAGGCTGATATCTTGTCCATACCTCTCTGTACAACTTCCATATCGCGCTGGCCGTCTTTAGCTTTGATCACAAGGTTATTGACAGTCTCACTGGCCGATGTTCCCTGCTCTGAAAGATCTGCGACCTCGTTGGCAAGCTCTGTGGCATTCTCTGCAAGTTCCTGAACAGCACTTGCCATTCCGTTCATTGCATCTCTGATCTGTCCCATATTGGTGGACTGCTCGTTAGCCTGAATGTTGAGCTTTCCGGATGCATCCTTACTGTTCTCAGCTTCAATAGCAAGTCTGTCCGTCTCATTCTTGATATTTCCAAGAGTTCCTCTCATGTGATTTATGAACTCTCTCATGTTGTTGTTCATAAGGCCGATCTCATCCTGTCCGCCTTCAGGGATATCAACGGTAAAGTCACCGTCTGTGATCCTGGTGATATTTTCAGTCAGGTTGCCTACAGGCTTGGATACAATATTCTTTATCAGCATGAAAAGAACTACCGAAATAACAACTACCATGATGATCATAAGGCCATAGCATATGATCTGAAATCTGTTAAGGCCTGCCAGAACGTCATTTTTAGACACTGAACAGATAAGCGTCCAGTCTGTTCCCGGAATCATACTGGCCCGAACATAATAGGTCTGCCCGTTTTCAGACTTAAGTTCAGTCACCTCAGTAGAACCTGTCTGTGCAAACTTATATGCATTCTGAAGGAACAGCGCCTCGGGGTGTTCACTAACGGAGGTACCGTTAAAGCTCTCATCAAAATATGAAAGTATTGTGTCATGATAAAGGAGCATCGCGCCACCGGTTTTGACAGGCTTGATCGAACTGATCTCCTTAACAATCCCGTCTAGAGTATAATCAGCTGCGCCTACACCGGTTCTGGCATCTGCGAA
>ODAI014558401.1_pt1 | contig 11004 bp, 9 predicted proteins | sample 1539321 | NCBI WGS metagenome assembly ODAI01 (sample SAMN02144231, study PRJEB22623) | gut metagenome | biome: sheep rumen | host: Ovis aries | place: New Zealand | reverse complement strand
GGTCGCCATACTGTCCAGTTTCTACCCCCTCAGGGGAGGCATTTCCCAGTTCAACGCGAGCCTGCTCGCGGGACTGGGAAAGTTGCACGATGTCAGGGCTTTCAGCTTCAAGCGGCAGTATCCTGAAATCCTCTTCCCGGGGAAGACGCAGTATGTCACGCCCGACGACGAGGCCGTTCCGGTGGAGGCGGAAGCCTTGCTGGACACGGCCAATCCTTTTTCGTACGCGCGCACGGCCCGCGCGATCCGCGCCTGGGAACCGGACCTCCTCGTGATGAAATACTGGATGTCCTGGTTCGCCCCGTCCCTGGGATGGGTGGAGCGCCATGTGGGCCCTCGCTGCAAGGTGGTGCCCGTGCTGGACAACGTCATCCCGCACGAGCCCCATTGGTTTGACAAACCCCTTACCCAGTGGTTCCTGGCCGGTTGCGACGGCTATGTGACCATGTCCCAGAGCGTGACGGACGACCTGCTTTCCCTCAGGCCCGACGCCCGTTATGCCCTGCTTCCCCATCCGCTGTATTCCCACTTCGGAGAGAAACTTCCGCGGGAAGAAGCGGCCCGGGCCCTCGGCATCGACCCGGCCCGGAAGACCCTGCTTTTCTTCGGCCTGATCCGCGACTACAAGGGTCTGGACATCCTGCTCGAGGCTTTCCGAGGCCTGCCGGACGACTACCAGCTCGTGGTGGCGGGAGAGCCCTACGGCTCCTTCGACAAGTACCAGGCCATCCTGGACACCCTGCCCGGAAAGGACCGGGTGCGTGTGTTCCCGGACTATGTGAAGGACTCCGAGGTGAAGCGGTATTTCTCCGCCGCCGACGTGACCGTCCTCCCCTACCGGAGCGCCACCCAGAGCGGAATCAGCTCGGTTTCCTACCACTTCGAGGTTCCGATGATCGTCACGGACGTGGGCGGTCTCCGGGGAACCATCGGCGACCGCGGCACGGGACTGGTCGCTCCTGCCGCCGAGCCGGGATCCATCCGCCGGGAAATCCTCCGCTACTTTGCGGACCCCACCCTCCGGGAACGCTGCATCGAAGCCATCCGCCGGGAAAAGGAACGCCTTTCCTGGGACCGTTTTGCAGCCGACCTGACCGCCTTTGCGGAGCAACTTTAATTGACACGACATGATGAAAAACCGAAATACGGTCCTTCTCGCAGCGATCCTCTGCCTGACCCTCTCAGGCGGATTCGCCCTGAACGCCCAGGAGTACACACCGGTTCCCGTGACCATTTCCCGTTCCACCGTAAACATCGACGGCAAGAGCTACTACGCGCACATCGTCCTGGAAAGGCAGACGATCTTCGGCATCACCAAGGCCTATGACGTCACGGAGGAAGTCCTGTATTCCGCCAACCCCCGGCTGAAGGAGGAAGGGCTCAAATCCGGCACCGTCATCTACATCCCCGTGGACAAGAAGGCCGCCCAGGGCGCGTCCAAGACCCGGACCGTGGAGACGAAGACCAAGACCGAAACGAATACCAAGGCCGAAACGAGGACCAAGACCGAACCGAAGAAGGAACCGGCCGTCGTTACGAAACCGGCTCCGAAGGACCCGAAGGATGAATTCCCGGACAAGGAAGGATTCATCAAGCATACCGTCAAATGGTTCGAGGACATCTACGATGTATCGAACGCCTATGGGGTCACCCCGGAGGATATCATGGAGGCCAACGGGCTCAAGTCCAGCCGTATCTCCAAGCGGCAGATCCTGTATGTCCCCGTCCTTTCCGAGGCGGAAAAGGCCCGGAGGCTGGCCGCCAAGGAAGCGGAGAAGGCCACCCCGCCGCCCACCATTCCGGTCATCGAGGATCCTGACATCCCCGAAACCGAAATCGCCGTCGTGGAACAGAATGATCCCATCCGCGTGGACCAACCCGTCGTGGCGCAAGTGGACAAGATCGAAAAGGAAGAGACGGCCGTGGAAGAGGAAGAAGAGGACGGCATCCTGGACTGGCTCACAGGAAAAGGGAACGTGGAGATGGCTCTCATCCTCCCCTTCAACGCCGCCGGCAAGGTCAGCGAGACGAACATGGATTTCTACTCCGGCGTCCTCCTGGCCCTCCGGGACCTCGAGTCGGAGGGCATCAAGGCCAAACTCAATGTCTATGACCTCCAGAGCGGCCTCCCGAATGCTTCCGAACTGGACCGGAACGATTTCATCCTGGGACCGGTGACGACCGCCGACCTGTCTTCCGTCCTGGACCGCTCGGAAGGACGGGTTCCCGTCATCTCCCCGCTGGACCAGCGCGCAGCCTCCCTCACGCAGACCCATCCGAACTTCATCCAGGCTCCGTCCTCCGCACAGAACCAGTATGAGGACCTGGCCGCCTGGGCGGCTCAGGGGCTCCGTTCGGGCGACCGGATCATCCTCGTCACGGAATCCGGAGCCACGGCCCCGGCCATCGGCGTCCGGAACGCCCTGACGGAAGCCGGCATCCCCTTCCACGGAGTCAGCCTGGGACAGGGCGAGACCCGTTCCCTCTCCTCCAACCTCCTCTCCCAGCTCACCAAGGGCGGCGAGAACCGCATGATCGTCGCCTCGGAGAAAGAATCCTTCGTGGCCGACCTGGTCCGCAACCTCGGCATCCTCCGGGGACGCGGATACGACGTGGTCATGTATGCCCCTTCCCGGGTCCGGACCTTCGACTCCGTGGACGGGGCGGCCTACCACCAGTGCGCCCTGCACATCAGCTCGTCCTACTTCGTGGACTATGCCGATTCCCGCGCCAAGTCCTTCGTCCGCACCTACCGGGCCCTTTTCAAGACGGAGCCCAGCCAGTTCGCTTTCCAGGGCTATGATACGGCCCGTTACTTCGCCTCGCTCGTGAGCAAGTACGGTCATCGCTGGACCAAGGCGCTCACCCGCGTGGATGCGAAGGGTCTCCATACGGATTTCCACTTCGAGGCCACCCCCGAAGGCGCCTTCCGCAATACGGCCGTCCGCCGCATCGTTTACAGAACCGATTACTCCACAGAACTTGACAGATAAGATGGAACATATCCGCCTCCTCATCCTCGGCGGAGGTCCCGCCGGATTCACCGCAGCCATCTACGCCGCACGCGCCAACCTCTCCCCCGTCCTGTACGAGGGACTCCAGCCGGGCGGCCAGCTCACCACCACCACGATCGTGGAAAACTTCCCCGGTTTTCCCGGCGGTGTGGACGCCAATACCCTCATGGACCAGATGCGGGAACAGGCCCGGAGTTTCGGGTCCGACATCCGCAGCGGCGTCGCCACCTCCGTGGACCTGTCCGAAAGGCCGTTCAAGATCGTCATCGACGGGGAGAAGGAACTGAAGGCCGACGCCCTCATCATCGCCACCGGAGCGACCGCCCGCTACCTGGGCCTGCCCTCCGAGGAGAAATACAAGGGATCCGGCGTATCCGCCTGTGCCACCTGCGACGGCTTCTTCTACCGGAAGCGCACGGTCGCCGTGGTGGGCGGAGGTGACACGGCCTGCGAAGAGGCCCTGTACCTGGCCTCCCTCGCGAAGAAAGTCTATATGATCGTCCGCCGGGACGTTTTCCGCGCCTCGCAGGCCATGCAGAAGAAGGTCTTCGACACGGAAAACATCGAAATCCTGTGGAACTGCAATACGCAGGAAGTGCTGGGAGACGGTTTCGGCGTCACCGGCGCCCGTCTTCTCCGCAAGGATGGCACTGTCTTTGATATCGACATCGACGGATTCTTCCTCGCCATCGGACACCATCCCAACTCGGAGCTGTTCGCTCCCTGGGTCGAGACGGATGCGAACGGCTACATCGTGACCGAAGGGAAGTCCTCCCGCACCCGCGTGGAGGGCGTCTTTGCGGCCGGCGACGTCCAGGATTCCCAGTACCGGCAGGCTATCACGGCCGCCGCATCGGGATGCATGGCCGCCCGTGACGCGGAGAAGTTCCTGCTCGAGATTTGACAATAGTTTAAGGTAAGACTATGAAGTTTAGAAGAAACATCGTCCTCGCCCTCCTCGCCCTCGTGGCAGCGGTTTCCTGCAAGTCGCAGTATGAAACGCTCCTCTCGTCCAACGACGTGGACGCCAAGTACCAGGCGGCGATGGACTATTTCAACCAGAAGAAGTACCTCAAGGCGGCCCAGCTGTTCGAGTCCATGTCCGTCCTGACCAGCGGGACCTCGCGGGACGACACGGTCCAGTTCTACTGGGGCCTGTCCAACTACCGCTACAAGGACTATTACACGGCCGAGTCCAACTTCGCGAAATTCATCCAGAACTACCCGCGCAGCCCTTTCACGGGCGAGGCCATCTTCCTCCGCCTGGACTGCCTGTACCGGGCGACCTACCGCTGGGAGCTGGACCAGACGCCTACCAAGACCTGTCTCGCCGCCATCGCCCAGTATATCCAGGAGTATCCTTCGGACAAGGGGCACATGGAGGCCTGCCAGAAAATGATGGACGACCTGTATGACCGGCTGGACCGGAAGGCCTATGAGAACGCCCGTCTCTACTACAAGATGGAGGACTATCTCGCCGCCCGCGTCGCCCTCCGGAACGTCCTGAAAGACAATGCCGACAACCGCTACCGGGAAGACATCCTGTACTATACCGCCATGGCATCCTACCACTATGCCCGGCTCAGCGTCCCGGCCAAGCAGCAGGAGCGCTACCTCACCTTTGCCGACGACTACCTGAACTTCATCGGCGAATACCCCGAATCCAAGTACCGCCGGGAACTGGACGCGATGTACCGCCGCTCCCAGCGCGCACTGGGCAAGTACCAAGGGGCCGACGAGGAACTCGAGCTCAAGGCCAAGGACTTCGAGAAGGAACGCCAGGCCCTGGAGAAAGCAAATGGAAAATAATTGAAACCCGCGGTGAAAAAGGGCAGTAATTATTAATGGATACAAAAAAAGATTGACAGATATGGACGCTAACAGCAAGAAGAAAGTTCCCCAGAACACCATCACCCGCGACATCAAGAACCTCGCCGCCCCGACCGGAAATATCTACGAATCCGTCGTCATCCTGTACAAGCGTGCGAACCAGATTGCGGCTGCCGAGAAGAAGGAGCTCATGAGAAAGCTCGAGGACTTCCGCAACGACCGCGACACGATGGAAGAGGTGTTCGAGAACAAGGAGCAGATCGAAATCTCCAAGTACTACGAGCGCCAGCCCAAACCGGACCTCGTGGCCATCTCCGAATTCGAGAACGGCGAGCTTTATTATCGCCGGGCGCAGAGCGAGAACCCGATCGACATCAACGGCGAGTAATGCTCCGCTCCCTCCACGTCTCCAACTATGTACTGATCGACTCTCTGGAAATTGATTTTCCGGAGGGTCTCGTTATTATAACCGGGCAGACCGGGGCGGGAAAGTCCATCCTCCTCGGCGCCCTGGAGCTCGTGCTCGGCGGCAAGGCCGATGCCACGCTCGTTGGAGCGCACGGAGAGACCTGCGTCGTGGAAGCGGAATTCTCCGTCGGCGGATACGACGCCCTGCAGGAGACCCTGCGCCGGAACGACCTGGAGGAAACCGACACCCTGACCATCCGACGGGTCGTGAACCGTTCGGGACGTTCCCGCAGCTTTGTCAGCGACGAGCCGGTCCCCCTTCCCGTCCTGCAGGAACTGTCCCAGCTGCTGGTAGATATCCATTCGCAGCACCAAACGCTCCGGCTGGCGGATCCCCTGTTCCGGATGTCCATGCTGGACCACTATGCCGGGAACGGCGGGAAACTGACGGCCTGCCGCATCGCCTGGTCGGCGCTTCAGGAGGACCGCAAGGCCCTTTCCGAGGCCACCGCCCGGCTGGAATCGCTCCGGGCCGGGAAGGAATACAACGAAGCCCTGTACCGGAAACTGGACGAAGCCCGGCTGCGCGAGGGAGAACTGGAAGAACTGGAAGCCGAGCAGAAGCAGCTCGCCCATGCCGAGGAACTCAAGGAATACCTCAACGCGGCCCAGGAGATCGTCTCTCCCTCGGATGACCGCTCCCCCATCACCGCCCAGCTCAAGGAAGCGGAGAAACTGCTGGCCCGTGCCGGACGTTTCATCCCTTCGCTGGAGCCGCTGGGAGCCCGGCTGGAATCGGCCCGGCTGGAACTGGAGGACATCGTGGAAGAGGTCACGGACACGAACCAGAAGCTGGACGTCTCCCCCGAAAGACTGGAACAGGTGGAGGACCGGATGTCCCTCCTGTATGACCTGATGAAAAAGCATGGAGCGGTTTCCATCCAGGAACTGATCGGAATCCGCGACCGCCTCGCCGGCGACCTGACCGATACCACGGCCCTGGAAGAAAGGGTCGAGGAACTCCGGCACCAGGTCGATGAGGCCGCCAGGACCTATGGGGAAGCGGCGACCGCCCTGCACGAAAGCCGGGACAAGGCCGCAGCGGGTTTTGCCGCCTCCATCGTGGACTCGCTCGCATTCCTGGAACTGGACCACGCCGTCTTTTCGGTGGAACTGGCGGAGGCACCCGAAGGGCCGAACGGCCGGGATGCCGTCCGGTTCCTGTTCTCCTCGACCGGTAAGGCCCCGCAGGACCTCGCCAAGGTCGCTTCCGGAGGTGAGCTGTCCCGGATCATGCTCAGTCTCAAGGCGATGATGGCCCGCTATACGGCCATGCCCACGCTGATTTTCGATGAAATCGACACCGGCGTATCCGGCAGCGCCGCCGACCGGATGGGCCAGCTGATCGGCCGGATGGGCGCCGACATGCAGGTCCTCGCCATCACCCACCTTCCGCAGGTGGCGGCCAAGGGACAGGCCCATTATCTGGTGACCAAGGAAGACGACGTCACCTCCATCCAGCGCCTCTCCCCCGATGAGCGCGTGCGTGAAATCGCCCGCCTGCTTTCCGGTTCCGTCGTCACGGAAGCCGCCATGGCCAATGCGGAAGCCCTTCTGGGCCACTGATTTGGAATGATTCCAAATTAATCGTATCTTTGTTTCCTATGGCAACGCAAAGCACGAACCCCACCATGCCCACCCTGGACGAGTTCCGCACCCGTCTGAAGCGGCATGGGCTCAAGGCCACCCGCCAGCGCCTGGAAGTCCATGAGGCGATGCGTACCCTCGGTCACGCCTCCGCGGACATGGTCTCCGAAGAAATCGGCCGCAGGGGGAACGTCAAGGTGACGGTCGCCTCGGTTTACAATATCCTTTCCCAGCTGGCGGACCTCAGGATCTACAACCGCCGGCTCAGCGGGAACAACAAGATGTACTTCGATGTGAACAACTTCCGTCACATCCACCTGTACGACCGGGAGAACCACCATTACCGGGATGTCTTCGACGAGGAACTGATGGACCTGGTCCAGACCCACCTGAAGCGCCGCAAGTTCAAGGGCTTCACCGTGGAGGACATCGACATCCAGCTGATCGCCCGTCCCACCCGAAAAAGCAAAAGCGTATGAAAAGAACGGTTTACCTCCTCCTCTTTCTGGGCATCCTCGCCGTCGCGGCCGGATGCAACCGCCAGGAGTCGGTCTTCTATTCCGGCGTCGAGTCCGGATGGCTGAACGGCGGCCTGTTCAAAAGTGACAGCGGCGTTCCGATGACCGTTGTCGGCAATGAAGGGAACCTGGACGTGACGACGGCCCGCCGGGTCCTCCTGCAGTACCAGACCCATTCCCTGATGAGTTCCGGGAAAGTGGATATCGACGTTCTGAACATCTGGGATGCCGGGATCATCGACCCGGAACCGGCAGTCACCCTTCCGGACACGCCTTCCGGCAGTCCCCTGCAGGTGACGGACGCCTGGTTCAGCGCCAACTATCTGAACATCCTGGCTTCGTATCCGTGCGAGAATCCCTCCGGGCATTCGACATCGGTCTCCTACTTGGTCGATACGCGTGCAATCACGATTCAACTCCGCCACGAAGGACCCACCGGAAGCAAGAGCAACGACGTTTTCCTGTCCATTCCCATGGAAGCGCCCGTGAACGCCTACAAGGAGCGGCAGGGCGCCCTCGCCAACTTCCCGGTGGACGTCCTCCTGCAGTGGAGCTGGTACGAGTCGAAGAACGGTCCCCTCAAGCTGTACGGCCGGACGGGTTCCTACAAGCCCGAATCCTGATTTTTTGCTGATTTTTGGATGAACGCCTTGCAGGGAACGATTTTTTTCGTACCTTTGCAGTCCAACATACGGTGGATGTAGTTCAGCTGGTAGAGCATCGGATTGTGGTTCCGAGTGTCGTGGGTTCGAGCCCCATCATCCACCCTCTTGCAAAAGCTGCCTTTTACGGGCGGCTTTTTTGTTGTATCTTTGCAAAAAGCATTGGATATGAAGAAACTGGTCGTCATAGACGCGTGTATCCGGGGAGAGGTGTCCCGGACGCGGCGGATTGCAGATCCCATCATCAAGGAACTTGCCAAACGGTATGAGGTCACCCGGTATGACCTGACACAGATGCCCCTGGAGCCGCTGACGCCGGAGACCTATGCCCAGCGGGAGGCCGGGAACGTACCGGCATGGGCCGTGGAAGCGGCCAAGGCCATTGCTGCGGCGGACCGGATCGTCGTCGCCGCCCCGTTCTGGGATATGAGTTTCCCGGCGGTGGTGAAGGTCTTCTTCGAGCATATCTCGCTGTTCGACATTACATTTACGGACAACGGGCGTTCGTGCGTCGGTCTGTGCAAATGCGAGAAAGTGATGTATATCACCACCCGCGGGATGAACATCCCTACCGGCGATTCCCGGGAGCAGGGTTCCTCCTACCTGCAGGCCCTGTCCCGGCTCTGGGACCTGGGGACGGTGCTCACCGTCGCAGCCTGGAACCTGGACTACAGCACGCTGGAAGAGATGGATGAGAAGATCGAGTCGGCGACCCGCTTCGGTCTCCGACTGGCGGAAACCTTCTGATCATGAGCCTGCTGACGGTTCTTCTCACCATGGCATTACCTTTTACGACACCCACTTATGAAGTGAAGGTGGACATGGACGTTCCTTACGGGACCGCCATGGGATATTATACCCATGCTCCCATCGGCGACAAGAAGTCCACCTTCAAACTCCTCTTCCACAGCGGTACGCCGAAACCCGTCACCCTGGAGATGGACATCTATACGCCGGTCGGAGACGACGCCGCGGCGAAACGCCCCCTGCTTCTGCTGATGCACGGTGGATCCTTTTTCATCGGCAACAAGGCGGAACCCGGACAGAAGGGATGGGGCGAGTATTTCGCATCCCTGGGCTATGTGGCCGTGTCCATCGACTACCGGCTGGGCTTCCATGCCACGAAAAAGGAGATCCGGCAGGCGGAATACCGGGCGCTGGAGGATGCCGATGCAGCCCTCGAGTACCTGCTGGGGCGGGAAGACCTCCGCATCGACCCGGACCGCATCTTCCTGTGCGGAACGAGCGCCGGAGCCATCACGGCCCTGAACCTGGCCTTCCGGCTGTATGGGGAGCAACCGCTGACGACGGTACATCCACGGCTTCCAAAAGACTTCCGTATCCGCGCCGTCGCGAACCTTTGGGGCTCTGTCACAGATCTTTCTGTCCTGGAAAACGCATCCGTTCCCATCCTTTCCTTCCAGTCCCCGAACGATCCGGTCATGCCGTACGGAGCCGGATATCCCTTCCCGAAACTGTCCCTGGTGACCCCTTTGTTCGTCGATAAGATGTACGGGACGCAGGCCATTTACGAGAAGGCCGTGTCCATCGGCCTGAAGGCCGAGCACCATCCCTGCGAGGAGGCCCGGCACCGGCTCCACCTGGCCGACGACCTGTCCTATACCCCCCGGTTTTATGAAATTCGGGATGCGATGGTGCGTTTCTTCGCGGAGGAAATGGAATTAATTGCTAACTTTGTGAATTGACAAAAAACAGATATGGCAAAGCGAGAAATCAAGTTCTCCCTGGTGTACAGGGATATGTGGCAGAGTTCCGGCAAGTATGTTCCCCGGGTGGACCAGCTGGTGGAAGTGGCCCCGGCCATTATCGACATGGGCTGCTTCGACCGCGTGGAGACCAACGGCGGTGCCTTCGAGCAGGTGAACCTCCTGTTCGGCGAGAATCCGAACAAGGCGGTCCGGGCCTGGACGGCCCCCTTCCACAAGGCCGGCATCCAGACGCACATGCTCGAGCGCGGCCTCAACGCCCTGCGCATGAACCCCGTCCCGAACGACGTCCGCGAGCTCATGTTCAAGGTCAAGAAGATCCAGGGCACCGACATCGCCCGTTCCTTCTGCGGCCTCAACGACCACCGCAACCTCAAGGGATCCGTCCTCGGCGCCAAGAAAGGCGGGATGATCTCCCAGGTCGCCCTCTCCATCACCCACTCCCCCGTCCATACCGTCGCCTACTACATGGACATCGTGGACAAGGTCGTGGGCTACGGGGCCGATGAGATCTGCCTCAAGGACATGGCCGGCATCGGCCGTCCGAACGTCCTCGGCGAGCTCGTGCACGACATCAAGAAGAAATATCCGCACATCAAGGTCCAGTACCATGGACATACCGGTCCCGGCTTCTCCACCGCCTCGATGCTGGAAGTGGCCCGCGCCGGCGCCGACTACCTGGATGTCGCCGTGGAGCCCCTCTCCTGGGGCAAGGTCCATCCGGACGTCATCACCATCCGCGAAATGCTCCGCTGCGACGGTTTCCTGGTGAAGGACCTGAATATGGACGCCTACATGGAAGTGCGCCGCCTCACCCAGAAGTTCATCGACGACTTCCTGGGCTACTGGATCAACCCGTCCAACGCCAAGATGACCTCCCTCCTGGTGGGCTGCGGCCTGCCCGGCGGCATGATGGGCTCCATGATGGCGGACCTCAAGGGCTTCCAGGGTGCGATCAACGCCACCCAGCGGGCGCACGGCCGTCCCGAGATGTCGCTGGACACGCTCATGGTCAAGCTCTTCGAGGAGGTCGAATACGTATGGCCCCGCCTCGGTTACCCGCCCCTCGTGACCCCGTTCAGCCAGTATGTGAAGAATACCGCCCTGATGAACCTGTTCAATATGCTCAGCGGCAAGCCTCGCTGGACCACCATCGACAAGGACACCTGGGGCATGATCCTCGGCAACATGGGCAAGC
>ODAI014211733.1_pt1 | contig 11004 bp, 9 predicted proteins | sample 1539321 | NCBI WGS metagenome assembly ODAI01 (sample SAMN02144231, study PRJEB22623) | gut metagenome | biome: sheep rumen | host: Ovis aries | place: New Zealand | reverse complement strand
GCTGTTTTCAATAATGCTTATGAAATACCTGAAGGAGCAGTATGTCTTGATTATCCCCTTACTAAAGCATATGCAATGCTCCATGAGACCTATAAGGAGATGCTGAATGGCTGTTTTTATAAATAAGAGTACACAGATTGATTTTAAGCTTCCGGCAACTGACTGCGGGAATGAAGGAAAAATGAAATGGATTGTATATGATGATCTTTTTCACGCCGGCTATATAGATATATGGTCAAGGTATTTACCGGAAACTATTTTCAGGTCAACCTCATTTAAAAATCAGGATACGGTACCAGTCAAGATAAATTACTGCTTTCGTGGTCGATGCGAGGTACTGCTCAACTCGGGGGTGACTACCTTTGTTGTGGGTGATGAACTGGCAATTGATTATGGCACTTCCCAGAACAACGAGGAAGCATTCTTTTACCCAACGGCAGAATACGAGGGGATAGAACTGATTCTGTATCCTTCTGAGGAACTTGGCAAGATCCTTTCATTTAATGGCAAAGAAAATATTATAAATGAAATAACACAAAAGTGTACTGATAGAAGCATTCCATTCATAACCGTGGCAGAAGAGCGTATCAGAAGATGTGTGGAGGATCTTAAGGATGATATTCTGGGGCAGACTGACAGTAATCTTTTGCTTATGGATATCATAAAACTTTTGTATCTCATCAACGGTATGTCTTTTAAGTCTGACAAAAGAAGAACCTTTTGCACCTCTTCACAGGTGGATATTGCTAAAGAAGCCCTGGGGATTATATCAGCTGATTTATCAAAACGTCATTCAGCAGCCGAGCTGGCTGCTTCTTTTGGTATAAGTGAATCCTCGCTTAAGAATTATTTTCGTGCAGTATTTGGAAAAGGGTACAGTGAGATTATAAGCGAAATAAGGATGAGAAAAGCAGCTGAGCTTATCAGGGAAAACAAAGAAAACCTTGGTAAAATCGCAGAAACTGTAGGTTACCAGAACCAGTCGAGATTTTCAGAAGCATTCCTTAAGTATCACAAAGTTCTCCCAATGGAATATAAAAGAATAAGTCGATGCTAAAAAGGCTAAAAATGCTATTTTGCTGTAGAAATATAGGAGGCAAATAACTAAAATCATATAGTGGTGTTAGCGGAAGCTAACAATCACTATAATGCCAGTGTGGCGGAAGGAGAAAAATATGGATGGGATAATGACTCAGAAAAAAAATAATGAAAAGCTTGGAGGAAAAGACCTGATAAATATCGGAATTTATGCAGCTATCTATCTTGTGATAATGACTGCAATCTCTATGTTGGGATTCATTCCGATCATGATGCCGATGTTATCTGTTCTATGCCCTCTGATTGGTGGTATTACCATGATGCTATTTTTTACAAAGGTTAAAAAGTTCGGGATGATCACAATTATTACTATTATAATTGGAGCATTTTTGTGGGTTACAGGAATGGGCTTCTGGCCGTTTATTTTTGGAATTATATGCGGAATTGTTGCGGATCTTGTTGCAAAGAGCGGAGATTATTCAAGTAAAAAGAAGACAGTCTTAAGTTATGGAATTATGTGTATAACAATCTTTGGGTGTTTCCTGCCATTATATCTTGACATAAACGGATATTTTTCAACAAGAACATCCTTTGGAAGCGACTATGTTGAGGCTATGACAAGGATATTCAGACCATGGACAGCACCTATAATCCTGGCATGTTCATTTGTCTTCGGGGTTCTCGGAGCACTCCTTGGAATGCATTTCCTTAAAAAGCATTTTGAGAAAGCCGGTATCGTCTGATGGAAAGTGCGGTATATAACCCGGGAAAACTTGATCGTGGACTTATCATGGATCCCAGAACAAAGCTGGCATTACTCATCACGGTAACAACCTTTGCATTGGGCGGTGCCGGAGGTAGAAGATGCGGAATGCTTGTACCTGTACTTTGCATGGTGCCTTTTCTCCTGCTTCTAACTGCAAAGAGATTCAAAACAGCGATTATTGGAATAGTGCTGTTTTGGGGATCGAGTATGCTTCTGGCCTTTGCTAATGCGCATGATTTGAGAGGGCTTATTTACTATATTATCCTCGGCTCATGCGGAGTGCTTGGAAGGTTCCTTCCCTGCATAATGATGGGGAGGTATCTGATGGAGTCTACAACTGTAAGCGAATTTACAGCAGCAATGAAAAAGCTCCATGTAAGCGATAATTTCATCATTCCGTTATCTGTTATGTTCCGTTTTTTTCCTACAGTTGTAGATGAGGCTGATTCAATTAGCTGCGCGATGAAAATGAGAGGAATAAACATTGGGGGGAGACATGCTTCCAAGATTATAGAGTACAGGATGGTTCCTCTTATGACCTGCTGTGTAAATATCGGAGAGGAACTATCAGCAGCGGCTCTTACAAGAGGTCTTGGCGGCGAGGTGAAAAGAACTAATATCTGCAGGATAGGTTTTCATCTGCAGGATTACGCTGCATTGTTATTGTGCCTGGTCCCGTGGGTATTACTGATTGTGGATGTGGTGAGATGATAGAATTTGAAAATGTCAGCTTTAATTATTTGAGGACAGAGCAAGCTTCTGTCAGGAATATTAACCTTAAGATAAACAAGGGAGAGACGGTGCTTTTATGTGGTGAATCCGGATGCGGTAAAACAACGCTTATCAGGATGATAAATGGTCTTATCCCGCATTTCTATGAGGGACGGATGAATGGAAGTGTATCGGTTGCTGGGATGGATACGACAGAAGCAGAACTTTATGAGACGGCAAAAGTTGTAGGTTCGGTATTCCAGAATCCCAGGAGCCAGTTCTTCTGTGTGGACAGCACAAGCGAGCTTGCCTTTGGCCCTGAAAATATGGGACTTCCGGAGGAAGAAATAAGGGAGCGCATAGACACTACTGTGGCTTTGATGAAGATCAGATCTTTAATGGACAGAAGCATATTTGAAATGTCGGGTGGAGAAAAGCAAAGAATAGCCTGCGCATCTGTAGATACGCTAAATCCAGAGGTTTGTGTTTTGGATGAACCTTCATCTAACTTAAGTCTTGAGGCTATTGAAGACCTTAAGAATACTCTCCTTGGCTGGAAGCAGAAGGGAAGGACGATTGTTGTAGCTGAGCATAGGCTGTACTGGCTTAAGGATATCTGCGACAGGGTAATCTGCCTTAAAGAAGGGAAGATCATCTTTGATATGCCGATGAAAGAGTTCAGAAATCTGTCTGAGGAAGAGTTAAGACGCCATGGTCTTCGGTCTATAAATGAGAATCTTTCGATGGCGCCAATTGAAACAGGGAAGATGAATCCTGAGACCATTACCTTTGAGAAGCTTTTCTACAATTACAGAAATTGTGATGCTCTTCATATAGACAGGCTTGAAATACCCCGGAATGAAGTAATAGCAGTAGTCGGTTCCAATGGTGCAGGCAAATCCACATTTTCGAAATGTATATGCGGGCTGATGAGGGGATTTAAGGGTTATGCCATCATCGGAAAAAAGAAGCAAAAGAGTAGAAATCTTCTGAAGAGTTCATACATGGTCATGCAGGATGTTAACCATCAACTGTTCTGTGAAACGGTTATGGATGAGGTCACGTTGGGAATGGATGAGGAAAACAGACAAAGAGTAGTTGAAATCCTGGATAAGCTTGGGCTTAAGGAATTGGCAGACAGGCATCCCATGAGTCTTTCAGGTGGACAGAAACAGAGGGTTGCAGTTGCAAGTGCGCTGCTTTCTGATAAAGATATTATCCTGTTTGATGAGCCCTCCAGCGGGCTTGATTTCTATAACATGGAGCGCGTGGCAGAGCTCATACGGTCACTGCGTGGCCAAAAGACAGTTTTTGTTGTTACTCACGATCCGGATCTTGTCAGGAGATGCGCTACTGTGGTTCTCCGGTTAGAGAACGGGCAAGTTGTAAATACTAATTCAAGCGGGGAGATAAAAGATTATGGGAGAGAAAAAGAAAAGTGTTATAGCGCAGCTGTTCGAATATGCGGGCAACCATAAGTATTTTACCATATGTTCATGGATACTGGCAGCCATAAGTGCTCTTGTGGCACTTGTGCCATTCTATTACATATGGTGCATCATAAAAGAGGTTGTTGAAGTAAGGCCTGACTTTGACAGGGCAACTCACATAGTATCTCATGGCTGGAGCGCTGTGGGTATGAGCCTTTTAGCCATGGTCATATATATCGCAGCTCTCATGTGTTCACATATCGCAGCCTTCAGGGTTCAGGCTAACATGAGGACTGCAATGATGGAGCATGTTATGAAGCTTCCCATGGGGTATATAGAATCCGAGGGGAGCGGAAAAATCAGAAAGATAGTTGCGGAGTCAAGCGCTGCTACAGAGACATTCCTGGCACACAGTCTGCCGGATAAAGCCGTGAGCTACGCAACTCCCATTGGGCTTATTGCCATGCTTCTTTTCTTTGACTGGAAGATAGGTCTTATCTGCCTCATTCCTGCTGTCATCGCATTCCTTGCCATGGGAGGCATGATGGGGGAAAAGATGCAAAATGACATGAAGGAATACCAGAATGCGCTTGATGAGATGTCCGCTGAGGCTGTTGAATATGTCAGGGGAATTCCGGTTGTTAAGACCTTTGGACAGTCAGTCTTTTCTTTTAAGAGGTTTAAGGAAGCAATAGATAAATATGAAAAGTGGACCATTACCTATACAATAGGAATGAGAATGCCCATGATAGGCTTTACAACAGCGGCTAATGGTGTGTTCGCAGCACTTGTGGCCTGCAGTCTCATTTTTGCCGGGAACGGCGTCCCAGATACATTCCTTTATAACATTCTCTTTTACATCATAATTACTCCGATACTCACGGTAACCCTGATGAAGGTGGCTTATGCGGGGGAAAGTCAGATGGTGGTAAAAGATGCTCTGGAAAGGATGTACTCACTTTTAGAGGTCGAGCCCCTTAAGGAGGCTACGAATCCTCAGCTTCCTAAAGATAGCAGCATCAGCATTGACAATATCATCTTCACTTACGACGAAAAAAAAGCCAACGCCATCGATGGTATCACACTGGATATAAAGCCGGGTGAACATGTGGCATTTGTGGGACCTTCCGGAGGAGGAAAGACCACGCTAGCATCCCTTGTTGCAAGATTCTGGGATGTTAAAGAGGGCAGTATTAAGATTGGAGGTGTCAATGTAAAAGACATTGCGTCCTCTGAGCTTATGAAACAGGTATCTTATGTTTTTCAGGACAGTAAGCTCCTTAAGATGTCGATACTTGATAATGTAAGAATGGGGCGACCGGATGCTACACAGGACGAAGTGGTACAGGCTCTTAAGGATGCCATGTGCTGGGATATAATAGAAAAACTTCCGGACGGCATAAATACTATGATCGGAAGCAAAGGTACATATGTATCAGGTGGCGAAGCACAGCGAATATCCATAGCAAGGGCTTTTCTTAAAAATGCACCGATACTGATTCTGGACGAGGCGACAGCCTTTGCGGATCCGGACAATGAGATAATGGTCCAGCAGGCCTTTGCAAATCTGTCAAAAGATAAAACATTGATCATGATCGCCCATCGTCTGTCAACTGTAGTAAATGCAGATAAGATATGTGTCCTTACAGATGGTAAGATTGCAGAATCCGGAAAGCACGAAGAGCTTCTTGCAAAGAGGGGAATCTACAGCCATATGTGGAACGAATATCAGAAATCAGTAAACTGGAAGGTAGGTAAGGGCGCATGAGTATAGTGGAAAAATTACAGCATAAATACGCCCTTTCAGAGCAGGGCGCCAAGGACATGTTAAAAGCGTTTGCGGCATGCACGCTGGCAAATCTGGCACAGATGATGCCTGTAGTGATCCTCTTTATGATGACAGGAGATCTTTTAAATGGGCAGTTGCCGAAAAATCATGTGGTAATATTCATTGTGGGGAGCATTATCTGTCTTTTGCTTATAGCAATTACTGAATATTTCCAGTATAATGCAACGTTTTTCTCAACCTATGTCGAAAGCGGCGTTAGAAGACGTTCTCTTGCAGAAAAGTTAAGAAGGATACCTCTTTCATTCTTTGGTAAAAAAGATCTGGCAGACCTGACCAATACCATCATGGCAGACTGTGCAACGCTTGAGACTGCTTCATCTCACTGGCTGCCGGAGCTTGTGGGCGCTTTCATTTCTACAACTCTTGTAGTAATAAGTCTGTTCTTCTTTGATGCAAGAATGGCTATAGCAGCTGTATGGGTGCTTCCTGTAGCATTTATCATAGTGTTTTTCTCAAGAAATGTGATGCATGCTGTAAACAGGAGAGGAAGCAGATATAAGGTGGCATGTCTTGACGGTATACAGGAAGCGCTTGAGACAGTGCGCGACCTGAAAGCCTACAATGCTCAGGATACATACATGGAAGAACTTAATAAGAAAATCAAGGCTGTTGAGTCCCACAATATCTTTTCTGAGTTTCTGAATGCAGCATTTGTCTGCAATGCCCAGATGATCTTAAAGTTCGGCATCGGAACTGTTTCAATTGCCGGTTCAGCTCTTCTTATTAAGAATGAGATAAATGTTGTCACTTTTTTTATGTATCTTCTTGTCGTATCAAGGATGTATGAACCTTTGCAGATAGCACTTCAGAATTTTTCTGCACTTATAGCAACGGATACTCAGTGTGAGAGAATGGATGAGATTCTTTCACATAGGGAACAGACAGGCATAGATACCCTTTCAAACAAAAACTATGATATTGAGTTTAAGAATGTGCATTTTTCATATGAGGATGGAGAAACAGTATTAAACGATGTGAGTTTTGTGGCAAAGCAGGGAGAGGTTACAGCGCTTATCGGTCCTTCCGGCGGCGGAAAGACTACTGTATCAAGACTAGCGGCAAGGTTTTGGGATATTGACAGCGGGCTTATTACTGTTGGTGGAATGGATATATCAAAGATTGAGCCGGAAACTCTTTTATCAATGTATTCCATAGTGTTCCAGGATGTGACTCTTTTCAATAATACTGTTCTTGAGAATATCAGGATTGGCAAAAAAGAGGCTACAGATGGGGAGGTACGGGCTGCAGCAAAGCTTGCCCACTGCGATGAGTTTATTGATAAGCTTCCTGATGGTTACAATACACTCATAGGAGAAAACGGCTCTGAGCTGTCCGGTGGGGAAAGGCAGAGAATATCCATCGCCAGGGCATTCCTTAAGGATGCACCTATCATTCTTATGGATGAAGCCACAGCGTCCCTTGATGTAGATAATGAATCACTGATCCAGGAGGCCATCAGCGACCTGATAAAGGATAAGACTGTCCTTATCATCGCCCATCGCATGCGCACAGTTGATGGTGCAGACAAGATAGTTGTGCTAAAGAATGGTACAGTAGCAGAGTCGGGAAAACCTTCTGTGCTTAAAGTTAATGACGGTATCTATAGTCACATGATATCAGTTCAGATGCAGTCAGAGAATTGGGTATATAACTGAAGAACTAATCCTTATCACGGCGTTTCATATGATGAATATATTGCAAAGGTACTTCCGACCCTCATTTCATATGAGCATCCTATAAATATGCCAGACTGGTTTGTGCCTGAAACGTATTACTACTTATGGAATGAAGGGAAGCTGATTGGAGAGTTTCGTATCAGACATCATCTTACAGAAGCTCTTAGGAATGGTGCAGGACATATTGGTTACAGCATCAAGAGGGATGAAAGAGGAAAAGGATATGGTACAGCCGGCCTAAAGCTTACTATTTCCGAGGCGAAAAAGATTATTCCAGAGGATGAGATTTATCTTCGTGTCAATAAAGACAACATCGCATCCCAGAAGGTAATGCTGAATAATGGGGCATACAGAGCAGGTGAAGACGAGGACCATTATTTCATGAGGATTAAAAAGTACTAAATACGACAAAGAGGAGACCGGCAAACGATGACAGGTTTGCTATTACTCCTCTTTTATATTGGAAAAAACGATATGGTCACGCTGTTTTATTGGAGATATGTTCAGCAGCCAGCTTCTGGTTTATGGTATCTTCACATGCCTGCATCGCCTGCAAAGTCATGGTAAGAAGCTTATCAAGTTCCCAACCGAGCTGGGCAGCGCCTCTTTCTATAACCTCTCTGGAACAGCCTGCTGCAAAGCCTTTACTTTTATATTTCTTTTTCAAGGACTTTAGTTCCATGTCTTTTGTGCTCTTTGAAGGCCTCATGAGAGCAGCAGCCCAGATCAGGCCGGTCAGTTCGTCAGCAGCAAAGAGTACCTTTTCCATTTCTAAGGTGGGCTCTACGTCTATAGTTGTGCCATTTCCGACAGTTATTCCGTATCCGTGAGAGCAGACTGAGTGGATAATGTCATCACTGACGCCTCCTTCTCTGAGAAGCTCAGGAGCTTTTAGGCAGTGTTCATCCGGATATAACTCGAAATCAATATCATGAAGTAATCCAACTATTCCCCAGTGTTCTTCTTCAGCTGAATAACCAAGTTCTTTTGCGTACCATTTCATGACAGCTTCTACAGTAAGAGCGTGCTGGATGTGAAATGGATCTTTGTTATATTTCTTTAATAGTTCAAATGCATCATCACGTGTGATCATAATATCCTCCAATCTTTCAGAATATTCTACTCCATTTTTGCTCGGATGGCGATTAACTATTTACGATAGTTGGCGATAGCAACGGTATAAGGAAACGATAAATAATCAGTGTCTGAGTAGTATACAGCTGTATACTAAAACATTCATAAATCGTATACCGGTGTTTATTTTTACTGCAAACTTATTGAAATAAAATAATATCAAGGGAGGAATTATACCAAGACCAGAACAGCATAGATGGTGGATAGAGCAGTCGATTTGTATCCAGTTAGGGTTAAACTTATCAAAAAATGGCACGTACTTCCCAAAGCAAAAAAGCCAGAAAAATCAAGGGCTTTCACCATGTGCCAATTTTGAGAATGGAACATCGATTGGCACAGGAAGCAGCATCCCTATCTGGCACAAGGCGTCGCTGACTGTTGAAGAGGCTGCAGAGTACTCAAATATAGGAGTGAACAGGCTTCGGGAACTGTGTAAAGAACCTACAAACAATTTTTGCTTTTTTATCGGAAGAAAAATATTGATAAAAAGAGAGGCGTTTGATGAGTATTTGCGTAAGACCACAGCGCTGTGAAGGTGTGTTAAGGTTGAAAAGGTGGCGTTTCTGTGGTATTTTTGTATACGGCATTGAAACGTTTCCTTTTATTCCAAAGATGGAAGAAAGGAGCTTTCAAATGGGCAAAGATTTAAGAGGTCGAAACATCGGAAAAGGAATCAGCCAACGTAAAGATGGCTGGTATCAGGCCAGATTTATAAATAAAAATGGCAAGAGAGTTTCAAAGCTCTTTGAAGATGTTTCCCAGGCTAAAAAATGGATTACGTTGAGTAGGCTAGAAGACGAGGATGATTCAGGCACAGCCCCGGAATACAGGATGACTGTGGATGAGTGGTTTTCCTATTGGATGAAGACCTTTAAACAGGATCTTTCGCCAAATACAAAACGCAATTATAGGGAGCGTTATTTCACAAATGTAAAACCCTATATTGGCGATATGCTTTTGGCGGATGTAAAGGCGATGCATTGTCAACAGATACTGAATGAAATGCAGGTTTCATATGCTACTTCAACAGTGTATCAGACCTATATTTGCATGGGTACCATGTTCAAATGTGCTTTGCAGAATGATCTCATAACAAAACATCCACTGGATGCTGTTGTGTTTAAAGGCGCAAAGATGAAAAAGCCAATTCGTTGCTTGACGATAGAAGAGCAGCGACTGTTTCTGGAACAGGCGGATAAGAATTCTAATGCAAAGCAATTCAGGTTGCTTCTGCAGACAGGACTTCGTACAGGCGAGCTTATAGGTCTTACCTGGGATAATTTCGACAGGGTGAATCGAATCCTGACTGTTGATAAATCCCTGGAATACAGACATGAGAGAGGATATTGGAGAGCAGCTCCGCCTAAGACGGTGGCAGGCTATCGGAAGATTCCACTTACCGAAGAAGCATACAACATCCTTATGAGTCTGTATGAGAAAAAGGACACCAGAAAAGAGGCTCCGGCTTTGGATCAGGTTCTTACCTTTACGGATGCAATTACAGGATTGCAGCGTGAAGTTCGTATGAAGGATTTGATTTTTGTCAATTTCAGGACTGGAGAACCAACAAAGAATTCTACCTATGACACAAATCTATACAAGATATGCGACAAAGCGGGCATCAGACCATTTTGTATGCATGCCCTGCGCCACACATTTGCTACCAGATGCATAGAAAGAGGAGTGAATCCTAAATCGCTCCAGAAGATTTTAGGACATGCGCATTTGTCTACCACAATGGATACTTATGTGCATGTAACAGATGATTCCTTAGAAGTAGCCATGAGGATTTTTGAAGCTGTTTAAAGCTTTTATTTTTTGGCTCAAAAATTTGGGAAGTAAAAAAATAATCAAAACTTATGCAAAATGGCACAGATTTGTGGAACATATCAATCCAAATGATAAAGAAAACCCGTAAAATCGGGCACGGAGGAAATAAATATGAAACTAGGAATCGTCGGATTACCGAACGTAGGTAAATCCACCTTATTTAATTCACTTACCAAGGCAGGAGCATTGGCGGCCAACTATCCTTTTGCCACCATCGACCCGAATGTGGGTGTGGTAGCGGTACCGGATGAGCGTATCGAAAAGCTGGGTGAATTATATCATACAAAAAAAGTTACCCCGGCCACCATTGAGTTTGTGGATATCGCAGGACTTGTAAAGGGCGCATCCAAGGGTGAAGGTCTTGGAAATCAGTTCTTGGCAAACATCCGAGAGGTAGATGCGATTGTTCATGTGGTTCGTTGCTTTGAGGACGGAAACGTGGTTCATGTAGACGGAAACATCGATCCGGCTCGTGATATTGAGACCATTAACTTAGAGTTATTATTCTCTGATTTGGAGATCATTGATCGCCGTTATCAGAAGATTTACAAACAGGCAAAAATGGATAAG
>ODAI014017270.1_pt1 | contig 11004 bp, 9 predicted proteins | sample 1539321 | NCBI WGS metagenome assembly ODAI01 (sample SAMN02144231, study PRJEB22623) | gut metagenome | biome: sheep rumen | host: Ovis aries | place: New Zealand | reverse complement strand
TTGGAGATGATGGGCTTATCGCCGATATTCATCAGCATGAAGCAACCGGTTCCGTAGGTATTTTTGGAATCGCCTTTATTGAAGCAGCATTGGCCAAATAAAGCCGCTTGCTGGTCCCCGGCAACGCCCGTGATATGAACGCCGCCTGGGAAGAAACTCGCTTCGCCATAATCAGCCGAATTATCGAGGACTTTTGGTAACATCGCCATCGGGATATTCCAAATCTTGAGGAGCTCAGGATCCCAATCCATCGTGAAGATGTTATATAGCATCGTTCGGGAAGCATTCGAGACGTCGGTATAATGGTTGCCGTTTGTCAATTTATAGATGATCCAAGAATCGATTGTCCCGAACATCAATTCTCCTTTTTCGGCTCTTTCTTGGCCATCGGGAATATGGTCGAGAATATAACGAATTTTCGAGGCGGAGAAATAAGGGTTCATCCGAAGACCAGTTCGTTCTTGGATAAAATCCATCTTGTCTTCTCTTTCATCACAAAGAGATTGCGTTTGCTTGGATTGCCAGACGATCGCGTTATGGACTGCTTTTCCTTCTTTATCCCAAACAATCGTTGTTTCGCGTTGATTGGTGATGCCGATAGCGGCGACTTCATCCATCGAAGAAGAGGCAACGACAAGCAATTCGTTGATAACGTCGATGACAGAAATCCAAACGCGATTGGCGTCGACTTCTACCCACCCTGGTTCAGGGAAGACGCAGTCGACGGGGCGTTGTGCTTTAAAGACGCTTTCCCCTTTCGCGTTAATTAAAATGGCACGGGTCGAAGTCGTGCCTTGGTCGATGGCCAAGATATATTTTTTCATAGTGTCAATATTATATACAAAAATTGAGGAAGGAGATTACTTTTCTTCGAAGACGAGAGCGGCAGCGCCTAAAATGCCAGCGTCATTGCCAAGATTGGAGACGAGAATCTCCGGAATCGGAGCATAACGTCCGCCAAAACCATAATCAAATCGTTCCAAATATTCTTTCACGCGGTTGACCAAATAATCTTTTTGTCCCGATAGCCCTCCACCGAGAACGAAAGCTTCCGGACGGAAGATGTTATTCAAGGACAAGATACCCTCGCCTAAATTATGGATATAGGTTTCAACGACTCTCTCAGCGGCTTGGTCGCCTTTTTTCGCACATTCAAAAGCCGTTAATCCATTCACGCCCCCATTATTTTTGGCATATTCATGCATCATGGATTCGGGCGAAGATTCCATTTCCTCTTCGGTCATCTTGATCAAAGCGGTGACGGAAGCATAGGCTTCGAAGCAACCATTCCTACCGCAGGTGCACGGCTTGCCATCCATCGAAATGGTCATATGGCCGAGTTCAGCCCCTTTGCCTTCTCTTCCTTCGAATAGGTGGGAATCCAAGATGATTCCCCCACCGATTCCAGTGCCTAAAGTAAGCAAAATAAGGCTCGAATATTCTTTTCCTGCTCCGAAGATAGATTCGCCTAAAGCGGCTGCGTTAGCGTCATTGGATACACGGGTAGGAAGACCAGTGACTTCAACAAAAGGTTTAACCAAGGCTAGATTTTCCCAATGGAGGTTATTGGAAGTTTCGCAAACCCCCGTCTTGGAATTAATGCACCCAGGGCAGCCAATACCAATGCCGGCGACTTCCTCTGCTTCTAATAAGATTTTCTTGGTTTCTACGATGATTTTATCTCTTATCTCTTCTTGAGAAAGTTGGTGGTCGATAGGGATACGAAAGCGCGATGTGATCGTTCCTTTTTCATCAACAAGACCGCCTTTGATCGAGGTTCCACCAATATCGATGCCGATGGCTTTCATTTGCTTTTCCTCCCATAGAATTTTTCGATTTCTTCCGGAGAGGAAATCAAGGAATTGGTCAAAATTTCCGGTTCTTTTTTGTCAACGCGGACCATTTCACCAAAGCGGATTGCGTATCCGAACTTTTCAAAATATAGCCCCGGGCTAATGGAGAGGATGTTGTTCTCTTCTAGTAAATCGCTACGAGAGGAAACTTCTGGATAGTTTAGACCCACGTGCTGGATAAAACCGTCATTAAGATAATTATCGACGCTTTCGTCTGTTTGGATTAACCCATGATCACGGCATTCTTGTTGCAAATATTGCTTTGCCATCGCGGTTAAAGAGGCAATGCTCATCCCTTCTTTGGCGCTTAAACAAACTTGTTTGGCGCAATCGCGGACGATTTTATAGGTTAAAGCTTGCTGCTCATCGAATTTCCCGCCAACAGGAATCGATCTAACGACATGGCTTCCATAATGGAAAGAGCAAGCCCCGATTTCCATAAGGCAAATTTGCCCTGGTTTAGCCGAAAAAGAAGAATTCCCATCCAAAGGATAAAGGGTATGTTCGCCTAAAGCGAAAACAGGATAGAAGGGAACCGCTTCCCCTTCCCCATCGTCCATGATGGCTTTGATATAAGCGTTATAAAGCTGAGATTCATGGACGCCAACGCGAAGCTGAGAAAGGGCGCTTTGATAGCCTAATCTAGCCCGAAGAGTGGCGTCGATGATTTCTTTGATCTCACCACCGCTTTTCTTTCTGCGCAAGGTTGCGATTAGAGGGGCAATGTCTTTTGCCGAGAGATTGCCATAGGCAAGCAATAAAGAATCTCGATATTGAAGGGTCGTCACGTCATCAGCGATTTTTTCTTCTCGCCCGAAATCAAGATAGACGTTTTGGATCAAGCCGTATTCGGAAAGAGAGCCATTCAAAATCGCATCCATTCTCGCATTAAGCGAGGTGCTATAAAGAATGTTGCGGATTCCGGAAGCTAGGCTCGCCTCTTCTTGACTGATACGCTTGCCATACCACCGTCTTTTTCGATCCTCATAGGGAGGGATGAGAAGGTATTCTTTCCTTTCGCCTTCGCTTTTCAAGAGAATTAGGACGCAATCTTCTTCGTCTACGCCCGTGAGGTAATAAAAATTGCGGTTGACTTCGAAAGGATATTTTTGCTGACCAAGACGATATTTGGGAACGCCAGAAAAAACGAGGGCAACAGAGCCATCTTCCATCTGGTCGAGCAAGGCGTTGCGACGCAAAGAAAGCTCATAACTCGATATCATGACTCTTCCTCCTTTGCGAACACCATTTGCGATCCGACGCGCTTAAGCGAAGTGACGTCGAACCCTTCTTTTTCCAAAGACAACGGTATTGTATCATCTCCGGTGATTTCCATAATCACTTTCGCGGAAAAATCGATTGGTTTGAGATGGAAACCTTTTTTCTTAGAAAAGGATAAAAGCTTTTGGTAAGCGGAATAATCGCTTTCCAAAGAATAAGAGATTTCTTCTTTCCAAAAGCCGATTTCACCTTGATCTAACGCTAGCGTTGCCGCATCAACGAAGCAGCGTCGAAGTCTTCCCGTTCCTAATTTCGTTCCCCCGAAATAACGGACAACCACGAGGGACATGCCATCAAATTCGCGGTTTTGAAGTAAAGATAAAAGCGGGCGTCCAGCCGTTCCAGAAGGTTCCCCATCATCGCTAGATTTCGTTTTGTTTCCTAAGGAATAAGCGTAAGGAATGTGATCTGCTTTCGGATGAGAAGAAACGATTTCTTCGTATTGCTTTTTAAAGGATTCGACATCTTTAATTGGAAAAGCGTATCCGATAAATTCGGAGTTAAGCATCTTGATGCTGGCACTAGAAAGCTTGCGTAGGCAACGTTTCATGGGAGCATTATAACCCTTGCGCCCCAAGTGAAAGCAATTGTGATATAGTCTTGCCATGGACGTTTTCTTCAAAAATCAGATTTGCCCCTCTTGCAATACCACGATTGACGGGATGGCGAGGAAATGCCCCCATTGCCACGCCGATGCCCCTAGAGCCAGCAAAACAAAGCGTTTTGAGCGCTATAGCCACTATCCGTGGTATTTGCAACTAGTCATGTTCTTGGTTGGCTTTTTAGGCCTTGATCTAATCAGAACCTTCGTCGTTAAGATCGCCCAATCCATCTATATCAACCGCAATCCGGGCGCAAGCAGAGAGGATATGATTGCCTTTTTTGGCAACGGCTCCGTCTTGATGCTTCTAGTAGGAATCGTCTACGGAATCCTTTTCCTTTGCCTTGGGGCTCTCGTTGCCATCAAAATCAAAGAAAATGGTAAATCATTCCGTTCGCCTCGCGTTTTCCTTGGCTTCGCTTTTTTGGGCGCGGCGATGGCTTGGCAAATCACCTGGGGAGTCATTTCCCAAATGATCGGAAAGGCGATTGGCATTACGCCAAGTGCGAACGCCAACCAATCGGACATCGTATTGATGACGGAAGCTGTGCCATGGGCAGCGGTCCTCATCTTCGTTTTCGTTGGCCCAATCTGCGAAGAAATCACCTACAGGGTAGGCTTATTTGGCTTTACTTCTAGATTAGGCAAGGCGATTGGTTATGTTTTAACGGCCATCGTCTTTGGCCTCATCCATTTCAATTTTGATAGTTTTGCTACCGGCGGGGCGGACTTAGCTAACGAATTGCTTGCTTTGCCTAGCTATATCGGAGGCGGGGCATTGCTATGCCTTGCTTATGATTTTGGAGGATTTGGCGCTTCCTTAATTGCCCATACGGGCGTGAACCTTGTTTCGATCATCTCCATTTTGTCCGCTAGTAATAACGGAGGCGCTTAATGAAGAAAATCCATCTCGACGGGTTCTTTCTTAAAATCCTGGCGATGGTTTTCATGACGTTAGACCATATCGGCTATTTTCTTTTGGGCATGGACCCCTATGGCGATAGTCTCCCCCACCGCATCGGCTTTATCTTCCGCATCATCGGAACCATGGCCTTGCCTTTATTCGTCTTCTTATTAGCCGAAGGGATGAAAAAAAGCTCTAGACGTGGCCTATATTTGCTTCGCCTAGGAATCTTATGGGCGGGGTTAGTTGCCGTTGATTCGGTGTTAACGTATGCATTCTCTTCTTCTTTTGGCTATAACCCCTTCAACGATCTGATTTTGATCGGAACGATGCTATTTTGCCTTGGACTAAAAGGCTACCGAAAGATCTTTGCTTTGCTTCCAGGGGCGGTTTTGTCTTTCGTTTATGGCATGCAGCTATATGCGATTATCGTCGACGTTCATATTTATTGGTTCCCCAGCGTCTTGATGCCTGGGTATTCGATTGTCGGGCTTTTGCTTGGCTTGGCTTTCTATTGCATTCCAAAGCTCAACCGCGTTATCGGGAAATCCTATGCCAAAAAGATCGATCTCGATTACGAATTATTTGAAAAAAGCGAGACCCATCAACGATTAGAAAACCTTCTATCCTCCGCGGCTTTGTTCTTCGTCGTTCTCCTCATTTGGGGGATCGGTTATATCCAAATCAGGGAGGGCGTGTATCTAGATCCGCTTCCGATGACGGGGGATGGCGTTTCCATTCCTCCCCATTCTTATTGCGCCTTAGCGGGCATCTTATTGCTTCTATATAGCGGGAAGAGAGGATATGACAGCAAATGGTGGCGAATTTTCACTTACGCTTATTATCCGGTGCATCTTGCTTTGCTTTGGGCCTTGTTCCAGTTAATATAGTCGCACAGGAGAAATCTACCCATGGAAATCGAAATCAAATCCAAAAATCAATTCGACGAAGAAAAGATGGCCGATAAGGTCCTCGTTGACCTCTATGCCACTTGGTGCGGCCCTTGCAAAATGATCGCCCCGATCGTAGCGGAAGTCGCCAAAGAACACCCGGAAATCAAAGTCCTCCGCGTCGATGTCGACGAGGTGGAAGAAGTTGCGGCCAAATATGGCGTCAGCAGCATTCCGACCCTCCTTTATCTTGAAAAAGGGGAACTCGTCCGCACCCAAGTTGGCTTCATGCCAAAGCCGAGCTTGCTTCGTTTCTTAGGCTTGTAAAAAGAAGCAAAAGATGCCCCTTCCACCGCGATGGGGCATTTTTTGTTACAAAAACATTGGATAGAATATTTGCTTGTGATATATTTATCGGGCTACGGACCATTGGTGTAGCGGCCCAACATGCTTCCCTGTCACGGAAGAGATCACGAGTTCGAATCTCGTATGGTCCGCCAGTAGCGCAGATGTAGTTCAATGGTAGAACTTCAGCCTTCCAAGCTGACTACGCGAGTTCGATTCTCGTCATCTGCTCCATTTGCACAAATCGCCCTGACTAGAAGCCAGGGCTTTTTCTTTGGCTTGCTAGGCAACTAATTTTGAACACTTTTAGACACTGCGATTTATCATTTTCATAATCAATTTCATAAAGGGATTTTTATTAACGAAACCTAGGTTTCTAACGTTCCTGATTATATTTTTAGCAAAATTATAAAACTCATTAAATTGTTAACAGAAAATGCCATTTGTGAAAAAAATAGAAAGTTTTGAAAAATTTTGTTTCCTTTTTTCAATTCGTCCCTCATATTGTTAGACAATAAAGAAAGGAAAGACTATGAAAAATAGCAAATTCTTGCCGATTAGTCTCTTGCTTGCCTTAGGAATGTTAGCCGCTTGCGGCGGATCCGGCTCGTCAGAAGCGGTTCCTACTTCCGAAGGCGGAGAGACATCCACTTCCTCTACCGAAGAAGAAAACCCCAGCAGCAGCGAATCTTCCACTAGCGAAGAAGTTGCGATGGAATGGCCTGCGGACTTCCAAGCTCAAATCGATGCCTTATTTGAATCTAGGGGCATCACCGACGAGCTTCCTGGCATTCCTGATGCCGTCAGCTATGAGCTTTTCGACCAAGGCGCTTCCGCCCAAATCGCCGTCGAACTCGATGATTATCTCGATGTTGTTCCTGTCATCGGTGATTTCCAAGCCGCTTTGCTTGAAGCTGGCTTTGCCGATTTAGGGGAAGACGAATACGGGGACAAAACCTTTGCCTCTCCTAACGAGCAATACAACGTCAATGCCTGGGAAGGGCAATACGCCTCCACCACTGGCCAATATGATTCGTTCATCTTCATCGATATCACTGGGTTGCCTGGTTCTTCCGCCATGCCCAATGACGCGATTGCAGAATATTTCGGATATTTTGATGTCGAAATCGATCCGCTTCCTGAATATGATTCCGCAGCTGACATCAACTTCACTCATGAAATCGATACCGAAAGCAGCACTTTGATCGTCTATATCAATTATCCAAACGGAACGACGAATTATGATGAAATGGTCGCTTACGTCGAACAATTAGGAGAACTCGGTTGGACCGCGACCATTGACTCTTATGGCGATTACGATCTTGTCCTTGATGCAGATCCCACGATTCAGCTCTACATTGGTGATTATGGCGGATCTTATGGTGGATATGTCCTAATGGAATTCGCCTACAATCCGGATTACATCGATGTCGATGCTTTAATCGCGCAAGGCTATGCAACGGTTAATGGCTGGCCCACTGACTTAGTCGCCGAAGTTCTCGATGAATCTTCCGTCGCGATTGAAGGCGTTAATCTCACCGGAACTTGGTATGCCTTAGCCAAAGACAACACCATGGAAGACGGCGTTACCACCTACAAGAGTTTGGTCCTTTATACCGAAGGCCTCTTCGGCGATGCCCTTATCGCCAATCTTGAAGCGGCTGGGCTAACCTATAACGCCATGTACGGCATCTACACCGATGCCGAAGGCGCGGTCGAGATCCAAGTCCACGAAGGCATCGATTATAGCGTTATCGCTATCTATGGGCCGACCAGTGCTCCGGATTATACCGAAGCCGGCCTTTTGGCTCTTGATCCTGAACTAGTCAAAGTCACGGGCTTCCCGATGGCCGATGTGCAAGGCATCTTTGGCATGAGCGGAGAAAACGTTCCTTTCGCCGCGGTCAATGAAGCTGGCGAATGGTATGAACATGTTAAAGCGGGCCAAGGCTACTCCTCCATCCTTTTGATCGCTTTTGGCGACCACACCGAAGAAGCGATTCAAAACCTTGAAGCGGCCGGGTTCACCTACTTAAGCACCCAAAAAGTCTATTACAAGACCTTCTATAGCGATTATGCGGCGGTTTCTGTTTCCTATGATCGCGGCGTCACGATTCTTAACGTCGTTGGCCCGATATTTGACATCCTTGAAACCCAAGGAATGAGCAAAGTCGGCGCCTTCCCCACGGCCACTTTGAACAAATATCTCCAATTCGGCGACCTTAAGGCCATCACTCCGATCGAAATCGAAAGCAATTGGTATTTCAGCGTCGTGGTTTCAGAAGATGAAGGGGAAATGGCTTATGTCATCAACCTCGCTTGCCATGGCGATGTCGCTGCCGAAGTCGGCGCTTCTTTGGTTGCCAATGATGGTGCAACTGATTTAGGCGATGGCTTCTATACTGTCGGTGACACCTTCCTCCTCGTTGGCTATGATGCCGATCTTGATGCGACCATCATCAACATCGTCACCGCCTATGGCGAAATCGAAGAAGCCACTCTTGCTTCCTCGATACATGATTACCTCCTTGCCCTAGAAGTCGATCTTGCGATTCCGGAAATCGTCATTGAGGGTTCGACTTTCGAGTTCGACGCTTCCTATGGAAGTGGCAATATCGATCTTTCCGGCGCGAGTTTGACCTTAGAAGAAGCCATGGCTTACATTGCTGATCTTCTTGATCAAAGCGGTTTCGCCCTTGTCGAAGATGATCTCTATACCTATGTTGCCGTTAGCGATACCGAAGATGTCCACATCTGCCTCTATCCTTCCTACATGGTTAATGGTGGCGTGGGCGTTGATATCTACGGCCCGGGAGAATGGGTAGATTAAGCTAGTCCTCAACAAGGATAAAAGAAACGGAGATGGCACTTAATCTCCGTTTTTCTTTATTCTTGATCGTCAATTTCTGAATCTTCTTTCGATGCTTCTTCGATATTTTTTAACGCATCCTCAATTCTTTTATCGAATTCTTCTTTTTCTTCTTGGCTAATAATGCCTAACTCTTTGGCGCTTTGATAATGCTCCTTGGCTAACAAGGCTCCTTCTTTGGCGAAAGTAAAGATATGCTTGTCGCCAAAAGAAAGGACATGGAGACAAAAATAAGGAAGCGCTATACAAAGGAAGAAAGAACCTAATAGCAATCCTCCCATCGTTAACGCGCCTGCATTAAAGGAAATCAGGCTTGCTAGATAAGCTCCTGATGCATAGCCAAAGGTGAATAAAAGAGGGAGCATCCATCCATTTTTTCGTTTCAAAGGAAGATATTCACTTTTCACGATTTCAAACCCTCTCCCGAAAGCGATATTCGAAGTCCGGGCGGAATCGGAGATAATCGCGATTCTTACAACCGATGACAAAGAATAATTACCCATATGGATCAAAATGACCAAGAGGCCGAAATAGAAAGAAACGACCACGCTTAAAGAAGATCCTATCAAAAGGAATTGGTCTTCATTTAATAAAGAGATTATCTCCGTTAAGGAACCGTTTTGATAGACGTTAACCAAGGCATCTAAGCTTTCTTTCGCCGAAGAAGAAACGCCATATCCGATTCCAAAATAAAGCAAAGAAAAGAGGACACTTCCTCCGATAAATGCCGGGAGGGCTTTTAGCAAGGATAACAAGGCGCGATAAACGCCTCTTCCTGGCATCCGGAAATAGGAAAAGAAGAAAAGGAAAGCTAGGCGATGGGAGATTTCTTTCCCTTGGACAATCGTTTCCAAAAGCCGTTGATAGGCAAAAAAGGAAGGCAAAGCAATAAAAAGATAGCCAAGAAAAAAGAAAAGGATATCGATTAACGCCAAAGAAGAAACGATCGCGAATAATAGAAACAACACGAAAGTCACCGCGATAATCGGCCCTTTGTTTTCTTTTAGGGCTTCGTTAACGGAGGAAACATTCTTCTTTTTATCGTTTCTTTTTTCCATTTTCTTTCCATTCGGCGAGGTCTTTCGCCGCGACGAGGGTCTCCCATTCGTTTAGTGGCTCGATTTTAGGATCGCTTTCGATATCTTCGATTAAGTGCTTCAATTGACGCAAAGAAACGATATATTCGTTCTTTTTGCTTTGGATTGGGGTCATCAAGCAATCATCGTTGACCAAAACGATCGGGACCAGCATCGAAGAATCGATTCCCGAGATGATCGAAAGGGTTTCGACTTTTTGACGCGAGGATATCAAGGGATTGCCGATCGCTTCTTTTTTCCCTTCATGATAATAAATCCAGACTTCGCTATCGACGCTCCCTTTAAGGCAGCCTTCGTAATAGCAATCGGAGATGCAATAGAAATATTTGTTGCCGATGACGATATGGTCTAGGTGCAACGCAGGCCTTCCATCCCCACCTTTATCGGTTAGATCGTTGATCAGCAAGAAATCATGCTCATCCACGATTCGGCGGATGCGGGAATAATACATGGGGACGGTTCTTTTCTTATAAAGAAAATTCCGCATCACGGGATAGAGAAACAAAAACAGGAAAATGATGGCGGCAAGCACCAATGCGATGATGAAAAGAGTGAGGCGAACTTGATAAGGCATTATGGGAATTAAGCGAATTTCTCGGCGGTGCGGATACCAATCTCAACCATGTTGCGGAGATTGTTTTGCCTTTCTTCCGCGGTCAGGACTTTGTGGGAGATATAAGAATCGGAGACGGTGAGAATGCAAAGCGCCTTCTTCTTCAACACCGCGGCGTTGATATAAAGAGCGTAGGATTCCATTTCGACGGCCAAAACGCCTAGATGCTGCCACTTCTTCCACATATTGGGGTCATCATCATAGAAGACGTCGCTAGAAACGATATTGCCAACTTTGGCTTCGATGCCGAGTTCTTTGGCGCTTTCATCCGCGGCTTTTAGCATTTCAAAGTCCGCAATCGCGCTATAAAGCCCTCCTTCGAGTTTATATTGGGAAATCCAATTGGAATCGGTGCAGCTACCTTCGGCAATGATGACGCTGCCGACATCGCATTCTTCGGCATAGGATCCGCAAGTTCCAACGCGGATGATGGCTTCTACGCCATAATGTTCATAAAGCTCGTGGGAATAGATGCCGATAGAAGGCTGCCCCATCCCCGAAGCCATAACGGAAATGCGCTTGCCGTTTTTGGTATATCCAGTGAAGCCAAG
>ODAI013138748.1_pt1 | contig 11004 bp, 12 predicted proteins | sample 1539321 | NCBI WGS metagenome assembly ODAI01 (sample SAMN02144231, study PRJEB22623) | gut metagenome | biome: sheep rumen | host: Ovis aries | place: New Zealand | reverse complement strand
TATTTACTATCGGTCTTTTATGTGTATCTGCAGGTGAGAATAATGAGATACCAATTATTGATATTGTTCCAAATATTATTTTTGTAGTATTTTGTAGTGTTACTGTTTGCATTATTAGTGGTATTCCTATGAATGATAATGATGATGTTAAAAGGCATATCCAACTTTTTGATGCATGTATTCCGAATGATGGGGCTCTCATTATTGTAAATATGAGGAAAAATATAATGAATTCTTTGAATATTCCTAATATTATGGTTATGGCACTGATAATTATTAGTTTTGTTATCATTAAGTATATTCCTTCAAGTCCATATTGGATTTCTGCTAGTTTTGTTTTGTCATAATTTTTGTTGGTTTTAATTATGTTCATACATTTATCTAATACAAACTTTTTCATATCTCTTACCTCTTGGTGATAGTATAGTTCGTTTAAATGTATGATTTTTTGATTTGGTTTTTAGTCATTATTTTTTTGTTTTAATTAATTATTTTTTAATTTTTTGTTAATTAAATTTTTGTTTTATGTTGTGTTTTTTGATGTTTATGTTTTATTTTTTTTTGTCGTTTTTTTTGTGTAGTATAATGGTAATGTTGCACGGTAAAAAATATGTCGAATTTTGATGATTCGTTTTTGTTGAATTTACTATGTAAAATGATGTATATTTTTATTGTAAGCGATTTTACTAGAAGGAGGATTTTTGATATGAAAGGTAAAGTAAAATGGTTCAATAATGATAAGGGTTTTGGTTTCATTGAGTATAAGGAGGGTGAAGATATTTTTGTTCATTATTCTTCAATTTTGTCTAGTGGTTATAAGACTTTAGTTGAGGGACAATATGTTGAATTTGAATTAGTTAGAACAGATAAGGGTCTTCAAGCTAAGAATGTTGTTGAAATTAAAACTGCTTTGGTATAGTAGTTTTTTTTTGATATTTTTGTGAAATCTTTTTCTTTTATAGACTTTATTTTTTTAATGGGTTATAATTATATTGGGAGGATGATATTATGAAATTTAATATCCATGGAAAGAATATTGAGGTTACTGATTCAATTAGAGAGTATATTGAGTCTAAGATTGGTAAGCTTGAAAAGTATTTTAAGGATTCTGATTTGCTTGCTACTGTTACTGTTAAGGTACGTGGTAAGGATCAAATTGTTGAGGTTACTATTCCTACTTCTAAGGTTCTTTTAAGAGCTGAGGATACTCACAGTGATTTATATGCTGCTATTGACTTGGTCATTGAAAAGTTAGAGCGTCAAATTCGTAAGAATAAGACAAAGGCAAGAAAGAATTTAAAACAAGTTGTTGTATTTAATGATTTTGAGGTTGATGCTGCTGAGGATGTTGATGACGAGGTTGTTAAGAGAAAAATCATTGATACTAAGCCTATGAGTGAAGAGGAAGCAATTTTACAAATGGAGTTAATTGGTCATGATTTCTTCTTATTTAAAAATGATAAAACTAATGATCTTTGTGTAGTTTATAAGAGAAAAGACAAAGGTTATGGTGTTATAGAGGCAAAATAATTGCCTTTTTTTCTTTAAATACTGTTATTTTTTTCTTTTTTTTGATAAAATGTTTAATGTACTAAGAAAATTGTAGAAAGGAAGGGTCAAGATGAAGTTTTTAAGAAAGATATTTGACCATGAATATAAGGAATTACAAAAATTTGAATCTATCGCTCGTGAGATTGAAGCGTTGGATTCGGAATACAGTAAATTAAGTGATGAGGAATTAAAGGGAAAGACTGCTTTGTTTAAGGAGAGACTTGCTAATGGAGAAACTTTAGAGGATATTAAAGTTGAAGCTTTTGCGACTGTTCGTGAGGCTGCATATCGTACTATTGGTGAGAAGCCTTTCTTTGTTCAAATTTTAGGTGGTTTAGCAATTCATTATGGTAACATTGCTGAAATGAAGACTGGTGAAGGTAAGACTTTGACTTGTACTATGCCTGCTTATTTAAATGCTTTAACTGGTGAGGGTGTTCATATTGTTACTGTTAATGAGTATCTTGTTGGTGTAGCTGCTGATTGGATGGGTAAGGTTTATAATTTTTTAGGTCTTACTGTTGGAAAGAATTATAGAGATTCTAGTATTGAAGAGAAGAAGGCTGCTTATAATTGTGATATTATGTATTCTACTAATAATGAAATAGGTTTTGATTATTTAAGAGATAATATGGTAATTAGAGCTAGTGATCGTGTTATGAGACCTTTTAATTTTGTTATTGTGGATGAGGTTGATTCAATTTTAATTGATGAGGCTAGAACTCCTTTAATTATTTCTGGTGGTTCAATGCATTCTGCTAATCTTTATAAGCAAGCTGATAGTTTTGCTAAAAGGTTAAAGGAAAATGATGGTTATGTTTATGATGAGAAGTTAAAGGCTGTTACTCTTGATGATAAGGGTGTTAGTGAAGCCGAGAAGTATTTTAGAGTTAATAATTTATATGATATTAATAATTCTACTTTGGTTCATTTTATTAATCAGGCGCTTCGTGCTAATTTTGCTATGAAGAGGGATTTTGATTATGTTGTTGAAAATGGTGAGGTAATTATTGTTGATCCATTTACTGGTAGACTTATGAAGGGTCGTAATTATTCTGATGGATTGCATCAAGCTATTGAGGCTAAAGAGGGTGTTCAAATTCAAGAGGAAACTAAGACTTTAGCTACTATTACTTTCCAAAATTTATTTAGAATGTATAAGAAGATTTCTGGTATGACTGGTACTGCTAAGACTGAGGAAGAAGAGTTTAGGGATATATATAACATGTATGTTATTGAGATTCCTACTAATAAGCCTGTTATTCGTGAGGATTTTGGTGATTTGTTATTTGCTACTAAGAAAGGTAAGTACAAGGCTATTGTTAAGGAAATTAAGGAAAGACATGCTAAGGGTCAACCAGTGTTAGTTGGTACTATTGCTGTTGAAACTAGTGAGTTATTGTCTGATATGCTAAAGAAGGAGCATATTCCTCATGAGGTTTTGAATGCTAAGAATCATGCTCGTGAAGCTGAGATTATTGCTAATGCTGGTAGCAAGGGTGCTGTTACTATTGCTACTAATATGGCTGGTCGTGGTACTGATATTAAGTTAACTGATGAAGTTAAGGAATTAGGTGGTCTTGCTGTTATTGGTACTGAACGTCATGAGTCTCGTCGTATTGATAATCAGTTAAGAGGTCGTTCTGGTCGTCAAGGTGATCCTGGATTTTCTCAATTCTGTGTTTCTTTTGAAGATGATTTATTAGTTCGTTTTGGTACTGATAGAGCTAAGATGATTTTACAACGTGTTGGTTTTACTGATGATATGTCTATTAGAAATAAGATGTTATCTTCTTCTGTTGAGACTGCTCAAAAGAGAATTGAAGGTAATAACTATGATATGAGAAAAACTATATTACAGTATGATGATGTAATTAATAAGCAAAGAGAAGCAATTTATTCTATGCGTAATGAAATATTAGATACTGAAGATATTCATAGTGTAGTTATTGAGTCAATTAAGAATTATGTTTCTGCTTTAGTTGAGGATCATTTAGCTCCAGAGGGTTATTTAACTTTGAAGGATATTACTGAGATTATTGAGTCTATTAATCAAGTTGTTAAGAATGATGTTAAGGTTGAAGATTTAGATGATCAAACTGTTGAAAGTGTTACTAATGTTTTAACTGATAAAGTTATTTCTGAGTATGAAGAAAAATTATCTAGTATTCCTAGTGAAATTGTTTCTGAATTTGAAAGAGCTATTTCATTAAGGGTTATAGATACTCATTGGATGGAACATATTAATACTATGAGTATTCTTAAAGAAGGTATCCATTTAAGAGGATATGCTCAAGAAAATCCATTACGTGCATATACTACTGAAGGTTATGAATTATTTGAAGATTTATTAGATACTATTGATAAGGAAACTACTATGTTCTTACTTAAGGCAGAAGTTAGACAAAATGCTGAAAGAAAAGAAGTAGCTAAGGGTAAAGCAGCTGATGATGAAAGTAAATTAGCTAAGAAAACTCCAAAGAAGAGTACTAAAGTAGGTCGTAATGATCCATGTCCATGTGGCAGTGGTAAGAAATATAAACAATGTTGTGGTAAATAAACTTGCAAAGCCTTATAAATAAAGGGCTTGCGAGTTTTTTGTTAATTACAATTTTTAGGTAATTTTGCATCAAAAAAGATGTTTAGATAAGTTTTAGATAAGTTTTTTTGCCGATTTTGATTATTTAAAAACATTTTAAACATAAAACAGATGCTAAAATAATGAAATATTATGATATAATATTTTTAGGAGGAAATAATATGAATATAGAAGATAGAGATTATAAATTTACTGATGAACAAGTAAGAGCATTAGGATTTAGTTCGTATGAAGAATTAGAAATGTACTATGATTTAGAGTATATGAATATGGAGGATCGTCCATGGACTAAAGAAGAATGTGAAAGCGAAATAAAAAATGCAGGGCTTGAACACAGATTAGATTATTCACGTCGTGATAGATTGAAATCCTCAATATCAGATCGTATTGAAGTTATTACTGATTGGGATGCAACTTCATGGATTCCAACATCTGAAGAAATTGCTAGTGAAAGAGAAGGACTAAATAGAGTTTTAGATGTTTATTTTAAATTTGCTGAAAGACAAGCTAAAATAGATTTAGAAAACTCAGATGTATCTGCTCCAAAATTTGGTGGAAGATAAAATAAAAAATAATTTTTTTTAGATAAGTTATTAGATAAGTTTAAACTGCATTGTCAGAAAATTAGACATAACTTTTTTACAATTTACGAGTAAGTTATTAAAACTTATGAGTAAGAAAGCCCAATTTTCAAGCAAAAAATTACTTGGCTGTTTTAATATTTTACCATGTGGCAGTGGTCGCAAATATAAGCAATGTTGTGGTAAATAAAAAGTCTTATTTTGTAGGACTTTTTTCTTTATATATGTTATAATTTGTGTAGGAGGGTTTTATGGGAGAAGTGCTATCTTTAAATGATTTTACTATTTTGATGCTTGCTACTATGGCAAATAATAATGAAGGGATTGCGTCAATACCTGCTGATTATAAGCAAAGAATAGAAAATATTTTATGTTCTGATAATGGATGGAAGGAAAAATTTTCAATATTAATTAATTTAGATGATTATTTTGAAGATCATTTTTCTTGGGAAAAGCAGTTAGGAATTGAAATTAAAAGTTTTGTGGAATTATTGCGTAAGAATCCTAAGTATGATTTTTTAAAGGATAGTATTAATATTTCTTTTACAACAGAAGAAATAAATAATATATTTTTAAAATTTAAAGATGATTTTAATAGCGCGATGAATTATTTTGTTGCTTTGTTGACAGATTATATATATTCTAGGGAATATCAAGAAAATTTTAATGATTATAGTTCTAAAAGTGTTCAATATATGAAAATGATTACTGAAGATAAAAAGTATTAAACTCATAATTGTGTGTGAGTTTTTTATTTATGTGATATTATATTATTGGAGAGTGATTTTATGGATAAGATAAATCCTTTTGAAAAATTTAATAAGGATTGGGCATTAGTTACTGCTGGTAATAAGGATAGGTTTAATTCTATGACAATATCTTGGGGTAGTATGGGAACTTTATGGTTTAAGAATGTTGTTACTATTTATATAAGGCCTGATAGATATACTTTTGAGTTTTTAGAAGGTTGTGATTATTTTACTTTGTCTTTTTTTGATGAAAAGTATAGGGATATATTAACTATGTTTGGTAGGAATTCTGGTCGTGATATTGATAAGGTTAAGGAAAGTGGTTTTAGTCCTGTTTTTTTGGATAATGGTATTACTTATAAGGAGGCTAGTGAGACTATTGTTCTTAGAAAGATTTATGTTCAACAATTGGATAAGGAAAAGTTTAGTTCTGATATTTTAAAGTGTTATAGTGGTGATGCTCCTGCTCATTATATGATAATTGGTGAGGTTGTTGATGAATAGAATTTCTAAAAATGAAAAGTTTTTAGATGATATATTATTAAGTGTTTCTAAGTTGGAAGAGTCTTTGAAGTTGTTTAAGAATAATATTAAGAATATTGATTCTATTAATAAGTATTATGGTAGTAAAGAATGGTTTAAGGATAAGGAAAAGCATGATAATGGAAGTATTGTTATTAAGGCTGGTGTTTTAAGTGAGGATGCTGTTTGGAATATGAATGAGGATATTAATGATCTTATTTCTGAAATGAGAGATATTGTTAGCATTTTTGATGAAAGAAAGATCTAATTTTTATAGATGCAACTTAAATTATACAAAATGTATGTTAAAATTGGTGGTTTGCAACCGGTTGATTATAATATAATTTGGTTGTAAAGGAGAGGATTTTATGAAGTTTTCAGATAATTTGAAAAAGTTAAGAAAAGATATGAATTTATCTCAGGAGGAGTTGGCTGATAAATTAGGTGTTTCTAGACAGTCTATTTCTAAATGGGAGTCTGGAGTTGTTTATCCTGAAATGGATAAGATGGTTCAATTGTGCAAAATATTTAATTTAAGTATGGATGATCTATTAAATAGTGATGTTCATGAGATAAATAATACTAAGCAAGCTAAGAATAGTATTAATAAGTTTATTGATTCATTTTTTAAGTATATTAATAAAACTATTAGTATGTTTTCTAGTATGTCTTTTAAGGAAAAATTTAAATGTTTATTTGAACAGTTTTTGATTGTTGTAAGTTTAATTATTGTATTTTTAATTATTGGGATGATTGGGGATATTGTAGTTACTAATTTATTTTCTTTTTTAGGCTATAGAATTTATAATGTTATTTTTCATATTTTTGAGTCTATTTATATAATTGCTTATATAGTTTTAGCTATTGTTCTTATTTTGTATATTTTTAAGATGAGATATTTGGATTATTGTGTTGTTGAGGATGATGAAAAGAAGGCTTTAAAGAGTGTTGAAAAAAATGAAAGAATAATTATTCGTGATCCAAAGCATTCTGAATATAGATTTATTAATTATATAGCAAAGGTTTTTGTTATATGTGTTAAATTGTTTGTAGCAATGTTTGGTATTATGTTTTGTTTTTCTCTTGTTGGTTTTGCTTTATGTTTGATTTTATCTTTTATGATTGCTAAGTCTGGTTTATTTTTTGTCGGTATTATTATAAGTTTAATTTCACTTATTGTAATGAACTATATTGTTTTAAATTTCATTTATGATTTTGTTTTTTGTCATAAGTCTAAGAAGAGTTTATTAGCAGTTATATTTGTTGTTTCTTTAGTTGTTTTAGGTTGTGGTATTGGTTTATCGGCAATTGGGCTTAGTAATTTTGATATTGTTTCTTTTGATGAGAAGTATAATGATATTAAAACTGAGTATATTGATATGGATGATAATATTACTTTTGCTGGTTATAATTTTGTTTTTAATGAATCTGATGATGAAAATATTAAGATAACGTATAAGAATACTAAAAATTGTGAAATAATTAAGAGTGTTGATAATAATATTTATTCTTTTAGTTATAATCATGATTATGAGTTTAATTTAGTTAAGAAAATTATTCATGATATTAATGATAGAAAGATATATATGGATTATGATTGTGAAGTAGAGGTTTCTTCTAATAGGAATAATCTTGAAAAGTTAGAAACAAATTCTGAAAAATTATATCGTCATTATTAAAAGACTATTTAGTCTTTTTTTTTATAAATTTGTTATATTCTGTTTTTGTTTTTTCTTTTTTAGTGTATAATTGTTATAGTGTTTATACACTAATGGGAGGTATTTATGGACGAGAAGAAAAAGATAATTGTTTTACTTTCAATTGTTGCTGCTGTTATATTATTAATAATTGGTGGTAGTATTTATGAAAGTCATAAGAGTAAAACTTATTTAAATGATTTTTATTCTGCTTTTAATGGAAGTGAGAATAAGCTAGTTATGATAGGAAGGGATAATTGTAGTTGGTGTCAACTTTTTAAACCTAGTCTTGATTCTATGAGTGATGATTTTGGTTTTGATTATTTATATGTTAATACTAATAAATTGACTTCTAGTGTTTTTAAAAAGTTATTAAAAAATATTGGTGTTGATGAGAATAGTTTTGGTACACCTTTAACTATCGTTGTTAAGGATGGAAAAGTTGTTGATAGTTTAAATGGTTATGTTGATGAGCAAGAATTACTTGATTTTTTAAAGAAGTATGAATTTGTATCTAAAGATGCGAAGTTAGCTTTAAATTATGTTGATTACAATGGTTATAAGAGTGTTGTTAAGTCTAGTGAAAAAAAGATTTTAGTTTTAGGTCAAACAACTTGTTCTCATTGTATTAAGGTTAAACCTATTTTAAGTGATATTGCTAAAGAGTATGGAATAACTATTAATTATTTAGATATAACTAAATTAAGTGATGAAGAAAAGGGTAAGTTTACTAAATATTTGTCTTATTTAACTGAAAATGAATGGGGTACACCTTTAACATTAATTGTTAAAGATAGTGATGTAATTGATTCTGTTAATGGTGAATTAGACCATGATGGATATGTTGAATTATTTAAGAAAAATGAATTTATAAAGTAGGTGTCTTATGTTACAGGAAGCTATTAATTTTATATATCGCAATGCTAAAAAGTTTAGAAGAAAACATCCTTTAACTATTGCTTTTAGATTAAAAGCACATAGTAAAATTTTAGCAAAACATTTAAATGATGGTGAAAAGATTAGATATGTTTTTGCTGCTCAGAAAGGGCCAAGTTCGTATGATATTTTTTCTACTTATGTTATTGCTATTACTGACAGAAGAATTATGATTGCTAGAAAGAGAATTTTATTTGGTTATTTCTTTTTAGCTATTACTCCTGAGATGTTTAATGATATTAAAGTTAAGATGGGTATTATATGGGCTAAGATTGAGATTGATACAGTAAAAGAGTTTATTGTTTTATCTAATATTCAATCTAGTGCAGCTTCTGAGATTGAGACAGCGGTTACTCAATATGTTTTAAAGGAAAAGAAAAAGTGTAAAGAAAAAAAGGCTCAATAGCCTTTTTTTTAGAATTTTGCTGCAAGGAATAATAATACAGCTATTACGCCAATTGTGATACCTGCGTATGCTAGTTCTTTTCCGCTTTCATTTGTTTCTTTTATTTCTTTAAGTGCTTGTGCACCTAATATAATTCCTGCTATTCCTAGCCACCAGAATATGAAAAGACAGATTATTGAACATGCAATACTTCCAATTGCTTGTTTATTCATACTAGTCGATTTTGTATTATTTATATTTGCATTATTTGTTACTTGTGTGTTTTCTGATATTTTAGCTCCACAGCTTCCACAAAATTTTTCGTTTGGATTAATATCATTACCACAGTTTGTACATTTCATATTTTTCCTCCATTCTGTTAACATTATAAATTATTTGTTTTATAAAATCAATATATAACTATTTTATTTTATTTTCATAGAATAATTTGAGGAGGTTTTTATGAATGATTATAGGATAGTTATTGATCCAGGTCATGGTGGAGATGATCCTGGTGCTTCTGGTAATGGTATTATTGAGAAGAATTTAACTTTGGATATTTCTAAATATATGTATGATAGGTTTAAGGAATTGGGTATTCCTGTTTCTATTACTAGATTAGATGATAGTACTTTAAGTCCTACTGATAGGGTTAATAAAATTCTTGGTTTTTATGGGAGTGATCCTAATGTTATTGTTATTTCTAATCACATAAATGCAGGTGGTGGAGATGGCGCTGAAGTTATTTATGCATTAAGGAATAGTAATAGGTTTGCTAATTTGATTGGAAGTGAACTTGAGAAGTCTGGACAAAATTTAAGGAAAGTTTATCAAAGAAGGTTACCTTCTAATCCAAGTCGTGATTATTATTTTATTCATAGAAATACTGGTAATACTGAACCTGTTATTGTAGAGTATGGCTTTTTAGATAGTTCTAAGGATGATGTTAATCAATTGAAGAGAAATTATAGGGATTTGGCTGAAGGGGTTGTTAGGGCTGTATTGGAGTATACTGGTTATGAGGAGGTTCCAAATACTGAATCTGATTTATATGTTGTAAGACGTGGTGATTCTTTATGGAGTATTTCTAAAAAGTATGGTATTAGTGTTGATGAATTGAAGAGTTTAAATAATTTAAGTAGTAATTTACTTTCTGTTGGTCAGACTTTGAGGGTGAAGGGTGTTCCTGAAACTAACAATGAAATATATGTTGTTAAGAGTGGTGATACTTTATATGGTATTGCATCTAGATATGGTATAAATGTTGATGATTTGAGAAGATATAATAATTTGTCTGGTAATGTATTAAGTATTGGTCAACAATTATATATTCCTACTGGTCAAATGGTTGATGATATTGTTGGTACTGATTATGATACTTATGTTGTTAGAACTGATGATAGTTTATTTAATATTGCTTCTAGATATGGTATTAGTGTTGATGAGTTAAAAAGAATTAATAATTTAGGTAATGACACTTTGTTTGTAGGTCAACAGTTATTGGTACCAACAGGTAGTGATATAGTGGATATTAATATAACTAATTATGTTGATTATAGAATTGTTTCTGGTGATACTTTATATAGTATATCTAATAGATATGGTGTTAGTGTTGACGAGTTAAAGAGTTTAAATAATTTACCTAATAATAATTTAAGTGTTGGTCAGGTTATTAAGGTTCCAATAATGGATACTACTGTTTATACTGTTAAAAGAGGTGATACTTTATATAGTATAGCTCGTGAGTATAATGTAACTCCTAATGAATTAATGTCATATAATAATTTAACAAGTAATCTATTATCTATAGGTCAAATATTAAGAATACCTAATTAATTTGGGTATTTTTATTTTTATTGTTGTAAATAATTATTTGTTGTGTTATAATTTAATTGCTTTTGATTTAGGGGCGTAGTTAAATGGTATAATAATGGTCTCCAAAACCACTGTTGGGAGTTCGATTCTCTCCGCCCCTGCCATTATG
>ODAI010672165.1_pt1 | contig 11006 bp, 13 predicted proteins | sample 1539321 | NCBI WGS metagenome assembly ODAI01 (sample SAMN02144231, study PRJEB22623) | gut metagenome | biome: sheep rumen | host: Ovis aries | place: New Zealand | reverse complement strand
TTCTCCTTTTCCCCAGGGTAAACCCCCGGCTTTCCCGAAGCAGTTCCAAAACCTTCTCGTCCGGCACCACATCCTCCAGCGCCACAGTGACCCAGTACTTTTTGTTCATGTGGTAGCACTCGTAAATGCCTTCTTCCCGGATCAATCCGGCCACCTGTTCCGGATCCACCTTTACATTCAAAGCTTCAATCCTTTCCTTTTCCTGTGGTTTTGTCTTTTCCCCGGGTTTATTCAGCTTGCTCTTATCCACTTCCATGATCAGCCCATACCATTTATTGTTGTCCGGATTTCGGAATACCCCGGCCCCCTCGATCTTGGCAAAGGGGAAATCCGGACGGTCGCCGAATTCCTCCAGGACCTTTCGGGCGATCCGATTGGACTGAGGGTGGATGAAGGGCTGAGGGATGAAGCATTCCCGGGCGATCTCCTCCAGCAGTTCTCCGTATTCCCCGGCGATCTCCGCCACGAAAGCTCCCCGCTGGTTGTCTGAATGGATCTGATAAAACTCATCCCCAAATTCCAGGTCCACCAGTGTCCCCCGGGTCTCTCCCGAGGGACTCACCCGGACCTCTGCCCGGAAAGTTTCTTCTTTCAATCCTTTTGTATAGTAAAGCGTTCCGTCTTCCTCCCGCCGGAACCCGTACTCCTCCAACCGCTTCGGGTCCGGGATCTTCCGGAGGAAGTATTTGTCTTCAAATCTCATAGTGCCTCTCTTGATCGTTTTTTCCCTTTCATTTTACTATGAATCTCCTGTTTTCTCAAGAGCACCTCCCTTCCGGACATACGGCAAACACAAATCTTCGGTCCGAAAAAATTCGATGTTCCGTTTTTTCCCTGCATAGTGTAAAATAGAAATATCAGGAGGGATTGGAATGAACAGAACCACAACAAAAAAACTGCTGGCGGTTATACTGGTGATCACGATGGTGCTCGGCGGCATCGTCACATTCGTCAGCGCAGAATCTTCAAACGTAAAAATCAACGTAGGCGGACAGGCCGTCGCGTTCACCGGCGACCTGGGCTCCCCCTTTATCGATAATCAGGGGCGGACCATGGTCCCCTTCCGGGCCGTGGCCAATTTCATGAACAACGTGGGCGTGGACTGGAACAATGACGCCCGGGAAGCCGTCTTCTACCGCGACAACGTTCCGGTCACGATCAGCGGAACAAAAATGTATTTGAACGTAACGGTGCGTTTCCCCATCGGGACCAATCAGGCATGGCAGTACATCGACCTGCACAACGGCAAGGGCCGGTGGTATTTTTCCTATCACCGCCTCGTTCAGATGGATACCCTCTCTCAGGTGTTGGGCGGGCGGACCTATGCGCCGATCCGTTTCCTGGCAGAAGGTCTGGGGTACAACGTCGGCTGGGACAATAACACCCGTACCGTACTGATCACGGAGCCTTCCGGGGACTGGGGGGCCAACTACATCAGCAAATACGGTCCGGATGCCGGAAAGGCGGTCACCTCTGAAGGGGTCGCCCAGTGTTACGCCAATGAATTCCGGCGGATGGTCGAAAGCCAGCCTACAGGAAATAACACGACCCTGGTAGGCAAGTACAACGGGTTCCTGGGGAGAGAATCCAAAGACGTCACCGGGTGGGTCTTCAAATACACCATCAACGGTCAGGAGACCCTGGTCTATATCAATGACAAAGGACAGACCTGGTACCATGACAACAGCCTGGGCAAGGATGTCTATACGATCTGGAGATAACGGATCGTTTCATTATAAAAGAGGATGCCATCGAGCATCCTCTTTTTCGTTCTCTTCCGCTTCCGAAAAACCCTATTTTTCCGGTTCCTTTTCTCTCTGCGCTTTTTTCCAGGCTTTGAGCTGTTCGTACCGGGTCTTGAACCGGGCCTCCTTCCCCATTTCCGTGGGGATATAGTACTGCCGTCCCTCCAGAGAATCCGGGAGACACTGCATATCCGTCACTTTTTCTTCGAAATCGTGGGCATACCGATAACCCTTCCCGTAATCCAGCTCCTTCATCAGCCGGGTGGGCGCGTTCCGAAGGTGCAGCGGCACCGGTTCCGCCAGCTGCTCCTCCGCATCCTTTCGGGCGGTCAGATACGCCACTTCCATAGCATTGGACTTCGGCGCCAGGGACAGGTACACCACCGCCTCCGTCAGGTGGACGCTGCACTCCGGCATGCCGATCAGGTGACAGGCCTGGAAAGCCGCCACCGCCAGGGGCAGGGCATTCGGGTCCGCCAACCCCACGTCTTCGCTGGCGAATCGGGTCACCCGGCGGGCGATATACATGGGATCTTCCCCCGCCTCCAGCATCCGGGCCAGCCAGTAGACCGCCGCATCCGGATCGGAATTCCGCATGGATTTATGGAGGGCGGAGATGAGATTGTAATGTTCCTCTCCATTTTTGTCATAGAGCAGAGACTTCCGGGAAATACATTGCTCCAGGGTCTCCTCATTGACGGTGATGACGCCCTTCCCGTCGGACTCTCCGTTCAGCACCACCATATCCAGAGTGGATAAAGCGGTCCGGGCATCCCCGTTGGCAAAGGCCGCGATCTTCCCCAGGATCCCTTCCTCCATCCGGACTTCCTGGTTCCCCAGACCCCTGGGATCCTTCATGGTCCGCTCCAGGAGCTCCAGGATCTCTTCCGTTTCCAGAGATTTTAAAACAAAGACCTTGCACCGGGACAAAAGCGCCCCGTTGATCTCAAAGGATGGATTTTCCGTGGTGGCACCGATGAGGATGATGCTGCCCTTTTCCACAAAGGGCAGGAAGGCGTCCTGCTGGGCCTTATTGAACCGGTGGATCTCGTCCACGAAGAGGATGGTCTTCTCTCCGAAACGCCGGTTGTCCTCGGCTTTTTTCATAACTTCCCGGATCTCTTTGATGCCGCTGTTCACCGCCGAAAAGTCGATGAAAGAGGCCTTCGTCCGGCCGGCGATGATCTTCGCCAGGGTGGTCTTCCCCACGCCCGGCGGTCCCCAGAACACCATCGAAGAGATCTGGTCGTTTTCGATCAGCCGTCTGAGGATCTTCCCTTCTCCCAGGAGGTGCTTCTGTCCCACATATTCCGTCAGGTCCCGGGGCCGCATCCGGTCCGCCAGGGGCCGGGCGACTTCTTTTTCAAAAAGACTTACCTGTTCCATTTTCTACTCCTGTTCCCGGATCCACTCCGTCAACGCAGCCGCCGTGCTTTCCTGCTGAGCTTCCGGGGAAATACTCGCTTCTCCGTCCCCCTTCTGAGGACCATAACTTCCAAATCCGGCGTGGTTCCCGCCGGGGATCGTCACTTCTACCGTTCCCGCGGGCAGATTCCCGCGGTTCTCTTCATATTTTTTCCGGTCCAGAACACCGTCTTCCGACCCGGTCAGGGTCAATCCCTTCAGCCCGCTGTCGGACAGATCTTCTGTCGTATAGGACCCCAGGAAAAAGACGCCTTCCAACGCCTCCGTCCGGTCCCCCGCGAAGGCTGCAGCCATGACGCCTCCCAGCGAGTGGCCGCCGATGTACCACTCCCGGATGTCCGGATACGCCGCCATCACATCTTCCGCCGCATCCTTGTCCAGCACCGCCAGGTTGCCGGGCATGTGTACCAATACACAGACGATATCTTCCTTCGCCAGCATCTCCATCAACGGCCCGTAGGATTCGTATTGGACCTTCCCGCCGGGATAGAAGATCAACCCGATGGAGGACGCGTCCTCCCCTCCGGTCCCGGTCGGCTCTGCCTTCCGGAAGGTGATCCAGTCTCCTTCGGAATCCTCCGTTTCCACGCCGGCCGCCGGCTGCTGGACTGCGTCCATAGCCGATCCGTCTGCGTGATAATAGCTGCCGATATATATCGCTGTTCCCACCACGATCACTGCCAGGACCGCGAGGATCAAAATCCAGATCCTGCGCCGCCGCAGATGAGGCGGCATGACCTTCGTTTCTGTCATCTTGTCTTCTTCTTTCATTTCTTAAAACATGGCCTGCCGGATCTTCCCGATGAGGGAGATGTCCGCCGGCAGCCAGTCGACGCTGTCCAAAGTCTCCGCCGTGAGCCATGCACTGTCTGCGTGTTCTTTCAGTACCAGGTCCCCTGCCGCCACCGTGCAGAGGAAGCAATCCATTTCCAAATAAAAAGTGTCATATTCATATTCCACCCGGTCGAAATACCGCTTCACGGTGATCTGTGTGTCCAGTTCCTCCCGGATCTCCCGGACCAGAGCTTCCTCCAGGGTCTCCCCGGGTTCCACTTTTCCGCCGGGGAACTCCCAACCGCCCGCAAGAGGGCCGTATCCCCGCTGGGTGGCGAAGATCCTTTTTCCCGGTGTCCCTCCGGGCTCCTGGCTTTCCTCTTTGTATATGATCGCCGCCACTACGTGGACGTGCTTCTTTTCCATCGTTTTTTACTTCCTTCCCAACTGCCAGAACGCCACAGCGCTGGCCGCCGCCACATTCAGCGAATCCACTCCGTGAGACATGGGGATCATCACCGTATAGTCACAATCTGCGATGGTCCGGTCCGTGAGTCCGTCTCCTTCGGCCCCTAAAATGACCGCCAGTTTTTCCTCCTGAAGGAGACGCGGATCGTCAATGGATATGGAATCCTCCTTCAGTGCCATGGCGGCTGTCCTGAATCCGAGACGGTGCAGTTCCCGGAGGCCCTCCTCCGGCCACACTCCCTGGTTCCCCGCCAGACCAAAATCCCTTCGGCCTCCCTGACCGACGCCGATCATGGTCCAGGGGATCTGAAATACCGTTCCCATGCTCACCCGGATGGCCCGCCGGTACAGGGGATTGCTGCAGTCCGGCGTCAACAGCACCGCGTCCATGTTCAGTGCCGCCGCACAGCGGAAGATCGCTCCCACGTTGGTGGGGTTCATCACCTGCTCCATCACCGCCACACGCCGGGCTCCCCGGCAAACCTCCTCCACGGTGGGAAGGGGCTTTCGCTTCATGGCGCTGAGGACTCCCCGGGTCATGGGGAACCCTGTCAGCTCCCGCAGCACCTCGTATTCCGCCACGTACAACGGCACCCCCGGGCACTGCTCCAGGATCTCCCGGGCTTCTTCTTTCAATTGTTTTCGCTCCACGAGAAAGGACACCGGCTCATATCCTCCTGCCAGTGCCCGCTGGATCACCTTTGGACTCTCCGCCATGAAGAGCCCCCTGGCCGGATCCTCCCGGTTCAACAGCTGGTTTTCCGTCAGCCTGGCGTACACATCCAGCTCCGGGTCCTCCAGATCCGTGACCTCTATGATATTCGGTAAGGCTTCCTCATTCACCCTCGTCGTCATCCTTGTCGTCCTCGTCTTTTTTTCCATACAGTACTTTTATCGAATACAGTGCCAAAGCCACAAAGGACACGCAGAGAAAGGCTCCCAGGGTCCACAGGATCCCTGCGTACCCTCTTTGTGCCATCTTCCCGACCGCATTCAGGATGGCTCCTGCCAGGCCCAAAAAACCCAGAGGGACCAATGGCTTCAGATAATTCATGGAAAGGCTCCTTTCACTCCGCCGCCAGCACCTGGACGCCGGTCTTCAGCGCCCGCTGGATCTCCTCAAATATCAGGGACTCTTCCATTTCCGATGCTTCCGGTGTTCCGTCATAATACCGGAACGAGGCGGCCAGTTTCTGAGGCGTGAATCCTTCCGCCGAACTTCCGGAAACATAGATCCCGTATTGGGCCCGGTCCTCCAGCTCGCCGGGATAAAGCACAAAGGTGATGCTGCCGCTGTCTGCGGTCTGCTGATCCAGATAAACCAGACTGTCCAGTGAAGGCACGCTGTCCGTCCCCTTCTGGACCGTGATCAGATACTGCCGGCCCTTTTCCGCCCATCCATATTTGAACTGTATCTTCGCCGCTTCCCGGTAGAAGGTGGTCTCTTTATCTCCGATGGAGAGGTCCTTCCCTTCGATGGGATCTTCCTCAAGGGTCAGTGCTTTCAGGGAGACGAAGGAGGAATACTTGCCGCTCACTTCCAGGTCATAAAACCCCGGTTTCCTCGGCATCCCTTCCGCCGTGACGGCCAGGCTCGACAAAGCCAGCACCAGGAGGATGGTTATCACACTAAGGATCGTTTTTTTCATTCTGCACCCTCCTCTCCGGGGGTCCCGAACCGCTGGGCATAAACGGTCAGGATCTTCGCCAGCTGGGCCCGGGTGGCGGTTTCCTTCGGCTTCAGTCTATGATCATCTTTTCCCGCGATCAGGCCATTGTACACGCCCCAGTACATAGGCGTCTTGCCCCAATCGGCCAGATCCGACGTATCTTTGTAATAGCGTTCGTAAGTCGCGGTAAATAAAGTTTCCATTCCACGAAGACTGCCGGAACAGCTGTAGAGGATCTTCATGGCCTCCTGCCGCCTCAGGACCGACCGGGGTTCGAACCGGTTGTTCTCTTTGCCGTCCACATACCCGTTCTCATAGCCCCAGGCGATGGCCTTCCGAAACTCTTCGATCTCTCCGGAAATGTCCCGGAAAGGAGCGCTTTCCGCCGGCTCCGGGCTGCCGGCCTGCCGGTAAAGGGCCGTCACAAACTGCCCTCGGGTCACCGGATCGTCCGGTCCGAAACGATTCTCATCATACCCGTTCATCAACCCCATCCAAACGGCCCTGGCGATGTAGCGCTCCGCCCAATGGCCTTTCGTATCCCGAAAGGGGCTCTGAGGCTCCAGGATGCTCTTCGCCGAAACGGTGATGGACGCTGCCGCAGCTTTTTTGGCTGCCTGTCCCGGGGAAAAAGCCAGGGTGTCCTGCGACGGATCCCCCTCCGCAAATGCAGCCATTGTGCCGAATACCAATATTAAGATCAATAGTACTGCAACCCTCACGATTCGCTTCAACTTCAAGCCTCCCTTCCGAACGATTATAGATGCTTCTATTTTACCACATTTGCGGACTCTATCAAATAGTTGTAAGAGAAAAAGCCGGGATTACTCCCGGCTTCCGTCATCATATTCCAGTTCTGAATAATAGCGCTCGATCCGCATCTTGAGTCCGTAGTCCTTCCGCAGCTCCAGCACGTCCTTCTTCATCAGAGAACGTTCATGCACGTCGATGGCGTCCTGGTCCCGCCACTGGTCCACCAGCATCACGGTCTCCCGGTCCGTAGCGGAGAAGAAGTATTCATACCGCTCGTTTCCGTCCTCCCGACGGATCAGCGATGCTGCACCGCTTTCTTCCATGTTCCGGACAAAACGCCGGGCACTTCCGTTTTCCCCTGTATAGTAAACGATCCTCGTGATACTCATGCTCCCGCCTCCTTGCGATTGTTTTCTCTATTTTATCATACCCCGGGCGGAAAAGATACCGGACTTTTCCGGATCTTCCGCAGGTGCACGATCCCCTGCCACAGAGGCACCAGATACAGATATACACCGGCCAGCAGACAGATATACGGGGCCCCGATGGAATCCAGCGGCACGGTGCCGGCGATGGACCAGGGCACCAACGCCGCGATCATCACCACCGTATCCTCCAGGCTCAGCGCCAGTTTTTCCTTTTTCATCCCCAGCCCTTCACAAAGCTGGTGGGTCAGCATGATGGCCAGGGTCTGATTGCAGGAGATCATGGACGCCGGGATGGAGGTCAGCAGGACGGAAAAGAACGGATGGGTCTTTCGAGCCAGCTTTCGGAGTCCCTGTTCCAGAAAGTCCAGAAGCCCCGTCCCCCGGAACAACCCGGAGTAGCAGGACGCGATGCAGACGATGCAGGCCACCCGGACCATGGAAAGGATCCCGCCGCCGTCCATCACCGCCGCCACCTGAGGATCCGCCGCAGAAAACCCCGTCACCAGCGTCCGAAGGGCTTCCCCGGCCGAAAGGTGCTGCAGGAAGATCGCGATGGGCAAAGCCGTCAGGATGCTGGCACCCATCGTCTTCCTTACGCTGACTTTCAGGAACGCCAGCACCAGTATCACCGCCGCCGGCAGCAGACACAGCGGGTGGATCGCAAAAGCCGGCCGGAACAGACCGTAAACATCGACAGATCCTCCTGCTCCCCGGGTCAAAAATCCCGCTCCCAGATAGATCAGGCAGGCACACAGAAACGGCACCAGCGCCGTCTTCATCATCCGCCGGATATTATCATAGATCTCTGTTTTCGTCAGGTCGCAGACCAACAGGCAGCTGGTGGACACCGGCGAGCAGCGGTCCCCGAAAAAGGCTCCGGAAAGGATCGCTCCTCCCACCCAGAAAACATACAGCTGCAATGTCCGGGCGATGCTCATACAGATCACCCCTACCGTGGCGGCGGTCCCGAAGGACGTCCCCGTCAGGAAGGACAGCCCGCTGCACAAGAGGAACGTCACCAAAAGAAACATCGACGGGGTAATGAAGCCCGAGGTATAGCAGATGATGGTGGCGATGCAGCCGGAAGCCCGCCACAGTGCCGTCAGCATCCCGATGAACAGGAAGGTGATCAGGATGTTCTTCACGGTCCGGACGCCGGAGACCGACATCTCCCACAGGGCTTTCCGGCTGTGCCCCTGCCATCTTCCATAGATCACAAACAACGCCAGTCCCACCAAAAGCGCGCCGATGATGGAATGACCCGTCACCACGCAGCCGATCAGGATGGCACAAAAAAGAAAAATAACTACAACATTCATACACTCTTCAAAAGCTCTCAGCTCCAGGCTCCAAGCTTACAACTTAAAAACCACTTCAATATCCTTGTCCACTTTTTTCGCAAACTTTTCTCCGTCCCCGGCCTTCCCGACGATACTGCCGTAGTGGGTAGGGATCGCCGTCTTCGGCTTCAGAGCATTGACGAAAGCGGCCGCTTCCTTCGGGTCCATGGTGTAGGTCCCGCCGCAGGGAACCAACACGATGTCGCAGTCCACGGCCCGGCCCTCCGGCGTGTCATCCATGTCGCCGCAGACGTAGACCCTGGTCCCGCCGATCTCCACCACGTAGCCCAGCCACTCATTCTCCTTCGGGTGGAACTGTTTTGCCGGGTTATAGGCCGGCACAGACCGCACAGTGATCCCGCAGACCTCTTCCTCCCGGCCCGGTTTCATAAAGGTGCAGTTTTTGTCGGTGATATTCGCTTTCTTCAGGGCTTTCTTCGTGGTCTTCGGGGCCACATACACCGTGTCTGCCTTGGCCACTTTCGCCACATCCTCCGGGGAAAAGTGGTCGAAATGGTCGTGAGTGAAGAAGATCACGTCCGCGTCATGGACCGCATCCTTCACTTTAAAGGGGTCAAAATACAACACCTTCTCCCCGCCGATGCGGATGCTGCTGTGTTCATTGATGGTGATTTCGTTGATCAGTTCCATAATCCTTCTCCTTCTATTCTTCCTTCATCAGATGGGAGTAATAGCTCCCGCACTGGTACAATGCCGCCGCCGGATTGTGTCCCAACACCCGGTCTTTGGTGATCAGAGTCGTCACCGGCGCCTCCGAGTATTTATAAAACAGGGTGTCGTGCCCCACGCAAAGCCCGATGACCACGTTCAGGTCCGTCCCCTCCTTATTCAGGAGCCCGGCCTGGAGGATCGGGTTGCACATCACCGGCCCCGGGCCCTTTCCGAGGAAAGACTCCTCCGGGATGCCGATGGCGGTCTTGTCCACGGACCCGATTTTACAGGCCGCCCCAACCACGTCAAATCCTTTCTTCCGCAGGATCCGGGCAAAGATCCGGCTCTCTTCGATCAGCCCTACACAGGTAGCGATGCCGATCTTTTGATACCCCATCCGCCTGGCGAATTCTGCCGTTTCTTCCACCCGGGTGTATTTTCGGTAAAAATCCGCCTCCACCTCTGCCGAGGTCACGGCGATCCGGTGATTGTCCGGGTCCTCATACAGCGCCATCACTTCCCGGATCTCTTCCTCCGAAAGTGCCGCCGTGGGACAGAATCCCGGGTACTCACTGTCTCTCTTATTGCAATTCAACACGCCGCAGTCCACGCAGCTCAGATCCTTTTTCTCCATCGGGACCGCCCCCTTTCGTTTTTTTCATCCTACCACAGTTTCCTTTAAAATCCAAGAGGCCGCGCAGACTCCATCAGGCGTCTTCAAATCCGAACTTCCGGCAAAAGGACAGGAAGGTCCTGGTGACTACCGAATCCTGCCGGGCCGGAAGATATGCCACGCCGATGGTCCGGGTTGACCCGGCGTTAAAAATAATATATGATGGGTGTGGAAAATAACCTGTCAGGAGGTAAGAAATATGAACAAAACATTGCGCGAAATGAACCGGGAAGAACTCTTCTGTGTTCTGACCGGGTCCGGCGGAGCCCTGGAAAAAGCACAGCTGCAGACCATCCTCGAAGAAGTGATGCACCGCAGGGGGATCCACCACATGGATGAGATCGGGCCGGAAGTCCACCTGGAAGAACTGGTGGCGGAGTACTACGAAGGCAAAGAGTAGCAAAACCAAAAGGACACTCTGCAGAAACAGAGTGTCTTTTTTATTTCATCAGAAGCCAATCCCGGATGCCCCGGTACATCCCTTCCGCCAGGGTCTCCCGGTATGCTTCCGTGGCCATTTTTGCGTCTTCCTCTGCATTGCTGAGGAATCCCATTTCCACTAAGATCACCGGCACCTTGGACCAGTTGAACCCCGTCAGATCCGTCCGTTCCACCAGTCCATGATCTTCGGCGCCGGTAGCCCGGATCATGGCGTCGTGGACCGATTGGGCCGCCGCCCGGCTGGGTCCTGTGATCTCCGGTGCTGCAAGAAGGCTCCCCGCCGGCACCAACACCGAGACCCCGTGGATGTTCGGATTCTCCGACCCGTCGGCATGGATCCGGACACACAGGTCCGCTCCGGCTTCATTAGCCATTTCCGCCCGTTCGATATTGGACACGGCGGCCTCATGGGTGGTCCGGGTCATGATCACCGAAGCCCCCTTCGCTTCCAACTTCATTTTCAGTTTTTCCGCCACCGCCAGATTCAGTTCTTCTTCCGTTTGGGAATTCCCCACGGCGCCGCTGACATAGGCGGGTTTCGTCTCCGAGGACAGGGGCGATACCGCTTCCTGTTTGCTCTCGGAGGTGATGCCGTGGCCCGGATCCAGGCAGATCGT
>ODAI013503684.1_pt1 | contig 11008 bp, 9 predicted proteins | sample 1539321 | NCBI WGS metagenome assembly ODAI01 (sample SAMN02144231, study PRJEB22623) | gut metagenome | biome: sheep rumen | host: Ovis aries | place: New Zealand | reverse complement strand
TGGAGCAGCATTACGTTTTCCATTCCGTCCTCAACCTGTTGTCTATCCAGTCGCCAGCTTACAACGAGAAATTTGATATATTCCAGATAAGCAAGGATAAAAAATAGCCCGGTCGAAATAACGTCGGACGAACAATCACACATGCGAGTGGCCTACTTATCTTCGTGAGTGGGCTACTCATTTCCTTTTCCCTATTATACACATGCGCGCACGCGATGAGGCTGGTGCCGAAGCAGTGAACTGAGAAACGCACCCACACCAACTTGACGGAAACGCTGATGGTTACACTGATGGAGCAATAGACGTCAATAGAATAAAAAAGATTGTTTTAAAATTTGCATTTTCTCTCACTTATTCGTAACTTTGTCGCCAGAAAATCAAATTTAAGACGCCTTCAAGGCAAGAAATCTGGCAACGAATGCTGAAAGAAGCCTTTTATTTGTTTTACGGCGGAGTGACAATGTTAAATATTGTCGCCTGTTTATATCTACTCTTTCGCCGGGGCAACGCCATTGCTCCCGACATTACCTCGTCGGTACGTTTGCGACGGTGGACTGCTGCCTTCTTTGCCGTCTCAGCCCTGAGCCATCTGTGGAATCTGCCTGTATTTTTTCTTACCTCAGGCGATAATGTGAAACTGTGTTATCTTGTAGGTGCTTTGCTCGACTGCATGACGGTTGGTCCTTTAGCAATAGTCATATTGTTTGCTATGCTGCAAGATCGCAGGCGACCGCTATGGCTTGTTGCGGCGATGTTTGCACCACCTGTTATTATCATGGCGCTGTGTGTTGCCTACCATAGCGATGCCCTTATGCCGATATTATATTCCTATGTCATATTGTTGATAATTGGCTTGATTATATATGTGGTATGCGCAGTAAGGCAGTATGGTCGATGGCTACGCGACAACTATTCGGACCTGGAGCACAAGGAGGTGTGGCAGAGTTTTGTAGTGCTCGCTGCTATCTCGTTAGCTTTAGGCCTCTATACATTTGACATCGAAGGACTGGCTTACGAATTTGCCATACAGATGCTTGATATCATACTGACATGCTATCTTCTGTGGCGTGTAGAGACATTGAGCGACTTGAGCATTTCCTCCGATGACGCAAACGAAGGAACGGTCGCCATGGCACATGTAGAAGATGATGACCATTCATTATCTATGCGCAACAATATCGGTCCATTGCTCAAGCAGCATTGCGAAGAGTCACGACTCTATCTGCAATACGACATATCCCTTACGGAACTTGCCAAGCAGATTGGCACCAACCGCGTATATCTCAGCCAGCACTTTGCCATGCAGGGTACCACTTATAATGCATACATCAATAATCTGCGCATCAGACACTTCATCAGCCTTTACAATGAAGCGGCTGCAACCCATCAGCCTACAACAATCCAGCAACTTGCCTACCAGAGCGGTTTCCGCAGTTACGGTACATTTAATACAGCCTTTAAACAAAGCATGGGAATGACCGCAACAAAGTGGATGCGTATTCAATATCGTTAAATTCGCTTTGGAATTGTAAAAAACATTAGCTGCCGGCTTGGAGGAAACAGTATTTCAAAGATAACTTTATTAACTTTGTGCCATCAACCAAAACGTTGTGTAATGAAGATAAAACTATTATTTGTTGCCTTACTGATGATTTGCTGTCAGGGCGGCGTACGAGCACAAAGCAAATTGGAAGGTGGTCTGAAGGCTGATTTCGTTAGTAGTTACATCTGGCGCGGACAAAATCTGGGGCACGTATCGTTTCAACCAGAGCTCTCGATAGGATGGAAGGGACTGAGCCTATCGGCATGGGGCAGCGTAGGTCTGACAAACCACAAAGATGACATTACCGAGATTGACCTGACATTGTCGTATGAAACACGCAACTTGTCATTTGGCATCATTGACTACTGGTGCGACGAACACGACAAACGCTATTTCTACTACAAGAAAGAAGGTGAGGGCACGGGACATTCCTTCGAAGGGTTCGTGAGCTACGACTTCGGTCCCTTGAGCGTCTCGTGGCAGACGTTCTTTGCCGGCAACGACTATCAGGATGCCAACGATAAGCGCTCGTATAGTTCATACTTCCAACTGATGGCACCATTCCGTTTCATTACCTGCGACTGGGAGGCAACGGCAGGTCTGGTGCCCTGGGCATCCGACTATTATTCTGCCAACGGCTTTAGCGTGACCAACCTCTCACTAAAGGCAACCAAGGACATTAGGATTACCGACTCGTTCTCACTGCCGCTATTTGCCCAGATTGTGGCAAATCCTGCCAGCCAGAAGATGTACTTTGTAGCAGGATTTACTTTGAATGCTTTCTAAAGCAATGTGACAGAACAATATTGTTTTTTTGATTACCTGAACTTCAATATCGTTAAATTCACTTTGGAATTGTAAAAACTTGCAGGTTAGCGGCTATCGGTCTATTGTTTCTTTAAGTTGAATTTGTTACCTTTGTGCCATATTTCCAAACCAAAAAGTTAATCAGAAAAAGAAGTTATGAGACAAGCATTTCGTATTTATATCACGAAGATGCTATCGTGCATCGCAGTGATGAGTATTATCGCTGGCATGTGCATGCTTACCAGCTGCAAGAGCAACACCAGTGCCGACCTTGTGGTCTATGGCAAGATTTTCACCGCTGAAGGCAACCAAGTAGTAGAAGCCTTTGCCGTGAAGGACGGCAAGTACATCTATGTAGGCGACAAGGCTGGCGCCGAGGCATTTGTTGAAGAAGGAAAGACCGAGGTGGTAGATTATACCGGCAAGGGTCTTGTAATGCCAGGCTGCGGTAATGGTCACGCCCATTATACACTTGGCTATGCCATCCAGTCGGTAGGAACGATTATCAGTTATGAAGACAGTCCCGAAAAGTTCCTGAAGGAGATCGTTCCCGCTGCGGTCAAGAAAGCAAGAGACAATGGAGCAAAAGCGATATTCGGCCAGGGCTGGAATCTGATGACCTTTCAGAATAAGATGCCTACCCGTCAGCAGTTGGATGCCATCTGCAGCGATATTCCCATCTACCTTGCTGACGAGGAAGGCCATAAAGGTCTGGCAAATTCCCTCATGTTGGTCAAGGCCGGCATCATGAAGGAAGACGGCACGTTGCTGAAGAAAGAAATACGCGGTGGCGAGATCGGGTTAGCGGTCGACGGTACGCCCAACGGTTTCCTGTCGGAGCAGGCTGGCACTTACACCCGTTCTTTCTTAGACAACGAAAGCCTCTTTTCCATCGATATAGCAAAAGCCACCATGACAAGTGTCCAGGAGCATCTGCTGTCAGAGGGCTATACGATGTATCTCGACGGCTACTCTACCTATTTCTTTAACGAAAACATATTTAAAGCCGCTCAGCAGATAGACCAGGCAGGCGATTTGCACTTCGTATTAGGTACGACCTACGAACTGGACAGTTGGATGGACATGGATAAAGTCCTGGCCAAGGCCAGCGACGCAAAGAAATACGCTTCAGAACGTGTAAAACCGAACTGGCTCAAGATCTTTGTAGATGGAACAGTAGAACCAGGAACCGGTTTTGTGGAACCGCTCTATCCCGACGGTCATCAGGGTGTTGTCCTCTGGTCGGAAGAGGAGCTGACGGACATCACGCGCAAGGCGAATGCCAAGGGCATCACTGTACACGCACATGTCATGGGCAACAAGGGTGTCAATCGCATTGTCAACGCTTACATCAATGGCGGAAAGGACGAGATGCGTAATACGCTGGTACACGTGCATCAAGTCATGCCTGCAGACTATCAGCGCATGGCAGACCATAACATCTATGTCACCGAAGGTATGCTTTGGCACCATTTCTCTAATGATAAGCAGGAACTGCTTAAGCAAGGCTTTGTTCCTGTAGGTATGGAGGACAAGAGCTACCCTATGAAATCATACTTCGACCATGGTGTCAACATGTCCTCTCACTCAGACTTCCCCGCACTGAGCGGCAGTCCTGATGACCCGTTCGGCATCATGGAGGTGGCAGTGACAGGTGTATATTATCCTGAAGATGCGAAACCTTGGTGGCCTGAAGAACTGCTGACCCGCGAGCAGGCACTCAACGCACTGACCATCAATGTCGCCAAGCAGATGTTTATTGAGAACGAGAGAGGCAGCGTGAGCGTAGGCAAGTATGCCGACTTCCTGCTTGTAAACAAGGACGTGCTGACCTGCCCAGTAACAGAGATTCACGAAGCTAAGCCCGCCGCCACCTACTTCGAGGGCAAGAAGGTGTACTCAATGTAAATTGAAATACAGATAGCAAGTCAAACAAATAAAACAAGTAATTCCTATGAAGAATATGAAGAAGATATTGTCGTTCATCACAGTGGTGAGCGTCATGATTGGAATGAGTATGCTTGCCAGCTGCAGCAGCAAGCCCACTGCCGACCTCGTGGTCTATGGCAAGATTTTCACCGCTGAGGGCAATCAGGTGGTAGAGGCATTTGCCGTAAAGGATGGCAAATATGTCTATGTTGGCGACAAGGCTGGTGCCGAAACTTTTGTTGAAGATGGCAAGACCGAGGTGGTAGATTATACTGGCAAAGGACTCGTGATGCCAGGCTGCGGCAACGGTCACGCACACTATTCGCTGGGTTACGCCATTCAGACAGTCGGAACAGTAATGGATAGGGCAGACGGTGTGGACAAGTTCCTGAAGGAAATTATTCCCGCTGCGGTAAAAAAGGCAAAAGACACTGGTGCCAAAGCCATTTTTGGCAGCGGCTGGGATATGATGAAATTCCCGAAAAACCTGTCATACCGCAAACAACTGGATGCCATTTGCAGCGACATTCCTATTTACATTGCCGACGAGGAAGGTCACAAGGGTCTTGCCAACACCATCCTGCTGAAGAAGGCCGGACTTATCAAGGAAGATGGCACTGCTGGCAAAACCGAGGTGCGCGGCGGTGAGATTATCCTGGACACTGACGGCATACCTACCGGTTATGTAAAGGAACAGGCTGGCACCTATGTACGTTCGTTCTTGGACAACGAAGACCTTTTCTCCGTGGACATCGCCAAGGGCAATATGGCAAAGATTCAGGAGCAACTGCTGTCTGAGGGATACACGATGTATCTCGACGGCTACACCTCCTACTTCTTCAACGACAACTTCTACAAGGCAGCCCAACAGATGGACAAGGCAGGCGACATGCACTTCGTGTTGGGCACAGCATGGGAACTGGACAGTTGGATGGACGTGGACAAGACTCTGGAGAAAGCCAGTGCCACCAAGAAATACGAGTCCAGCCATATCAAGACAAACTGGCTCAAACTCTTCATGGACGGCACGGTGGAGAGCGGCACTGGTTTTGTGGACCCGCTGTATCCAGACGGTAAGCAGGGAATCCCCAACTGGTCGGAAGAGGAGCTGACCGAAATCACACGCAAGGCGAATGCCAAGGGCATCACCATGCACGTACACGTAATGGGCAACAAGGGTGTCACCCGTATTGTCAATGCCTATATCAAAGGTGGCAAGGATGAGATGCGCAACACGCTGGTACACGTGTATGGCGTCAGTGAACCAGACTATAAGCGTATGGCAGACCACAATATCTATGTCACCTCTGGTATGCTGTGGCATCATGCCGACAATGAATTGCAGGCGGAACTGATGCAGATTCTTCCTGAAGGTATGAAAGACAAGGGATATCCGATGAAATCCTTCTTCGACAACGGTGTCAACTTTTCCTCACACTCAGACTTCCCAGCCTTGTGTGGCAGTCCCGATGACCCATTCGGCATTATGGAGATTGTAGTCACGGGCGTTTACCAGCCTGAAAAAGCGAAACCCTGGTGGCCAGAAGAACTGCTGACCCGCGAGCAGGCACTCACCGCCTTGACTATCAATGTTGCCAGGCAAATGTTCCTTGAGAAGGAACGTGGCAGCGTCAGCGTAGGCAAATATGCCGACTTCCTGCTCGTCAACAAGGACGTGCTGACTTGCCCAGTGACAGAGATTCATGAGGCAAAGCCCGCTGCCACATATTTCGAAGGAAAGAAGGTCTTCCCAATGTAAAATTATAAACATAGGTTGCAATGAAAAAGAGCAGATTATGGATGTTTGCTGGCATCCTTATTTGCAGCACCATGGCTGTTATGGCGGCAAGTACAAAAGATAATATGGCAAACGACACAGGAAATGAGATGGAACAGTATAAAGAGACTGTCAGATCCTGGTACGGTGAGAACAAGACAATAGTGGATGGCAACTACGACAAGTCACTTGCCGTGAAGTGCATCAACGGCACCTTCGTTGGTAAGAAGGTGGATAACACCATTGTCTTCAAAGGCATTCCTTACGTAGGACAGCAGCCTATGGGCAGCCTGCGTTGGAAAGCACCAGTAGATGCCACGCCTAATGATGGTGTGTATGAGGCATACTACAACGCCAAAGCAGCCCCACAGCCAGAGGTGGAACTTTCTTCTATCTACTATCAAGGCGAGGATTGTCTGTACCTCAACATCTGGAAGCCTGCTACGACAGCAGCCGAAAAGAAGCCTGTCATTGTATGGGTTCATGGTGGAGCTTACTCCTACGGCGGAACAGTAGATCCGCTCTACGACTTCCATAATTTCGTTGAGGAAAACCCCGAAGTCATCGTTGTCAGCATCGCTTACCGACTCGGTGTATTAGGTTTCCTTCACCTGTCACACCTACCTGACGGCAAAGACTATCCTGACACACAGAACTTGGGACTATTGGATCAGCTGAAGGCGTTGAAGTGGGTGCATGAGAACATTGCTGCCTTCGGTGGCAACCCCGACAACGTGACCCTTATGGGCGAATCGGCAGGAGGCGGCAGCGTGACGAACCTCTCACTGATTAAAGGCTCGCATCAGTATTTCAAGAAGGTCATTGCCTTGAGCGGTAATCCTGGTCTGTCAACATCTACGGAAGCAGCCATCGCTTGTACGAATGAACTGATGGACGCTTTAGGCTGCAAGACCGTGGCAGACCTCAAGAAAATTGATGCACAAAAACTCGTGGGCGTAGCAACGGAATTACTTCCCCTTCGCATGGCTCCCGAAAGAGACGGCAACTTACTACCACGCAATCCATGGGAGGCAGTGGCTAACGGTGCCGTGAAGGACATCACGTTCCTGCATGGCGTCAACAAGGACGAGATGAACTTCTTCCTGGTTGGAATGGGCGGACCGGAGCCTTTCAATGCATGGGCAGCCGACCGCAAGGCGAAGAAGCTTGCCCTGATGACTGATGAGGAGAAAGCCCTGACGGAAAGTTTCTGCAAAGACGTGAAGGGGGAGAGTTATGAACCATACTGCAAATGGTTCAGCCAGTTGATGTTCAACGCACCGTGCATCAGACTGTCAGAAAGCCAGACCAAAGCAGGCGGAAAATCTTTCACCTACTATTTCACCGTCGAATCAGCCCTTCCAATGCTGAAGAGTGCACACGGAATGGCACTGGCACCCCTGTTCAAACATCCTGAGATGGACGGCGACACAGGACGCGCATTCGACGAGACTTTCTCAAAAACGATGCGCAAGATGTTTGTACAGTTTGCCAAGACTGGCAATCCCTCTATCAATGCAGACATTTCCCCTGACGGCAAGGCAAAGGAGTGGCAACTATATGATGTGAGTGACAAGAAGGTGATGGTATTCGATGAGTTCAATATCCATCAGGCAAAGGAATCAGATATAAAGATTGTAGATTGGGATAGAACCTTTTTCTTGACCAAGTATTATGGTTTTTGATAGGTTCACAATACCGCCCGAAAGCATTAGTTCGCTTTTCGGGCGGTTTCTTTTCTTTATGTTTCTTATAACTTTTTCGTATCTTTTTCCTTCGATTGAAATTACTCTCGTTCGGAAAATGCAAAAAAATTTGCATTTTCTCTCACTTATTAGTAACTTTGTCCCCTGAAATGGATTACAAAGACTTAATTTCCCAGGCACTGGAGGCTCGTCGCTATGCCTATGCGCCTTATTCGCACTTCAGGGTTGGCGCTGCCCTGCTGTGTGCTGACGGCAGGGTGTTCAAAGGCTGCAACATCGAAAACGGAGCCTTCTCACCCAGTATGTGTGCCGAGCGCACTGCCTTCGCAAAGGCAATAAGTGAAGGCTACAACGATTTTACCGCAATAGCAATAGTGGGGGCTCCGACGGATTGTAAGGGAACCGACTTCTGCACGCCATGCGGAGTATGCCGACAGGTGATGAGAGAATTCTGCCAGAAGGATTTCAACATCGTCTGTGCCAAAACCGATGAAACAGGAGAAATTCTTGAGCAGAAGGTCTTCACCCTCAACGAAATATTACCAGAAAGCTTTAGTTTAAATTAGGAGTTAGGAAGTGAAGAATAATGCTCAATGTTCAATGATAAAAGGTCGTTTTGCTCCCTCCCCTACTGGCCGCATGCACTTGGGTAATGTGTATGCTGCCCTACTCTCTTGGCTTTCGGCAAAGAGTAAGGGCGGAGAATGGGTGCTTCGAATTGAGGACATTGACCCTGCACGCTCCAAGCAGGAGTACGCAGACAGGATTATGGATGACCTGGAATGGCTGGGGCTGACATGGGACGGTGAGGTTACTTACCAAAGCCAGCGACAGGACATCTACGAGCATTACTTCGACTTGCTGCGCAAAGAAGGACTGCTCTATCCATGCTTCTGCACAAGGGCAGACCTGCTTGCGACACAGGCACCGCATGAGTCTGACGGCAGAGTAGTTTACAAAGGAACTTGCCGCAACATGACACCAACGGATTATCCACAGGGTATCACTCCGGCATGGCGCATAAGGGTGCCCGACAGGACAATAGAGACAGCAGACGGACACTACGGTACATATCGGACAAATCTGACAACAGAAATAGGCGATTTCATCGTTAGAAGGAAGGACGGCGCATTTGCCTACCAACTGGTAGTAGTTGTAGATGACCTGCTGATGGGAATAACGGAAGTAGTAAGGGGCAGGGACCTGCTGCTATCGACACCGCAGCAACTGTTTATGGCACAGACGCTTCGTAACCTCGACACAGAGAAAATGTTCCCGGAGGTACGCTACACCCACTTTCCGCTCCTTGTAAACGAAGCTGGTCAGCGGCTCTCAAAGCGCGACAAGAGTCTTGACATGGGGGTATTAAGAGAGCAGCACAGCGCACAGGAAATAATCGGTTTCATCGCGCATCTTGCCGGCATCACACCGACAACAAGCCCCATAACGCCACAAGAGTTGCTCCCCCTCTTTACATGGGAGAAAGTGCCGAAAGAGGACATAAAAGTGAAAAGTGAAGAGTGAAGAATGACAAAAAAAGCTCACACAGACTTGAAATTCTGTGTGAGCTTTTTAATTGGTAGTTAATCGTTTCCTTCAGCCCTCCGTAACGAGAGGGCTGAAGAGAAACCTTTACTTCACTAATATCTTCTTTCCATTCAGGATATAGACGCCCTTCTCTGGTTTGCCATTCAGCTTGCGACCAGACAAGTCATAGTAAGTACCATCTGTAGCACGCTCTGCATTGATGTTTCTGATGCCTACAGTCTTATCACCGATAAGGAGATTACCCTCAATGAGATCAGCCTTATAGACCTTCTCGATATCACTCTCACAGAGAACCATATCCTTCAACTGTATCTTATAGGCTCCATCCTCAACATCATCGTTCAGTTTCACCTTCAACGTGAACAGCTCAATGTCGCCATTTACAAATGTCTCATCATAGAGTGAACTGCAGAGGAAACGTACAGAACCGTCTTTCTGCGCTGAAGCGTTCAGGTTGTGCTCGTCGTCTTCTGGCAAGGCATCTTCGTTCCAAGTCATGGTGTACTTACCCTTCTTCGACTTCACAGCCTCCATACCTTCTGGCAGATAGAGGTCGAACTGGAAGCCTCGGATTGCAGCCGAACTCTTTAAGTAGAACGACATTTCGAATTCCTTTCCGATGTAGTCGCCCTTATCAGCATCTGCAATCTTTATTTCACCCGGGTAAATTACATTATCCATGACATCTGTTACAGCAGATGTCCTTATCATGCCACGTGCATTGTTGCTTTCGTCAAAGCCAAGAATAATGTTGGCAATGCCCGTGTAGTCCTGTACGTTGATGACACCGTCATTGTTCACATCAGCAGCTTTCTCGTTGAAGTCCTCCGGAGTATTACCCAGGATGAAGTTAGCCACACCAGTGTAGTCCTGTACGTTCACGGCAAGGTCGCTGTTAACATCACCAGGGATGTAGTCTTCCTCACCGCCTTCACCTACAACGATGGTCGATTTTACGAGATCAGTCTTGTAAGCCTTGTTAATGTCTGTCTCGGTCATGACGGTCTGCTGGATTGTCAACGGATAGTTGCCATCAGCAAGGTCGCTTGCTATTTCAACAGGAACAGAGATTATTTCACCGTCGCCGGCAGCAAAATTCTCATCGTAGAGAGAGCCGCACAGGAACAGGATAGAGCCGTCCTTCTGCTTGGCAGAAAGAAGAGTATGCTCGTCATCTTCTTCCAGACGCTCATTGTTCAAAGTCGCAAGATACTTGTTCTTTGAGTTCTTCTGAGCCACAACGCCGTCAGGCAGGAACAACTTGAACTGGAATCCACGGATGGCAACGTTGTTCTTCATGCGAACGGAGATATTTGTCTTCTGTCCGGCTTTCACCTCTATATTAGAAACATAAATGGTTCTTCCGAAGGCAGAAAAGTTTACTACAGTGCAGAGGAAAACTTTTTTCTGTGCACAGGAAAAATTTCTACTCTGCACTGCAGTAAATAAAAGCAAAAATAAAAATTTTTCTTTTTGTTTGGTATTTTGCTCACTTAATCGTACCTTTGCAGCCGTAAAGGAAATAACCCTTTCCTAACTTTTAAATTCAAAATTACTAATTATCCTCTAAATGAACGGAGTATATACTATATTGTTGCTTATACTAAGCAACGTTTTTATGACATTGGCATGGTATGGTCATCTGAAGTTGCAGCAGACAGGTACCAGTGCTAACTGGCCGCTGTTTGGCGTGATTAT
>ODAI014790754.1_pt1 | contig 11009 bp, 11 predicted proteins | sample 1539321 | NCBI WGS metagenome assembly ODAI01 (sample SAMN02144231, study PRJEB22623) | gut metagenome | biome: sheep rumen | host: Ovis aries | place: New Zealand | reverse complement strand
TATTTCTTTTCAGGGTTATAATCCCGTCCGATCTCGTAATAGACATACTCTGTACCGTTTACTTTCTTTTTTGTCACTTTTTTATCGTCAGGAATCGGGACAACAACATTCAGGTACATAAGATCCGCCTCCTAAAATTTGAGTGTTAAATTACTACTTATATTATTGCACATTTCGTTCAAAATTGCAAGTGGAAACAATAAAAAAATGGCGTATTTACGCCATTTTTTTTAAAATCAAACGTGTTCAATTCTATATGTGTGTCAAATATAATGGAAGTTCACATAGAAGCTGCATTAAGTTTGTATCAACCGAGCTGGGTGCAATAACCATCTATTTCTCCCTTTGAACAAGTAGGTGAACTATATCGTTATTAAATATAACACTCCTTCTCGTTGCCAACTATATCAAAATGTTCATTTCTTACCACCCCTTCATATTTCACAAAAAAAGACGCTCAGCCTAAAGCTGAGCGCCCATTCTCCTTACCGTCAGACAACTTTGAACTGACTCTGTTTTACTTTCCTCTCCTTCCCTGCCAACTTCTCCATCACATCCCTGGCCTTCCTCAACTCTTCGATCCGGTGCACCTCTTCCGTAGCATCCTCAAGGCCCAGATGCGTGCAGGTGTTCATCGTCACTCCGATGTCGCTGTGGCCCATCAGGTACTGGAGAGTTTTGGGATTCATCCCAGACTTGGCCTGATTGCTGCAGTATGTATGCCTGCAGACGTGAGGAATGAACCTCGGCATGCGCCCTTATTTTTCCTTGATTTTCACCACAAAATGCATTATTATTGTAGTTGGTGGTGATTATATGATAAAAACAGCTTCAATGCTTATTCAGCAATACAATACTTACGCTAATCCTGCGGCAAAGATTGCCCGAGTGGTCAAAAGCGGTGACCTGATTCCAATCATTAAAGGGTTATACGAAACCGACCGAACCATCCCCGGGCATTATCTGGCAGGAATCATTTACGGTCCCTCATATCTCTCTTTTGAGTTCTCGCTTGCATGGCACGGTCTGATTCCGGAAGCTGTATATACTTTCACGTCCGCAACCTGCGGAAAGAAAAGGAAAAAGCAGTATACCACTCCGTTTGGCGTATTCACATACCGGGATATACCTACACCTGCATTTCCTTACGGTACAAAGCTGTATGAAGAAAATGGATATGGCTTTGTAATCTCATCTGCAGAAAAGGCTGTCTGCGATTATCTATATACCTGTTCTCCATGTGCAAACAGAAAGGAACTTCGCCAGGTCCTTTTTGATGATCTGAGGATTGACTATGAAGCCTTTCGTAACACCGACGTTTATGAGATGATGGAACTTGCAGGACTATATCATACAACAAATCACAGACTGCTGATATCCTTGATAAAGGAGATCAAACGACATGAATAATATCATAGACCAGATGCTGTCTCAGCATGAATCTGCCACATTAACCGACAAAAAGAACAGCATCAAAGAAGTGGTGCAGGAGATCATTCTGTGCGGATTATCCCGTGCCGGCTTTTTCCATACTGCGGCTTTTTATGGCGGGACTGCGCTTCGAATCTTTTACGGTCTTGATCGTTTTTCGGAGGGCCTCGATTTCTCTCTTATGATGCCGGATCCCAGCTTTTGTTTGGAAGGCTATCTTCCTGCTCTGGAAAAAGAACTGCTGGCATACGGATTCCGCTTCAAGGCAGAATCCAAAGTGAAGGCCAAAGATTCTGATATACTATCAGCTTTTGTGAAAGGCAATACAAGAGAGCACATCCTGCTCTGTTATGCAGATGAGCGGCTCGCACAGACAATCGTTGGTTCAGAACTGATCAAAGTCAAATTTGAAGTGGATACAACGCCCCCTCCATATGCGGGATTTATGCGGCAGTTCAGGTTACTTCCTATACCATACGAAATAAACCTGTATGATATGCCATCTCTGTTTGCCGGTAAAATGCATGCCGTTATATGCAGAGCATGGAAAAACCGTGTTAAAGGGCGAGACTTGTATGACTATGTTTTTTATCTTTCCCGTCAGACTCCTGTAAATCTGAAACATCTGAATGCAAGGCTGGTAGATTCCGGCTTTGAAGGGGCGAGAAATGACATGTCGCTGGATGAAATTAAACAGATTCTGTTCCGACGTTTTGAACAGATAGATTACACACAGGCAAAAAGTGATGTTCTTCCTTTTATTCGGAATCCGGCTTCGCTGGATATGTGGAGCAAGGAGTTCTTCCAATCCATAACGGAAAACCTTTCCGGACAATGATATCCTGCTCTCCCAAAAGAGCCTGTTGACTGCTCTAAGAGCTTATTCTTTATCGATCATTAAAAAACCACCGGTGCAATCTCCCCAATTGGGAGATTGCACCGGTGGTTTAAACTATATCACTATTGCCAACTGTTCCAAACGTGTCCCAGGTATCCTGCCTGATTCCACGGAAGCCCGGCAAATACAAGGATCTCAGCCAGAAGGGAATACCCTGCCGTGACATACGAAAAGTATCTTAACCAATAAGTTTTTCTCCAATCAAGCGCCCCGAAATGCCGTGTTTTGACCGTTTCTGCACTGTTTTTCAAAAGCACATTTCACATCCGGAAATCCGGCAGAACTACAGAACAGCGCAAACCTGGGCAAATCTGTTCCCTCAAACGTAGTCAAATCGTAGTACGTTTTCGCCTTTCGGAATCATAGCACGAAAACCGATGGATGGAAATAACAGAAAAATCCGATGATGTTAATGTTGATAACACCATCGGATTTTCTAAATCACTTTTTTATACAAAATCCGGAAAGACAGAATCTGTATTACGGTTATGATATCACTGCCTATTTCAGCAGCTTCGGCTGTTTGCGTACTGGCAAATTAACAAAATGTCTTTTTCCAGGCCGAGCACTTGATCAAATTCCTTCATATTCCCTGATGATGGCCTTTGTCATCCGATCTTCCGGCTTTAATCCAATGTATCTGGAAATTGCCGCTTCTACACCGTTTTCGGCAATAAACTTCTGAAGCTCAACCGCCTGGGGATCATCCTCATTGACATATTTCAAGGCACATGCGCATCCTTTAAGAAGATACTTATTATCAAGTCCCAGTTCCTCGCACCGAATGGCAGGGCCCATAATGCGGTCATTGGCGGAAATTTTCCTGATAGGTTCCCGGGCTACGCGGGAAATCGGATCCGACATGCCAGGTTTGGTAAACCTTCCGATAATCATTGTATCCATATATTCGACAAGTTTCTCATGAGAAAATCCATACGTTTTTTCCAGAGCTGCCGCGGACTCCATTATCGCACTTTTGACCTCTTGAAGAATCTCCGGATCTGCCAGACCTTCCTGAACCGTTGTGTACCCCTTCACAAATCCCATATAGCTCGTTATGGCATGTGCACAGTTGACCATGTATATTTTTCTCTTCAGATACATTGCAAGATCATCCACATACTCTGCGCCTTTAATCGGTTCGGAAGAAGGATCAGGAAGTTTTCCCCTCTCTATCGCAAGCTCAAATGCATCACCGATTTCTATGCCGTCCTTTCCGTTGTGATGTCCGTCAAAAACGAGACGGTCCACAGCTGTATTGGGAAATGCTGCGACCTGATCCATCTCCTCTTCCGTAAGGATCCCGGTTTCTGCCATGGCCTTTTTCAGGATATCTGTACCCATGATAGCATTTTCGCAGGCCATCACTACGATCCTGCCATCCTGTCCGGCATCCAGTCTTGCCTTAAGCCCTCTGGCTATGAGAGGCGCGACCTTGGGAAGATTTGTTGCCATGACGGAAGTCGTCAGTACTTCGGCACCTGCTATCTCCGCTACAACCTGGTCGGCCTGAGTGATCGTGGAAAAGGCAATAATATTGTCGATGACCTTTTCCTCATAGTCGTGGTCGAACAGGAAGAGGCTGTATTCATGTTTCTCATTGACCAGATCCACCAGTGACTGAACAACATCGGCAAATACAATACGGTATCCACTGTCATGCAGCAGTTCTGCAACAAATCCACGTCCGATCTTGCCTGCTCCGAAATGCACTGCTGTTTTCATACTTTCTCCTTTTTCCGGCTTTATTGCCGGCTGCATTTTTTCTGTTTAGATTGTGGCGCGTCTAATCAGACGCGCCACATCACAGTCTTGTAATTTTTCCTGGCAGATCGAATCAGAGCTCCAGCAGTTTCATGACTTCCTCCTTGGAACCCGCTGCTTTGAGCTTTCCGATCAGTGCCTCGTCTGCGGTCAGAAGAGTGCCGATCTTTCCAAGAAGATCCAGATGTTCCTCTCCCTTTCCGGCAACGCCGAACAGAAGATAGGCTTTTTCTCCATCAAAATCCACACCGCTGGGAACCTGAATGAAACAGATTCCTGAGTTTTTGATTGTCTTTTTGGAATGTGCGAGGCCATGAGGCAATGCCACGCCTTCACCCAGATACATGGATGCTTCTTCATCTCTCTTATGCATATCCTGGCGATAGCTCTCGTCTGCATATCCGCGTCCGATCAGGATATCTGCGCATGCATCAATCGCTTCTGCTTTATTTGCAAAGGAGGCATTCATAACAATATTCTTCTCGTCAAAGACCGGAAGATCCTGTTTGCTCACGTCAGCCTCAATCTCTGCCATTTTCTCTACATGCGCTTCAGGCACGGCTGCGCCTTCTTCCAGCATTGTTTTCATCTGTTTTACAATGCGGTCATACTGTCCCTGGTCCATAAAATTGCTCAGAGTGAGGATCGGGATTTTTCCATTTGTCATCATACTTGCCCGTTCGGCAAGGTTTACGTTCGTGACAACGACATCCGCATCGGAAGGGATCTCAGCCACAGCAGCGTGCTCGATTTTGGGATACATGGCTGCTTTCTGAAGTCTTGTACGAAGAATGGAAACGCCCATTGCGGAAGATCCCATTCCTGCATCACAGGCAAATACAACTTTGTCGAGTTTTCTGAGTGTGCCGGTCTGGCCGGGGAGCGCTTCCATATCTGCGCTTCCGACAACTGCTGCGTCTGCAGGTTCTTCCATCATGTCATCAGGCTGGTTGCTGAACTTGAGAATCACACTGGTGACTACGAAAGAGACAGCCATAGAGCCGAAATAAGCGATCGTATTGGGAACCAGGCATGCCTTGGGAGTCATCATGTAGTATGCGAATACAGAACCCGGAGAGGGCGGGCCGATCGCTCCGCCGTCAAGTGTTGTCAGGATGAAAAGAGCGAATACATTACCTGCAATAGGCCCCAGGATCGTCAGCGGCATGGACAGACAGTAAGGGAAGCAGGTCTCAGCGATTCCGCCGAAAAACTGAATGATCACTGCACCGGGAGCCGACTTCTTGGACATTCCTTTTCCAAATACTGCAAATGCAGCAACAAGACCTACCCAGTAAGCGCCGTTAGCCTCAATCAGGAACAGAACAGATTTTCCAAGTTCTGCTGTCTGCTGAATGCCAAGCGGCACCAGGATTCCGTGATTAACCGCATTGTTCAGAAACAGGATCTGTGCGGGCTGTACAAAGAAGGGAGTAAGCAGAAGAAGGTTATGATCTGTCAGGAATTTAACTCCTACAGACAGTACATTGGTAATCGCGGTCATAGCCGGAGCCACACCTGCATAAGCAAGCATGCAGAGAGCCACGCCAATCAGACCGAGAGAAAAGTTGTCAACGAGCATCTCAAGTCCCGGTTTGACCTTGCCTTCAACGGCTTTATCAAACTTCTTGAGCAGCCATGCTGCGATCGGTCCCATGATCATGCCGCCGACCAGCATCGTGACTTCCGATCCGATCACACAGCCCATGGTCGCGAATGCGCCGATTACGCCGCCTCTGCGGCCATAAACGTTGCTGCCGGCTGTGTATCCGATCAGCGTCGGAAGCAGATATTTGAGTGTCGGGCCGACCAGTACATTCCAAAATGCATTCGGCATCCATCCGGTATCAATAAAAAGTGCTGCCAGAACACCCCATCCGATGAACACACCTACGTTCGGCATAACCATTGCACTGAGCGTAGCACCGAATTTCTGGACTTTCGCCTGAATTTTATTTGAATTCATAGTAATTGTCTCCTACGTTAGTTGCATGTGTTTCTGTATCTTCACTATGTTGTCCAAATCTCTGACTATTCCATATTGGCATGATACTGCCAGAGAGCTTTCATATCCATGTGCTTTTCTTCGATGATCATCTTGGCCAGAATGTCTCCTGTAAGCAGAACCGACTGTTCAAATAAGGAAGTCATAGGCTGTACCGAATCGATTTCATCTTCCAGATACTGCTTGGTCCTGACAGGAATGCGTACCATATAGTCACTGTAGTTGTTCATTTCACTGTTCGGGTTTGATCCGATGTGAACGATCTTGCAGCCGACTGTATCATGAGCTTTTTTTGCAATACCAAGCGGGAACAGAGAACCGCCGGATCCCGAACCCACGATCAGCAGATCGCCTTTATTCAGGTGCGGCTCAGTAATTTCCCCTACATAGTGGGCCTTAATTCCCAAATGAGCAAGTCTTTTGCAGATCGACTGCAACGACAGCATTACCCGTCCCACACCAATGAAAAAGACCTGGTCAGCATCAAGAATGTCATTCTTAAGTCTTTCCAGCGACACCGGATCAATGCTGCTGAGCGTGCGTCCGATCTCGCTCTCAACGGCTTTACAGGCCGTTTCCCAGTCCATTGAAAAAGTAGTTTGCATTATTATACCTCTCTCTTAAGATTCATGAGTGCTCCGACACTTCCCTGAATATCGTCGCGGCGGATACATGTGCTGCCGCATACATAGATCTGTGCGATTTCGGCATATTTACGGATGTTATCAGCCGAGATCCTCCCATCCAGTTCAATCACAGTCTTCAGCTGCCGTTCATTGATCATCCGACGCAGTTCCCGGATCTTTCGCTCTGCATAGGAGGCAGGTTTCTCCCCCTTTACCTGTGCAAAGCCGGGATTGATCAGCATAAGCAGTACAGTATCACATTTTTCCAGGACATATTCCAAAGTGTTCAGAGGAGTCGCCGGTTTTAACGCCACACCTGCTCTTACGCCTGCCGCATGGATCTTGTTGAGCATTCCATCAACATGCGGTGTCGTCTCTGCGTGAAATGTAATCTGCTGCACACCGATGTCCAGTAATTCATCAACGAAGAAATCAGGTTTTGCCGTCATTACGTGACAGTCAAAATCCAGATCCGTGATCTGCCGGAGCTGTCTCACAGTGTCGAGACCAAGGGGCATGCTCGGGCTGAAGTAGCCGTCCAGAATATCCACATGCAGCATTTCCACACCGTTTTGTTTAAGTTCTGTAACCTGTTTCTCAAGATTGCACATATCAAGTGTAATCAGAGATGGAGAAATAATAATTTTATCGTTCCAGTTTGCGTTCATGTCTCAAGGTCTCCCGTTTTGATCGATGTAAATGTTGTTATCCTGCAAATCTTTCTGCCGCGCGCACAACTATGTTTGATTTACAAGTTAATTATATCACTCAATGTTGTTTTTGCAACACGAAAAATGTTGAAAATCCAACTTTGTGTATTTACCACAACTTTTTGTGTGCTTATCTGCACATAATGTGTAGATAATGTTAAAATAGTCAGTATCTGTGTGCCTTTTCCACGTTTTGTTGCATATTTTTCACACGGCCATATGAAGTCTTGCTCCAGGCAACGAGCTGATGATTAGGCATTCAGACTTGACTTGTTCATAAGTACAGCAGGCTGCATGCACTAAACGACGTGCGATTCTAGCCCATACTGTTGACTTTCCTCTTTTCCTTTTTTATAATTATGTAAAAATCACATTTCATGTGGAAAGGAGCCACAAATGCCCAAATTATCCGCTGCCGACCGCCAGGCGCAAATCGCTGAACTGATCAAAGAAAATGGAACAATGAAGGTCGCAGAACTGGCAGAAAGATTTGATGTATCCGGCGAGACAATCCGCCGGGATCTGAAGGCACTCAGCAGTGCGGGAGTTGCTAAAAAATGGTTTAACGGTACCTTTGTCTCACATGACTTCAGCATCGAACCCGTCAGCACACGGTTATCGATTAATCAGAACGTAAAAATGCAGATCTGCCGGGAAGCTCTTGCACTTGTTCCGGACAGTGCAGTTATCTTCATAGATGCAGGCAGCACCGCCCTGTGCTTTGCGCAGCTCCTGAGCCAGCGGAGCGGCTACACAGTGATCACCAATTCCATTGTCGCAGCAAATGCTCTTTCGAGCAGCAGCAATCAAATCATCATCACCGGCGGGACTTTAAACACCTCCGTTATGAATGTGACCGGTCCGCAGACCATTGAGTTTCTCGAACACATCAAAGTCGACGTTTCCATTCTTGGAAGCGAAGGATTTCAGCGCCACAGCGGACCTTCGAGCAACGATTTTGCTGATATCCCAATCAAGAAGCTGGCAGTTCAGAACGCCATGACCAGTATTGTCGTCGCAGACAGCAGAAAAGCGGAAGTTTCTGCTCTGATGCAATATGCAGACTGGAAAGAGATCAACTATTTCATCACAGATGAGAATATTGACAGCTCCCTGATAAAACAAATAAGCGAAAGCACGACAGTAATTGTTGCCGGACAGCAGGATAGTGTTGAATAATGTGCACTTTGCATGTATGCAAAAGATCTCTCCCGATTACTGAAAATCTAACGGACAAAAAAACAGGGTTGCTGCACCAATGTCATTAAGATAATGACTCTGAAAACAAGAAAAGCAAAAGACCAGCCGGTACTATGCGTCCGACTGGTCTTTTACTTCCCTTACAATTCCACTAGACAGTCTAAAGTTCGAGGATAGCCGTAAACGATTATCCCTGAATAAAAAAAAATTGAAACAAGTGTTTCCAGGTGGGATTATCCCGTTTTCTTCAACCTGGTGCCGGATTGTTTTTCTCCTGTTTGCTGTGAATTATTTTTTCAGAGAAATACGGCGCGTAATTTTACCAAGGAATGTTCTCAAAATGGCAGGCCGATGCGGCGGCATGCTGTTCCAGGCTCCCAAGTAAGTATCGTTTACTGCTTCCCTGCTGTCCTCCATATGTATTTAACCTCCCGCTTAAAACTCACAGGGCCCTTCATCAGACATCTTCCCGTTTATCAGGTCTGGCTGCATGATTTTGCAATAATAAAAAAATCCGCTGTCAGCCGATACTTATTTGTTTTCCAATATCCCTTCCAAATACGTATCTTAAGATTTCTCTGTCAAAAAGGCGCCCAGCCGAAGCTGAGCACCCATTCCTTTATGCTATCAGACAACTCTTAACTGGCTCTGTTTTACTTTTCTCTCCTTCCCGCTAAGCTTATCCATCTCATCTCTTGTCTTCTGCATCTCTTCGAGCCGGTGCATCTCTTCCGCAGCATCCTCCAGCCCCAGGTGAGTGCAGGTGTTCATCGTGACTCCGATGTCACTGTGTCCCATCAGGTACTGCAGGGTCTTGGTGTTCATCCCTGCCCTGGCCTGATTGCTGCAGTAGGTGTGCCTGCAGACGTGCGGGGTGATCTTGGGCATCTGCACTCTGTAGATATCATTGTAGCGCTTCACCATGTGCGTAAACCTGTGCTCCCAGTGCATGGCCACCAGGGGCATGCCGTCCTTGTCCAGGAAAAGGAATCCGCTGTAGCCGTCCACTATCTTCTCGACCTTCGGCTCTGGCCTGTCTTCCAGGATGGCCTGGAAGCAGTAGAAGACCTCGTCTGTCATAGAAATCTTCCTTGTTCCGGCATTTGTCTTGGTCTTCTGGATCACGTATTTCATCTGGGAAGTCCTCTGCAGCTGATGGTTTATGTCGATTATCCGGTTCTCCATGTCCAGGTCCCCGATGACCTCCATCATCAGCTTCGGTTTCATGGCTTCATAGTCTGTCAGCTCCCCAATATTAAACTTTGGCGTATGATCCACGACCTTCATAAGCTGTGCTTCCACCTCCTCCAAAATGTCCTCATACGGACGGCCCACTTCATAGGCCTGAAAAGCACCGGTCATGTTGAGATTGGCCTCAACCGGAGAATCCCCGCTGCGGAAAGAAATCCCGCGGTAGGATTCTCCCTGGAGCTTCTCCACATCCCGGATCCCGATCCTCACATCGGCAAGCTCCGGCGGCAGGTCTTCGGAAAACCGGGCCTGCAGATCCTCTTTCATCTGTTCCAGAAACTGCTCATAATTCATCTAACGTCCTCCTTTGCATGAAATAAAAAAGCCCGATCAGTTTATTCCAATAAAAGGAACATACTAATCGGGCTATGTAATGTAATAAACATTAAACACCTTCGAGCATCCTTGTAGCTTCCACAAGATAGCCATAAGCTTCAAGATTTCTCTTCCGGATATAAGCGAGGCGCTTATATTGGTCGCCTGTGAGACGTTCTTTCGCATATCCTGCTGCATTCGCAATCTTCGGATAATCCGTCTGTGTCAAAGCACTGGCGGCAAGACACATCACTGAACATGCTTTCTCAGCAGCGATTTCCGGTGTAAATTTCTTCCCAAGAATATGATCCGTCAGGGAGCGAATACCCTTCAGGTATTCCACATAGTCCTCTTTATCATATTCTCCACGGCTGATAATGCTGATGCAGGCCCGGATGGTGTCTCTCAGAACTATCTCTTTTTCCAATTCCAATCCCGGAAAGCCAGTTCTTCTACAACGGCTCTGTCGTAGGTCGTACGAAACTGCTTCTGGTCCTGCATCCGCTCTGCCAAGGTGGCTACATCAAACATTTGCTTGGCGATCTCCAGTTCTTTTCCCTCCCCCAGCAGGACGCCTGTGGTATGCGGGGCGAAAGCAGTCAGCTTGTCACCCAGAATGCATTCCATCGTTGGCATGGTTACCACAAGGTCTTCCGGAGCTGTGACAAGTAGATCATTACGAATGGGCTTTGTCACAACCTGGTCATACGGAGATTCCATGAAAACAATATCCAGCAATATGTAAAACTCTCTCTGCCGAATGGGGGAATAGTAGATAAATTTGAAGTGGCGTTTTTCTAAATTGTTCC
>ODAI014567980.1_pt1 | contig 11009 bp, 8 predicted proteins | sample 1539321 | NCBI WGS metagenome assembly ODAI01 (sample SAMN02144231, study PRJEB22623) | gut metagenome | biome: sheep rumen | host: Ovis aries | place: New Zealand | reverse complement strand
TTGACATATCGCTCTCCTTCCTCGACGTCAAACGAAACTCACTCCATTCCTTCCGTTTTCCTCTCAAAATCAAAGCATAGGCTTTGATTTTGATAAGGAAGAAGGAGGGAGCAGAGCGAAGTTTTCGTCAAGCTTGACGGAAACGGAGCGCAGCGAGCTTCTTCTGACGCAAGTGCGAGTTTCCAATTGCGAAACCAGAGTTTCGCAATTGACTTTTTACTCAGCCAGCAGCTCGGTCAGCATCGTGTCGACCATACTGAGCATGCGCGGCAGGTGGAAGGGCCCCTTGAAGGTCGAGCCCTTGCAGGCCGGCTCGGTCGGCTTGCCGTCGCGGCGCAGATAGCCGTACCACTCGCCATAGGCCGGGTCAGAGAAATGCTCTTTGCTGTAGTCGAGCGTCTTGTAGAACCAGTCGAGATACTCCTCCTTGCGCGTATCGCGGTAGAGCATCAGCGAGGAGATCAGGATCTCGTCGTGCGGCCACCAGAGCTTCATGTCGTGCTCGTAGGCCTCGGGCGGGCGGCCCAGGCAGTCGATAAAGTACAGCAGTCCGCCGTACTCCTTGTCCCAGCCGGCGTTGATGGCGCGGTTGAAGATCATCTCGGCTTTGGCGACGAGCTCGCTGTCGCCGGTGCGTTTGGCGTGCTCGAGAAGGAACCACACGCCCTCGATGTCGTGGCCGGGGTTGACGATGCGGCCCTCGGTGACGTCCAGGCGGGCCTCGCCCTCGGGACCGACGTTTTCAAGCACACAGCCGAGCTCGTCCTTGACGTGGTATTTAAAGATGTCGTTTACGCACTCCTGGGCGCGCTGCTCATACAGGGCGCGGTGCTCGGGGTCGACGCGCATCAGCACGCTTGTCACGTTCAGATAGATCATCGGGATGCCAAACGCGCGGCCGCTGCGCGTCTCGGGGATCGTCTTGGGGCCGAGACCGGTCGGGTCAGGCATGCCGTGGGCCAGATCCCAATAGGTGTCATAGGCGCGGCGCGCCCGCTCCAGACAGGCGCGGTCGCCCGTGATGCCGTAGTATTCGGCGTTCGCCATGGCATAGAAGGATTCCGAGAAATAGTAGCGGCGCTGGCGCAGGGGCTTGCCCTCGGCGGTCACGGTGAAGTACATCCGATCCCCGGCCTCGTGGTTGAGACAGTGGGCCTCCATAAAGTCCAGGCAGCTCTTCGAGGCGGCCAGCCACTCGTCCTTCACCCCGTACAGGTGGCACAGCCATGCGAAGATCCAGCCGCAGCGCCCCTGCATCCAGACGCTCTTGTCGGTGGAAAAAATCTTGCCCTCGCGGTCCAGGCAGGTGTAGACGCCGCCGTTGACCTCGTCCATGCCGTTTTTCAGCCAGAAGTTTACACAGCGGTCCAGCTCCTCGCGGATCCATTGTTGTGTCTGCAGCAGTTTTTCTCTGTCCATGATAAAGACCTCCCTATATATTCTTCAGTCCGCCGGGCGAGCGCACAGGCGGCGCTCGCCCCTCTTCTATTTAGATAGTAACACTGATGAAAGCGATTTTCAACAGGAAATCTGTTTGAAACACATATTCAAAAAAGGGGTGACAGCGCTGTACTCCTATGCTATAATAATACCAATTGTTGAGCGGTCAACAACGGTTCTGATTGTATACATATACCAATACCACATGAGGAGGGTCCATCATGCAATTTCTTGGCATTGACTGCCCATTCAAACACAGTCCCGAGCTTGATCCTGGGTTTATCCCCCTTCTGAGCTTTCAGAGGGGCTTTCTCGCCGACGCGAAAAAGCCCGTCGGTATCGCCGTGGAGCGCAGCGGCGGGCAGATCGCCGCGGTGCACACCTTTATCCACGGCACCGAGGCGCTGCACGAGGCCGACCACTACTACATTGAGCGGCTGGTCAAGACGCTGCTCTGGATGAAGGGCGGCTTTCGCATCTACGTCCAGGGCGACGAGGAGCTGTACCGCTATCTGAAGGATGTCTACCGCAAGGGCGGCAAGCGTGAATTTGACTTTGACTTTATGGCCAACGTCTATGAACACCCCTTCGAGGTCGTCGCGGTGGATACGCTGCCCGCGGCGAAGGACGCGCCCGAGGCCATCGGCGGCCATACCGAGGGCTGCCGCATCGGCTTTGACGCCGGCGGCAGTGACCGCAAGGTCTCGGCTGTCATCGACGGCGAGAGCGTCTATGACGAGGAGGTCGTGTGGTTCCCAAAGACCAACAGCGACCCGCAGTATCACTACGACGGCATCGTGGCCGCACTGCGTTCCGCCGCCGCGCACCTGCCGCGCGTCGACGCCGTGGGCGTCTCCTCGGCCGGTATCTATATCGATAACCGCACGATGACAGCCTCGCTGTTCCTTGCGGTCGATAAGGAAAAGCACGGCGACGAGGTCAAGAGCATCTATATCCGCGCGATCCGCGACACCTTCGGCGACATTCCCTTCTCGGTCGTGAACGACGGCGACGTCACCGCGCTGGCCGGGGCCATCAGTCTCGGGTGCAACAACATTCTCGGCATCGCCATGGGCACCAGCGAGGCCGGCGGCTTTGTCGACGCCGAGGGCCGCGTCACCGGCTGGCTCAACGAGTTGGCCTTTGTCCCCGTGGACGCCAACCCCGCCGCCATGGAGGACGAATGGAGCGGCGACATCGGCTGCGGCGTCAAATACTTCAGCCAGGACGGCGTCATCAAGCTCGCCCCGTGTGCCGGGATCGAGCTGGAAGAAGGGCTCTCTCCCGCGGAAAAGCTGAAAAAGGTGCAGGCGCTGATGGAGCAGGGCGACGAGCGCGCGGCGAAGGTCTATCGCAGCATCGGCTGTTACCTGGCCCACTCGCTGGCCTGGTATTACGAGCTCTATCACTTCGGCACTGTACTGCTGCTCGGCCGCGTCATGTCCGGCAGGGGCGGCGAGCTGCTGCTCGAGAGCTGCAAACAGGTCCTCGCCGACGAGTACGCCGAACTCCCGATCCGTCTGGCCCTGCCCGATGAAAAGTTCCGCCGCGTCGGCCAGTCCGCCGTCGCCGCCTCGCTACCGGCCGTTCACTGAGGAGAAGAAACCATGAAAAAGCATATTGTATGCTTCGGCGATTCCAACACCCACGGCTACTGCGCCGATCCCACCGACTGCGCCGACGGGGGAGACCGCTTCAACGAGGACGAGCGCTGGACCTGCCTGCTGCAAAAGGCGCTGGGCGAAGAGTATCTGGTGCTGGAGGAGGGGCTTTCCGGCCGCACGACCGTCTTTCGCGACCCGCTGTACGAGGGCCTGGCCGGGATCGACAGCATTTTCCCGGTGCTGATGAGCCACGAGCGCGTGGACCTGCTGATCATCATGCTGGGCACCAACGACGTCAAGGAGCGCTTCGGCTGCAACGCCTTCTGCATCTCTCAGGGGCTCGAGCGGCTGCTGCAAAAGGCCCGCGCCACCAACTGCTGGCGCAATGACAGGCCGAATATCCTGGTGGTCTGCCCGCCGCACATCGGCGAGGGGCTGGAGGCCTGCTGTGCCGAGCCGCACTTTGAGGGGCTGCACATGGGTGCCGGCTGCGTCGAAAAATCCCGGCAGCTCGCTACCCACTACGCCAGAGTCGCCCGGGCCTACGGCTGCGCCTTCCTCAACGCCGAGGGGATTGCTGAATTCAACAATATCGACGGTATGCACCTGACGCGCCGCGGCCACCGGCAGCTGGCCGGGAAGCTCGGCGAACTGGTGCCGACGCTGCTGTGATATGTGGCGGAAAATCTTTGATCCCGACAGCTATTTCTGGAGGCCGCTCGGCTATGTCGGCGAGCTCGTGGTGCTGAGCCTGCTGTGGACTGTCTGCTGCCTGCCGGTCGTGACCGCCGGGCAGGCGACAGCCGCACTCTACGACTGTGTGGTGCACTGCGTCCGCCGCGGCGAGGGCGATCTGTTCGGCCGCTTCTTCCGTACCTTCCGGGCGGAAGGGAAGCTCGGTATTCTCTCCACGCTGCTCTGGGGCGGCCTGCTCGGCCTGACGCTCTGGCTCAGCGGGCGGGTTCTTGCGGTCAACGGCGACGGGCAGAGTCTTGACCTGTTCGGCCTGGCCTTCCAGATATTGCTGCTGGTCCCGATCGGCTGCGCCTGCTGGGTGTTCCCGCTGCTGTCGCGCTTTGAAAACAGCTTTGCCTCGCTCCATCGCAGCGCGGTGCTGCTCGCGCTCGGCCAGATGCCGCGGAGCATCGCCATGGCCCTCGTCGTGCTGCTGGCCGCGCGGCTGTTCCTGTACCGGTTCACAACGGTCTTTTTCAGCCCGGGGATAGCGACGCTGCTCTGCTCCTTCCTGCTCGAGCCGGTGTTTCAGCGCTACAGCCCGATCGCGGAGGATGAAAAGCAGCCGTCAGAGGGCGAATAACGGCAAACCAGGGGAAAATGCGGCAAAGCGCCTTGTATTCGCTTCTGGAAATTGATATACTGTTTCTATCGTTTATTTGATACAGAAAAGTGAAAAGGAGAATACGCCCATGGCATCCTACATCATGGCCCTGGACCAGGGTACCACCAGCTCCCGCTGCATTCTGTTCGACCACGCGGGCAACATCTGCTCGCTGGTGAACAAGGAATTCCGCCAGATTTTCCCCCGGCCGGGCTGGGTCGAGCATGACGCACTGGAGATCTGGGAGACGACGCTTGAGGTCAGCCGCGCGGCTATGGAAAAGCTGAATATCACGGCCTCCGATATCGCCGCGATCGGCATCACCAACCAGCGCGAGACGACGGTGCTCTGGGATAAGCGCACCGGCCGCCCGATCGCCAACGCCATCGTCTGGCAGTGCCGCCGCACCAGCGCGATCATCGACGAACTCAAGGAAAAGGGCTATGGCCCGATGATCCAGGAAAAGACCGGCCTGATTCCCGACGCCTACTACTCCGGCTCGAAGATCAAGTGGCTGCTCGACACGGTGCCCGGCGCGCGTGCCAGGGCCGAGGCGGGCGAGCTGCTCTTCGGCACGATCGACACCTGGCTCATCTGGAAGCTGACCGGCGGCCGGGTACACGTCACCGACGTGACGAACGCCAGCCGCACGATGCTCTTTAATATCCAGACACTCGAGTGGGATCAGGAGCTGCTGGACATCCTGGATATCCCGCGCTCGATCCTGCCGGAGGTAAAGCCCTCGAGCTGTGTCTACGGCAAGACGGAGTTCGAGCTCTACGGCGGCGAGATCGCCATCGGCGGCGCGGCCGGCGACCAGCAGTGCGCGCTGTTCGGCCAGTGCTGCTTCGAGCCCGGCACGCTGAAGAACACCTATGGCACGGGCTGCTTCCTGCTGATGAACACCGGGCGCGAGATCGTCCGGAGTGAGCATGGCCTGTGCACCACGATCGCCGTGGGCTTCGAGGACCATGTGGAATACTGCCTCGAGGGCAGCATCTTCATCGCCGGTGCGGCGATCCAGTGGCTGCGCGATTCGCTGGGCGTGCTGACGGCCGCGAGCGAGAGCATCGACTACGCCGAGCGCGTGAGCGACACCGCCGGCGGCTATGTGGTGCCGGCCTTCACCGGCATGGGCGCCCCCTACTGGAGCCAGTCGGCCCGCGGCTGCGTTGTCGGCGTGACGCGCGGCTTTACGCGCGCCCATCTCGTGCGCGCCACGCTCGAGAGCCTGGCCTACCAGACCTATGACGTGGCCCACTCGATGGTGCTCGACTCCGGCATCCACATCCGTTCGCTCAAGGTGGACGGCGGCGCCTCGGCCAACGATTTCCTGATGCAGTTCCAGTCCGATATCGGCAATGTCGAGGTCACGCGTCCCCGCTGCATCGAGACGACCGCGCTCGGCGCGGCCTACCTGGCGGGCCTGGCCGTCGGCTTCTGGTCGAGCCGCGAGGATGTGCGCCGCAACTGGTCGATCGACCGCGTGTTCTCCCCGGCCATGACCGAGGGCGAGCGGGAAGAAAAGCTCAAGGGCTGGCACAAGGCTGTCAAATGCGCCCTGCTGTGGGGAGAGGAATAAACACAATGACAAACCTGGAAAAGCTCCGCGCCTGTGAACTCTTTCTGTTCGACATGGACGGTACACTCTATCTCGGGGACGAGGTCTACGACGGCGCCATCGCGCTGATGGAGGATCTGCCGCGGCTCGGGAAGAAATATATCTACCTCACAAACAACTCATCGCGCGCCGGGACCGACTATATCACGCGCCTGCGCCGCCTGGGCTTTCCCTGCGAGAGCGAGAACGTCTTCACCTCCGGCATGGCGACCGGGCTGTATCTCAATCAGAACTATCCCGGTGCGAGCGTGTATCTCGCCGGAACAAAGGCCTTCTACCGTGAACTGCAGAGTTACGGCATCCGCCTTGTCAACGACGAGAACGGCCACACCGACTGCGACACCGTCGACGTGGTGGTGCAGGGCTTCGATAAAGAGCTTGTCTATGAGAAGCTGGGCCGCGCGGTGCACTTCCTGCGCCGCGGATCGGCCTTCATCGCCGCCAACCCCGACTGGGTCTGCCCGATGCCGAACGACGAGGTGCAGCCCGACTGCGGCAGCATCTGCGCGCTGCTGACGGCGTCGAGCGGCGTCAGGCCCACCTATATCGGCAAGCCCAACCGCAACATGATCGACGTCATCTCGAAGATGACGGGCATCCCCAACGATAAGATCTGTGCCGTGGGCGACCGGCTGTATACCGATATCGCCGTGGCCCAGAACGCCGGCAGCGTCAGCGTGCTGGTACTCTCCGGCGAGACGAGCGCCGAGATGGCGGCCGCTGCCGAGCGTCAGCCGGATCTGATCCTGCCGAGCGTCAAGGAACTGCACGACGCCCTTCGATAGAGTAAATATGAGAGTTGGGTTAACTCAGGCAGCCCCGATAAACGGCGAATGGCTTCCCCTGGAGGGCATTGTGCCCTTTACGGGTAGAAGCTGTCGCGGCGCGTGTTACGGCCGCGCCGTGACTGATGAGGTGTCAGCGGTGGTTTTTCTGCTTTGTATCACTGCCGCGGCCACCTCATCCGTCATTCGGCTTGCGGGAGACGCCGAATGCCACCTTCCCCTCAAGGGGAAGGCTTTGTAGACTTAAACCGAAGCAACATTCTTTTTTCGAGGTCCCTTATGAAGCTATCCTATGTGTTTCCGATCCTGCTGGCCCTGGCGATCCTGGTGTTCTACATGCTGCTGCCGCCGCTGTGGTCCTGCCGGCTGCCGAAGAAAAAAGGCGGCACCGACCGCAGAGAGCGTGCGTTTATCGTGCTGCTGACGGCCGTGTATGCCCTTGTGGCCTTCTGGAAGCTGGGCAATACCGCGTCGGCGCAGACGCCGCAGGACATGACGCAGCCCGCCGTGGTCGAACTGGCCGAACCGGCGATCCCGGCGCGTATCCTGCTCTACAGCGGGCTGGGCATGGGCGGCTACGACATCCAGATCTCCGCCGACGGGGAAAACTGGATCCAGATCGCCGATTTTGACCAGAACCACGTCGCCGTTCTCAAATGGAACGAGGTCACGATGAGCGTCACGCCCGTATCCCCGGTGCAATGGCTGCGTCTGGTTGGCCGCGGCGGCGCGGAGCTGCTGGAGATCGCCGTGTTTGATGAAAACGGCGCCCTGCTGCCGATCCGCTCCGAGGCTGCGGCGCTCTGTGACGAGCAGCAGCTCGTGCCGGACAGCCAGACCTTTATGAACTCCAGCTATTTCGACGAGATCTATCACGCCCGCACGGCCTGGGAGCATCTGCGCGGCGTCTACCCCTACGAGGTGAGCCATCCGCCGCTCGGCAAGCTGATTTTGTCCGTCGGCATTGCCCTCTTCGGCATGACGCCCTTTGGCTGGCGCTTTTCCGGCACCTTCCTCGGCGTGTTGATGATCCCGCTGATCTGGCTCTTTGCCAAGCGGCTCTTCGGCGGCAAAACAGTCCCGGCCTGTGTGGCCGTGCTGCTCGCAAGCGACTTCATGCACTTCGCCCACACCCGCATTGCCACGATCGACACCTACGGCGTGTTCTTCACGCTGCTGATGTATTTCTTCATGTACGAGTTTCTCACCACCGGACGGCGGCGAATGCTCGCACTCAGCGGCGTCAGCTTTGCCCTGGGTGCCGCCTGCAAGTGGACCTGCTTCTACGCGGGGGCGGGGCTCGGTGTGCTGTGGCTGTGCTGGTGGGTCGGCCGCTTTTCCGCCGCGCTGCGTCCGGTATCGGCGACGGAAGGGGAGAGCCGTCCGGCGCCGGATCGCAGTCCGCTGTGGAAAGACTTCGTTGAGAACGTACTGCTTTGTCTTGTGTTCTTTGTCCTGGTGCCGATCACGGTCTATCTGCTGGCCTATCTGCCCTATGCCGCACCGGCCGGGGTCAAGCCCTTCAGCGCGGACTATTTTAAGCTCGTGTGGGATAACCAGGTGTTCATGTTCACCTATCACAACGGCGTCCACGCCGAGCACCCCTACTCCTCCCAGTGGTATCAGTGGGTACTGGACATCCGCCCGATCCTCTATTATCTGCAGTATTTTGACGACGGGACGCGCTCGAGCTTCGGGGCCTGGGTCAATCCGCTGCTGTGCTGGGGCGGGCTGATGAGCCTTTTCGTGCTGCTCTACATGGCTGTTGCCCGCCGCGACAAGAAGGCGGCCTTCCTGCTGGCGGCCTATGGCGCACAGCTGCTGCCGTGGGTGTTCATCACGCGCACGACCTTTGAGTATCACTATTTCCCCTGCGCCGTGTTTCTGACGCTCTGTCTGGGCTATGTCTTTGCGCTGCTGTGCGAAAACGACCGGCATGCCCGGCCGATCATGCTGGCCATGACGGGGATCTCCGTGGTGCTGTTTGTCGTGTTCTATCCCGCACTCAGCGGCAAGATCGTCAACAACGCCAATGCCACATCCTATATGAAGTGGCTGCCGACCTGGCCATTTTAACACTAATTATTAAGGGGACTGTAAAATTATGAGAGACTCGCGCTCATCGCACGAGCCGCACGTGAGACGCGCCTCGTTTGATCGGCGCGAGGCCTCGCCGTGCTCGGCTTAGTGTGTTTTTGAAGCAGCAAAGCTACCTCAAAAACATATTTCTATTATTCTTTCGCCTTTCATGGCAAAAACGAGGAAGACGGCTGAATAGCAGCAAAAATCGCCCCCTGTGAGACCTTTGCTGATCTCACAGGGGGCGTTATTTCGCTTTCGTCACCCGACGAGCTGCGAGCCGTTCCAGCCCATTCTGCCGTCGTAGGTCACAAAGAACACATAGCCGTTGCGCTTGGCGACCACAACAACATCGGTACCCTTATCGACGATGCCGAGATGGCCGTGGCCGAGTTCGGGGATCGGCATGATGTAGATGTTGTTGCTGAGCCTGGCGCGATACGGCTCGCTCAGATAGCTCGACTCGGCGGGCAGCTTCAGAGCGGTCTTGTCGGTGTTCGAGATACGCGTGATGGCGCTGTTCTGCGACAGGAAGCGTACATCCTCCATCGTGGGGAACGAGCTCTCGGGCGAGCTGCTGCCGCTGGTTTCACCGCAGCGCGAGCATTTTTTGGGCTGGGTGAAGGTAGCGGGGCTCCAATCGTGTCCGAGCGCGGGGATCAGACGAGTCTCCTCGTGGGAAGGATCGTCCTTGCAGCGCCGAATCTCGCGGCCCTCGGCCTCGCAGCCGGGCTCGATATCGGTTCCCCACTCGCCCCAGACATGCTGATGCACGGCAGTTGCCTCGGCCAGGGCAGTCTCGGTGTCCTGCTGCTTGGCGGTCATCTCGTTGAGGGCATTCTCGGTGTCCTGCTGTTTGGCGGTCATCTCGTTGAGAGCGGCCACGGCCTCCTCCAGCTCGGCCTCCTTGGCACGCAGGGCATCCGCTGCCTCCTGCTGCTTTGCATTCATCTCGGCAAGCTCGGCCTCTCTGGCGCGCAGGGTGTCTGCGGCCTCCTGCTGCTTCGTAGCGAGCTCTGCAAGCTCGGCCTTTACGGACTCGAGTTCTGCTTTCACAGTCTCGAGCTCGGCTTTTGCGGCCGTGAGCTCGGCGTCCTTCGCATTCTGGGCGCCTTCGGCATCCTCAAGCGCGGCGATCGTGGCCTCCAGCTCGGCTTTCGCGGTCTCCAGCTCGGCCTCCTTGGCGCGCAGCGCCTCAGCCTTGGCTTCGTTCTCAGTCTGCTGCGTCTCGGTCAGATCGGCCAGCGCAGCCTTCGTGCTCTCCAGCTCGTCAGCGGCGGCGGCCAGATCTGCGTTCTTCGAATCGAGCGTTTCCTGCACGTTGCCGAGCTGTGTGCGCAGCGCGCTGCTGCGGCTCAGCTGGAAGCCGCCGAAAATCAGGGCCAGCACCAGCAATACGGCCAGGACAATGATCACAATTTTCTGCGTGGAATTCGTCTTCATAAGGCTCTCTCCTCTCATTGCGCGCGTGATTCGCGTACGTACCGTCAGCGCGGAGACTTTGTTTACTCTGCTTATTACTTTAGCAAATTGAACAGTAGTATGTCAAGGTATTCTTGCCTTCTGCACAAAAAATCTGCCGAAATTGGAGAAAAAACGCCGGGACGGCTGCAGTCAGCCATCCCGGCGTGTAGATACGGAGATGTGAGGGGAATCAGAAGCTCCCGCCGCCCTCGCTGCCGCCGCCGTAGCCGTAGCCAAAGTTGAACGGGAAGGGGAAGCCCTCAAAGGGGCTCATTCCGCTCTGCGGGATCTGGCTCTGACTCTGGTTCTGCTGGGGAGTCTCCTTTTGCTTGGGCTCCTGCTTCTGCTCGCCAAGCGTGACCTGAATGGAAAGCTCCTGGGCCTCGCCACGGCGGAAGACCGAAAGTGTGACCTTGTCGCCCGGCGTATAGGATGCGATCTTGCTGACAAGATCACTGCTCGAGGAGATCTCATCGCCGTCGACATGCGTGATGATGTCGTTCTCCTGCAATCCGGCCGCCTCAGCGGGGGAGTCCTCACTGATCACCTTGACGGCGGCACCCTGCGGGATGCCGTAGCTCTGCGCCTCAGAACTGACCGTCGTGACCGAGACGCCGAGATAGGGCTTGACGACATAGCCGTTGACCATGATGCTGCTGACGAGGTTCTTTACCTGG